>Ga0335081_10002858_pt1 | contig 27193 bp, 23 predicted proteins | sample Lox_Sample_35_FD_206713 | JGI IMG/M metagenome (GOLD analysis project Ga0335081, IMG submission 206713) | Soil microbial communities from Loxahatchee National Wildlife Refuge, Florida, United States - Lox_Sample_3.5 | ecosystem: Environmental > Terrestrial > Soil > Wetlands | place: USA...
CGCCGCTACCGCGGCGACGAACGACCTCCCCCTCAAGGGGGGAGGCGAAGAAGGAGAGACGCTCGATTGCGACAGTCATGTCGAGACGTAATGCGTAAGGCGCACCGGATGCGATGCGCCGTTCGCGTTCGATAACAGGCATCGATTTGGCATCGCCGGGATAAAGCGGCGCGCCGTCGGGATCGCGCGGCCACGGTGCCCGCGTTGCCACCAGCGCCGCGATCTCGGCGCGGCTCTCGAAGCTCGGATAGACCAGACCCATCGCCTCCAGCTTGGCCAGCGCCGCGCGGTAATCGTCATTATGCTCGGACTGCCGCCGCACCGGGTGCTCCCAGGCAAGCCCGAGCCAAGCCAGGTCCTCACAGATCGCCGTCTCGTATTCCGGCCGGCAGCGCGGCTCGTCGATGTCCTCGATGCGCAATAGCAGGCGCCCGCCGGCAGCAGCCGCCATGTCGGCATTGAGCAGCGCCGACAGCGCATGGCCGAGATGCAGATAGCCGTTGGGCGACGGCGCGAAGCGGAAAACGGGTGGCATTTTTGTCTCTTGGCTTTTCTATTTATCGTCTGGCTTGCTAGACGAATAGCGCATGACCCAGTTTCTCCATACACAAGCCGATCTCGACGCCGCGCTGGCGCAACTCATCGCGCACGACCCGCGCCTCAAGCCGGTGGCGGAGAAGGCCGGCGCCTTCGCGCTGCGCCAACGCGAGGCAGGCTTCCCCGGCCTGTGCGCCATCGTCTGCGGGCAACAGCTCTCGACCGCCAGTGCGGCCGCCATCCGCAACCGGCTGTTCGCCGCTTTCATGCCCTTCGGTCATGAATCGGTGCTGAAGGCGCGCACCGACAAGCTCAAGCGGCTCGGGCTGTCGGCGCCCAAGATCAAGTCGATCCGCGAGATCGGCAAGGCGGTCGCCAAGGGCCGCATCGATCTCACCGCTGTCGGCAACATGGACGCCGACGCGGCGCACGCGGCGCTCACCGCGCTGCACGGCGTCGGCCCATGGACCGCCGACATCTATCTGTTGTTCTGCCTCGGTCATGCCGACGCCTTTCCGGCCGGCGACCTCGCCGTGCAGGAATCAGCGCGCATCGCTTTCGGCCTGCGCAAGCGCCCGGACGCCAAGGCGCTAACCAAACTGGCGGAAGCCTGGCGGCCGTGGCGCGGTGTGGCGGCGCATCTGTTGTGGGCCTATTATCACGCGGTGAAGAAGCGCGACGTGGTGCCGGTGCAGCCGGACAAGAAAAAACCCGCGCGCAAGACGACGTCGAAGAGGAAATCCAGAAATGGCTGAGCTCGACGGACCGCGCCTGGCGCCGCGCTCGGGCAAGGCGAAACAGCTCGTCGTGTTCCTGCACGGCTACGGCGCCGACGGCAACGATTTGATCGAGATCGGCCGCGCCTGGCAAAGCCTGCTGCCGGACGCCGCCTTCGTGTCGCCGCACGCGCCACACCCTTGCGGCCAGGCGCCGATGGGCCGCGAATGGTTTCCGCTCACCTTCCGCAACGTCGAGGAGCGCTGGACCGGCGTCAACATGGCGGCGCCGGTGCTGCAAAGCTTTCTCGACGCCGAGCTCAAGCGCCACGCGTTGCCGCCGTCGGCGCTGGCGCTGGTCGGTTTTTCCCAAGGCACCATGATGGCGCTGCATGTCGGCCTGCGGCGTGCGGTCGCGCCGGCGGCGATCGTCGGCTATTCCGGCATGCTGGTGGTGCCGGAAGACGTCACGCCAGAAGCCTTCGCCGCCGAGATCACCAGCCGGCCGCCGGTGCTGCTGGTGCATGGCGACAGTGACGATCTCATTCCGGTGCAGGCGCTTTTCCAGGCCGCGCAAGGCCTCGCAGCGCTGGGCATACCGGCGCAATGGCACATAAGTCGTGGTGTCGGTCACGGCATCGACCAGGAGGGCCTGCGGCAGGGCGGCGAGTTCCTGTCCCGCTTCCTGCGCTGAGGAGTTGCGGGTAACCCCCCGGATATGCTTCACAATCCCGTCACGCTGAATATAGACTATGCAGGCGGCAGAGAATCGCCGCACCGGTAACAAAGGGTGGTTCGGGTTTGAACGTCCACGTCTCTCCCAGCGGGTATCCGGCCCTGGTGCTCAACGCGGACTTCCGGCCGTTGAGCTATTACCCGCTGTCGCTGTGGTCCTGGCAGGACACCATTAAGGCCGTCTTCCTCGAGCGCGTGAATATCGTCGCCAATTACGACCGCGCGGTACACTCGCCGTCCTTCGAGATGAAGCTGCCGAGCGTGGTCTCGCTCAAGACCTTCGTAAAGCCCTCGACCTACCCGGCCTTCACCCGGTTCAATGTGTTCCTGCGCGACCGCTTCTCCTGCCAGTATTGCGGCGACCGCGACGACCTCACCTTCGATCACATCGTGCCGCGCTCGCGCGGCGGCCACACCACCTGGAACAACGTGGTGGCGGCCTGCTCGCCCTGTAACCTGCGCAAGGGCAACCTGACGCCGAACGAAGCCAAGATGTGGCCCTCGCAGATGCCGTTCCAGCCGACGGTGCAGCACCTGCACCGCAACGGACGGCTGTTCCCGCCCAATTACCTGCACGAAAGCTGGCTCGACTATCTTTATTGGGACACCGAACTGGAGCCGTGAGCGGCGGGCTGCCCTTTGTGGTGAAGTCACCGCTATTTGACTGGCTGCATTTGAACGGTATCTGACGCGGCGTGAACCCGCAGGTCGCCACATGCGACCAATATTTTAGTCATGCCAAGGACCGCTGCCCGTAGCGATGTCCGGTGTTAGGGAGACTGACAAATGGGGCTGGCGTTCAGGGCCGCTTTGATTTGCACGTCGCAGCATATGACGTCAATTCTGCGCGGCGCGCTGGCGGCGCTGGCTTTGACATCGGCAGTTTGGCTGGCGGCGGCGCCCGCCGCGGCCGACGATTACATGACGTGCGGCAAGGCATCCGGCGACGAGGCCATCGCCGCATGCACGCATGGGATCGAGTCCGGCCGATATAGCGGCCATCAGCTTGCCGCGCTGTTCAACAACCGCTGCTCCGAGTGGAACGGCAAGCACCAAAGCGACAAGGCCCTGGCCGATTGCAACGAAGCGATCCGGCTTGAGCCGGACTACGCCTTGGCGTTCTTCAACCGCGCCAACGCTTCTTTTGACAAACGCGACTACGACCGCGCGCTCGAGGATTACAACCAATCGATCCGGCTCAATCCGAGCTCCCTGTTGGCGTTCAACAACCGCGGCAACACCTATCTCACCTTGGGCCAATTCGACCGCGCCATCGAGAATTTCGACCAGGCGATCCGGCTTAATCCGAAGCGCGCCGATCCGTACTACAACCGCGGCACTGCCTATAACGCCAAAGGAGGCCAACCCGACCGCGCCATCGAGGATCTCACCCAGGCGATCCGGCTCGATCCGAACAACGCCGATGCGTTCTACAACCGCGGCATCGCCTATAAAGCCAAAGGCCAATACGACCGCGCCATCGAGGATTACAACCGAGCGATCCAGCTTGATCCGAACTACGCAAATGCGTTCAACAACCGCGGCAACACCTATAACGCCATAGGCCAATACGACCGCGCCATCGAGGATTTCAGCCAAGCGATCCGGCTTAATCCGAACCACGCATTGGCGTTCAACAACCGCGGCACCGTCTTTAACGCCAAAGGCCAATACGACCGCGCCATCGAGGATTTCAACCAAGCGATCCGGCTTAATCCGAACCAAGCAATGGCGTTCTATAATCGCGGCGTATCATGGGAACGGAAGAACGATCTGCAACGCGCGTTGGCGGATTTCAAGAAGTGCTCCGAATTGGCCCCGTCCGATCCGAATGGTCCAAAGGCAATTGAACGCGTCACAAAGGCGTTGAGCGGTCGGTGACAGCTGTGTTTTCGATACGCGATCGACCAATCAACGGTCTGCGACATCGAACGACGTGATGTCGCAGTTCGGCACAAAGCAGACATCGAAGAGCGACCAGCGAATGTCTGCTTTCGGGGGAAGAGCAGCTATCGACCTTGAGGCGGCGATATTGGAATCCGGTTTATGAGGTGGGGACCCGCCGAGATTTGACCGGTCTTGTGCATCGGGGCACGCTTCGGAACCCCATTTCCTACGATTTTTCCATGATTTGACACGCATCAAAGGCGGCAAGGCCCGCGTGCGCTACCTATATATTTCATAGGGCGCAATGCGGAGTCCGCCGATGCAGATGCCGATCGAATCGAGCAAGGCCCGTGCCGACAGCCCGGCTCCGATAACGCTGGTGCCGAAACCGCAGCCAGCGTCGCCGGCGCATCCGTATTTCGGGCACCCGTGGCTGATCGGCAGCGTGTCGGCGCTGCTGGTTATCGCCGCCATCGCGGTTATCTGGTGGTCATTGAGCTCGGGCGGCAGCGTCCGCTACAGCACCGCCGCCGTCACGCGCGGGGCGGTGACGCGCGCCGTGGTCGCCACCGGCACGGTCAACCCGGTGCTCACCATCATCGTCGGCAGCTACGTCTCCGGCGTCATCCAGAGCCTCACCTGCGACTACAACACGGAAGTCAAGCAAGGCCAGATCTGCGCCCAGATCGATCCACGGCCCTATCAGACCGTGGTCGACCAGAACAAAGCCAATCTCCTGGTGGCCGGGGCGCAGATCGAGAAGGACAAGGCCGCGCTCGCCTACGCGCAGCTCACCTACGACCGCAGTGTGCGGCTGGCGCAAACCAATGCGGTATCGAAGGACACGCTCGACAACGCCAAGAACGCGCTCGACCAGGCGCAAGCGCAGATCGGCGTCGATGAGGCTACCATCGAGCAGCGCCAGGCCCAGCTCGAAGCCGCGCAAGTCAATCTCGACTACACCAACATCGTCTCGCCGGTGAATGGCACCGTGGTGTCGCGCAACGTCACGGTCGGGCAGACGGTGGCGGCGAGCTTCCAGACGCCGACGCTGTTCCTGATCGCCACCGACCTCACCAAGATGCAGGTCGACACCAATGTCAGCGAAAGCGATATCGGCGGCCTCAAGGAGGGCGACAAAGGCTATTTCACCGTCGATGCGTTCCCGAAGCGCAGCTTCGAGGGCATCGTCACGCAGGTGCGGCAATCGCCGCAGAATATCCAGAACGTCGTGACTTACGACGTCGTGGTCAGCGTCGACAATATCGATCTCGCGCTCAAGCCGGGCATGACGGCGGCGAGTCGCGTCGTCACCGACGAACGCAAGGACGTGCTGCGCGTGCCGAGCCAGGCGCTGCGTTATTCGCCCGCCGGCCTCGCGGCGGCACCGCCGCCGCAAAGCAAAACTTCGCCGGCGCAGAGTCCGGCCGGCGCCGGCGCCGCCGAAGGCGCGGTCTGGGTGCTGCGCGACGGCACGCCGGCGCGGCTGCCGGTCACCGTCGGGCTCGACGACGACACGCATGCCGAGATTGTCGCCGGCGATTTGAAGGCGGGCGATCAGGTCATCGTCAACGAGCAGCGCGACACCAGCAAGGCGGCCGCGGGGCCCCGCCTGCGCTTGTAACGGTTGCGGGCGGGTCCGCTCATGGCGCAACAACCGATCATCAAGCTCGAGCACATTGCGCGCACTTATCACGTCGGCGACGTCGACGTGCAGGCGCTGCGCGATGTGAGCCTGACCATCGAAGCGGGTGAGTTCGTCGCCATCATGGGCGCCTCGGGCTCGGGCAAGTCGACGCTGATGGCGATCATCGGCTGCCTGGATCGTCCGAGCAGCGGCCGCTATTTCTTCGAAGGCGTCGATGTTGCAGGCTTGAGCGAGCCCGACCGCGCGCGCCTGCGCGGCGAGCGCCTCGGCTTCGTGTTTCAGAGTTTCAATCTGCTGGCTCGCACCAGCGCACTCGAAAACGTCGCGCTGCCGCTGTTTTATGCCGCCTCAGGGCCGGCCAGCGCCTTGTCGCGCACCGAGCGGGCGCGCAGCGCGCTCGGTCTGCTCGGCTTGGGCGACCGCGAGCGCAACACGCCCGGCCAGCTTTCCGGCGGCCAGCAGCAGCGGGTTGCGATTGCGCGCGCACTGATCAACAGCCCGGGCCTGCTGCTCGCGGACGAGCCGACCGGCAATCTCGATACCCGCACCTCGCACGAGATCATGGAGACGCTGACCAAGCTCAATCGCGAGCAAGGCGTCACCGTCGTCGTCGTCACCCACGAAGCCGATATCGCGGCTTACGCCGACCGCGTCTTGACCATGCGCGACGGCGAGATCGTCTCGGACACGCGCAATGCCAAGCCGGCGAAAAGCGCAAAGCAGGCCGGCCAGGCCGTGTCGTTCCTGCGGGCACCGCGCGCGGCTGCCGCGCTCGTGCGCAGCCACAGTTTCTGGGCCTTCGCGCTGATGATCATGGCGGCAGCGGTGCAGGCGCTCCGCCGCAATATGATGCGCTCTGCCTTGACCATGCTCGGCGTCTTCATCGGTGTCGCCGCGCTCATCGCCATGGTCGCGGTCGGCCAGGGCGCCAATGAAGCGGTGCGCAAGCAGATCGAAAGCCTCGGCACCAATCTGGTCGTGGTGCTGCCGGGCGCGACGACGGCGGGCGGCTTGCGCGGAGGCTTCGGCAGCGCCTCCACGCTGACCACCACCGACGCGCAGGCGATCCGGCACGAGGCGGCCGCGGTCGGCGATGTCGGCTACCTCATCCGCCAGTCCGGCCAGGTGCAATATGGAAGCCAGAATTGGACCACCGGCATCCAAGGCATCAGCGCCAATTATCCGCCGATGACGAATTGGCGGATCGCCTCCGGACGGGCAATTTCATCCGACGACGAGGCTGCCGCGGCGCTGGTCGCCGTCATCGGGAATACCGTTGCAACGCAGTTGTTCGGCGCCGCGCAAAGTCCGGTCGGCGCTTTGTTGCAGGTCAAGGGCGTGCCGTTGCGGGTGATCGGCGTGCTTGAATCCAAGGGGCAGACGCCGTTCGGCACGGACCAGGACGACCTGGTCATGATTCCGTTCACCACCGCGGAGCGCAAAGTGCTTGGCGTCGCCGCGCCGACCCAGCAGCAGACGCTATTCAATTGGATCTACCCCAGCCCTCCGAATCCCTACGGCCTGACGCCGCACCTCGCCGGCTACGTCAATTCGATCTTCGTGCAGGCCGTCAACCAGACCGACATCCAGGCGGCGATCGTCCAGACGACGCAAATCCTCGAGCGGCGGCATCGAATCAAGACCGGCGATGTCGACGATTTTTCCGTGCGCAATTTGAGCCAGATCGCCGAGACGGCGGAGAGTTCGAGCCGCATCATGGCGCTCTTGCTCGCCGCCGTCGCCTCGATCTCGCTGGTGGTCGGCGGCATCGGCATCATGAACATCCTCTTGGTGTCGGTGACCGAGCGCACGCGCGAAATCGGCCTGCGCATGGCGATCGGCGCGCGGCGCCTGCACGTGCTGTTGCAGTTCCTCGCCGAGGCGGTGTTCCTGAGCGTGGCCGGCGGCATCGCCGGCATCGTCATGGGCGTGGCGTTTTCCGCCGTGATCTCGATGGTGGCCGGCTGGTCGACGCCGATTTCGGCCGCCGCCATCGCCGGAGGATTCCTATTTTCCGCCGCGGTCGGGATTTTCTTCGGCTACTACCCGGCGCGCAAAGCCGCCCATCTCGATCCGATCGAAGCGCTGCGTTACGAGTAAGGCAGCATTCTCTGCAGCACACCATCGCGGCGGATGAAGTAGTGATAGAGCGCGGCCGCGACATGCAGGCCGATCAGCGCCGGCAGCAGATAATTGGCGAGCAGAACATGCACGTCGCCGCTCCAGCCCCAGCCGGGCGCGCGGTTCGCGGCCAACTGCGGCAATGTGAGGCCGAACATGACGATCGGCATGCCGCGCCAGGACGCGTTGATCCAGCCGAGGATCGGCAGCACAAACAGCAACAGATAAAGCAGCCAATGCACGATGCGCGCCGACGTGGTCTGCCATGGCGGCAGGCCGTCTTGCGGTTCGGGCTCGCCGTGTGTCACGCGCCAGGCGAGCCGCACGACCGCCACCGCCAGGATCACGATGCCCACGGTGAAATGCACGCTGATCAGCGTGGTGACCGGCGTGTTGCGGCCGATATGCGGCATGGTCCAGGCGGCGGCAAACTGCACGACCAGCAGCGCCAGGATCAGCCAATGCAGGGATTTCGCGGTGGAGGTATAGCCGGCGGCTTTAGCCATGTTGATGAGTAGCCCTTGTTTGGGAGCGAATAGCCCCTATATGCGTTGGAGTAATGATGTCGAGCTGCAAGGTTCCATCATTGACCCGGAGCGAAAGCTCCGCGGTGAACGACCACGATAGATCGGTGCCGCCGGATGTACGCGCGCCTTTCCATTCGTGGTCGTTAGTATTTTCAGCGCGCCTTCAGCCGCTCCTTGTCATAACCCGCCACCCGCTTGTAGCTCTCCGACAGCGCGATCAGCTCGTCGCGGCTGATGACGTCGTCGATGCTTTTGAACGGCTTGTCGCCTGTGCGGCGGTAGACTTCTTGCAGGATGGCGTCGGGCGGCGCCTTGCGGTTGGCCAGCACCACTTCCGATGTGGCGGGCAGACGCTTGTCTTCGTAGACCTTGAGCGCCTCGACCGGGTCCTTGTTGGCGGCGAGCGCATCGGCGAGCGCGCGGCAGTCGAGGATGGCTTGCGCCGCGCCATTGGCGCCGCGCGGATACATCGGATGCGCGGCATCGCCCAGCAGCGTGAGGCGGCCAAAGCTCCAGCGCGGCAGAGGGTCCTGATCGACCATCGGATATTCCAGGATGGCATCGGCGCTCGAGATGAATTGCGGCACGTCGAGCCAGTCGAAATGCCAGTCCGCCATGGCGGGCAGAAAATCCTCCAGCCGTCCGCGCCTGTTCCAGTCGCGCGCCTGGTATTGCGGCGTCTCGATGTCGCACACCCAGTTCACCAGCTGGCGGCCGTCGGCGTCGATGTTGTTGCGGATCGGATAGATCAACAGCTTGGCCGGATGATGCCAGCCGACGCGGATCATGCTGGCGCCCGACATGAACGGCTTCCAGCGCGTGATGCCGCGCCACATGTTGATGCCGGAATATTTCGGCGGCCCCTCGTTCGGATAAAGCTGCTTGCGTAAGCTCGAATGGATGCCTTCGGCACTGATCACCACAGAGCCGCGCTGCTCCGGAAGCGGCTTGCCGTTGACGTCCTCGAAATAGGCGACCGCTTCATTGCCGTCGTAGTCGACGCGCGTGCATTTGTGCCCGAGGATCACCTTGTCGCGGCCTGCGCGCGCAACGAAGGCCTCGAGCAGCACCATCTGCAGATCGCCGCGGTGGATGGAGAATTGCGGCACGTCATAGCCGGCAAAGCGCCCGGCCGGCTCGCTGTAGATGTACTGGCCAAAGCGATTGTAGAAGCAATATTCGCGCGTGGTGACGGCGACCTTGGCGAGCGCCTCCTCCAGCCCGAGCGCGCAGAGTTCGCGCGAGGCATGCGGCAGAATATTGATGCCGACGCCGACTGCTTTGAGTTCCGGCGCGGCTTCGTAGACGCGGCAGGCGATGCCGGCGCGATGCAGCATCAATCCGAGCGTCAGGCCGCCGATGCCGGCGCCGATGATGAGAACGTCCATGCGGTCAGCCCCGTTTGAATGAAGCGCGCGCGCCCCAGAGCGCGACGATCGCGAGAGCGAGCGACACCAGCACATCATAGCCCGCGAGCGAAAGCCCGAGGAATCGCCATTGCGCCTCGTCGCAGCGTATCGGGCTGAAATTGTTGAGCTGGCCGAGCAGGTCCTTGGCCGCGCCGACATTGTTCATCGGCCCGGTGCATTCCTGTGGTCCCGGCCACCATTTCCATTCGATGCCGGCGTGATAGGTGGACAGCCCGGTGTTCCACAGCATCGCGGCTGCGATCACCAGAAAGCCGATCAGCAGGACTTTGCGCTGAGCGCCATAACCGGCGCCGAGCCACAGCAGGGCGGCGAGCGGCACGCTGATGTAATAGGCGTTGCGCTGCTCGAGACAGAGCGGGCACGGCGCCAGCCCCACGACGTATTGGAAAAAGAAGAAGCCGCCGATGGTAGCGAGGCCGACGAGGGTCACAATCGCCGCGGCGGCGAGCGGCGGCTCGTTGCGGGCAAACGCCAGAGTGTCGTCTTTCATTGCGCGTCCCTAACGCCCCGCCCGCAAAATACTCGGTCCGCCTTCGCCGACCGCCTTCGTCCGAAACGGACTTCGGCTGTCAACAGGCTTCGGAGGACACCCTACGCCACGAGAGATTATCGGGCGAAGCTCCTCGAAGCCGAAGGCGCAAGCGTGGTGCCCCTGGCCGGACTCGAACCAGCACGATGTTTCCACCACCTGATTTTGAGTCAGGCGCGTCTACCAATTCCGCCACAGGGGCTTTAAGTGCCGGGACTATAACCACGCAAAACCAAGGGTCAACGGTACCCGGCGACTTGTCGTGGCCGGTTATGGCGCTTTCAGGGCCGGCAAAGTGTATGATCCATGCCGAATTGCATTATGGAGACTGCGATGAACGAAGAAGCCCTCAATATGTCTTTGCGCAAATTCCTCAAGGTCGTGGGCGTGACCTCGCAACAGGAGATCGAGAAGGCCATCCGCGCGGCCGCGGCCGGCGGCAAGCTGAAGGGTAAAAAGAGCGTGCAGGCGCAGATGGTGCTGACCATCGGCGACGTCGGCCTCAATCACAAGGTCGATGGCGTGATCGAGTTGGAATAGCGCATTTTAAGATACCGCTTCGGCGCCGACATTGCGGCGGCCGAAGGCTGACTCCATCTCGCGCCGCACCTTCACGGCACTGTCGTTCGGATCGTAAGCCACGTCCGCCCATTTGAGCGCGCCGCCTTCCGCAATGTCGCGCTTGAGCTTGACGTTATGGGCCAGGCCGAGCGGCAGCAATTCGTCGCGCAGCGACACCTCGGCCGGCGTCTGCTTGCCCCAGACGCAGAAGCCGCCCTCGCCGTCCAACACCTCGCCGGCTTTCAAGGCGCGCTTGGCAGTGGCGACGACATCGGAGCGGAAGCCGGTGGGCGCACCGGTCGGCTCGCCGCGCAGTGCGCAAGATGCGACCGAGATGCCGAGCTCGAGCCCGATCATATGGATCGGCCGGTAGAGCGCGGCGTACTTGCCGCTCTTGTCCGGCAGCATGGCGTATTCCTTGAAGCAGCGCCGCGCGTATTCGGTCTCGCCCTCGAACACCACGTAAGTGCCGAGCGCGAGATGATGCGGCACGTCGCGGCCGTCGCGGTAGACCGACGACGTCACCTCGGTAACGCCTTCCTTCTCCAGCGTGCCGCCGTCGCCCTTCGGCTTGCAGATCTCGGCCAGCTCGAAGCGGGTGGCGGGCGGAAAATGCAGGCCGTCGCTCTGCGGCACCAGGCCGGTGGCGTTGCATACCGCCGTCATCTCGATGCCCGACTTGGTGCCGTCGACAAACGAATTGAACATCTTCGGATTGATCGACTTGCGGTCGCTGATGTTCAGGTACTTGTCGAGGATATCCCAGACATTGTCGGGATTGGATTTGTGGTAGTGCGGCTCGTAGCGCGTGCCCTTGCCGGCGCAGATCACCTTGAAGCCGGCGGCGCGCGCCCAGTCGACGTGCTCGCAGATCAGCGCCGGCTGGTCGCCCCAGGCGAGCGAATAGACCACGCCCGCCGCCTTGGCGCGGCGCGCCAGCAACGGCCCGGCGACCGCGTCGGCCTCCACATTGACCATGACGATGTGCTTGCCATTTGCGATAGATTGTAAGCAGTGATGGATGCCGGCGCCGGGAACGCCGGTCGCCTCCACGATCACCTCGATGCGCGGATCGGCGATCAAGCGTTCCGCATTGTCGGTAATAAATGTCTTGCGCTGCTTGTGTGACTCGTCGAGCGAGGCGACGGCATATTGGCCGTCCGGCCAGCCCGCGGTCTTGAGCTGACTGCGCGCGCGCGCAACGTCGAGATCGGCGACGCCGGCCACATGCATGCCTTGCGTCAGGCGCGCCTGCGACAGGAACATGGTGCCGAACTTGCCGGCACCGATCACGCCGACGGTGACAGGTTTACCCGCCGCTTCGCGCTCGAGAAGTTTGGCATGAAGGTTCACGGCTCACGCTCCTTTAAGAGGCGCGGAACCGAAACACAGGCGCGCGCCGGAGACAAGCGCCCCGGCGCCGGCAACCGCAATCGGATTTATTGGCAGAGCGCGCGGGAGACGAAGGTCTCGGTGTGGCAGCCTTCGCCGGCGCTGCGGCCGGACAAATAGACTTGCGCTGGACACACGTCGGCGGTTGTCATGTCCAGGCTCGAGCCGCCGTTCTCGAAGCCCTTCGACTTGCACAGCGCGACGGTGGCGGCAACGCAGTCGGGCGCGCCGTTGGGGGCGATCTTGCACTTCTCGTGGCCGCGCACGATGCGGGCACCGGGCAGGCGCGCGACGGCGTCGGCGGCGCTCTTTGCGTTGTCGACCGTGGCGCGGGCGGCGACGCCCGCTTCCTGGCTGAGATTCTTGAACTTGTCGCGCGTGCCAGTGATGCCGGCGTTGAAATTGTCCGCCGCCTGGTTCCACCAGCGGCCGATCGTGCCAAAAAATCCCTGCGGTTCGGGCGGCGCCGGTTTGGTGGCGTCTTGGGCAGCCGCCAGCCCGGCGCTCAGCACGAGCGCGCCGGCCAGCAACGCGCCGAGCGCAGGTCGGGATGCGCGCCTGTTCAGGAAACGAGTCAAAGCTCTGCTATCCATGGCCGGTCAACTGACACCCAGGTCAGCCGTGATTGCCTAACGGCATTTGCGCCGGCGCATTCCTCTATGGCCGCGAGGTGGCGAAAATGAGGAATGCCGATTCGTCTCACATCAAGTATAGCGCAGCCACGATGCCGATGACGACCAGGGCGGCGAGGGCAAAGGCCCAAAGTCCCAGCTGTTTTTCGATGATGTGACGGGCGCGTTCGCCGTAGCGGTGCAGCAAAAACGCCAGCACGAAAAACCGCGTGCCACGGCTAATGATCGAAAAGACGACGAAAAGTCCTAGATTATAGCCGGCAAAACCGGAGGTAATGGTGACGATCTTGTAGGGGATCGGGGTGAGCCCCTTGAGCAGGATGATCCAGGCGCCCCATTGCGCGTAGGCGGCGCGGAAGGCCTCGACCTTGTCGCCATAGCCGTAGAGATGGATCAGCCAGGCGCCGACGGAACCGTAAAGCAACGCGCCGATGGTATAGCCGAGCAAGCCGCCGGCAACCGAGGCGACCGTGCACCAGGCCGCCATCACATAGGCGCGTTCCGGCCGGGCCAGCGCCATCGGGATCAGCATGAAGTCGGGCGGCACCGGAAAGAACGAGCTTTCCGCAAAGGCAACCGCGCCCATCGTCCACAGCGCGTGCGGCTTATGGGCGGCCGCCAGGCACCAGTCATACAGACGGCGCAATAGCGAACGTGGCTCGGCAGCCTCAACAGTCATGAACGCAACTCGCAGGGAGAGAGTGGATCAGCGCCGCTTGCGGGCGTGGCGCGCTTCGAGGGCCACGACCTTACGCCGCGGCAGGCTCTGGACCAGCGCTTTTTTTGGCACTTTTTCGGCAATCCCGAACATCGTTTCGCGCCGATTCATTTCGGCCCAGACGTCGTCGGGGCGGACGCCGGCGTGGACCCAGAGCACGACCAGATTGTAAAGCAGGTCGGCGCTCTCGCGCGCGACAGCCTCAGGCTGGCCGTGCATGGCGTCGATGACGACCTCGACGGCTTCCTCGGCCAGCTTTTTGGCCATTTTGGCGCGGCCCGCGCGGAAAAGCCGCGCGGTACGCGACTTGGTGGGGTCAGACCCCTTGGCCGCGACTACAGCATTGTAGAGGCGGGCGACCGAATCAGTCATGCGGCGAACAATACCTTATCCTGGTGCCAATCAGGTTAACGCGCGTTAACCGGACCATCTTCCGGCGCCGTGGAACGGCATGGCGGCCATCTAAGAACGTCAAGCTCTGCTCCGAACAGGCAGAATATGGCGGCGGGCCATAGCCGTAGCCCTAACAACACTGGCAATCGTGCCGGCAATAAGGCCGAACGGAACGTCCGAGCCTATTCCTCTTCGGACAGCAGCGCGGCATTGCCGCCGGAGGCGGCCGTGTTGACGGTGACGACCTGCTCCAGCGCCAGCCGGTGCAGATAGTTCGGCCCGCCGGCCTTCGGTCCGGTGCCCGACACGCCGCTGCCGCCGAACGGATGCGAGCCGACCACCGCGCCGATCATGTTGCGGTTCACATAGACATTGCCGTGCGGCAGGCGGGCGGCGACGCGGGCGACGGTCGCCTCGATGCGCGAATGGATGCCGAGCGTGAGCGCACTGCCGTTGCCGGCGATGTCGTCGAGCAGGGCATCGAGCTCGGCGGCGCGCCAGCGCACCACATGCAGCACCGGGCCGAACACTTCTTCCTTGAGCTCGCGCGCGCTGGCGAGTTCGATAACGGCGGGCGCGACATAGGTGCCCTTGGCAGGCAGCACGCCATCCCAGCGGAAGCGCAACGCGCCGTGCATGCCGGCGATCCAGCGCTCGAGTTTGTCTTTGGCCTCGCGGTCAATCACCGGACCTATTTGGGTGGAGATCTCGCGCGGATCGCCGAGCTGCAATAAGCGCGCGGCGCCTTCCACCATGGCGAGCACGCGCTCGGCAACGTCCTCCTGCACGCAGAGCAGCCGCAAAGCCGAGCAGCGCTGGCCGGCGGAGCGGAAGGCGGAAGCAATGACGTCGTCGGTGACCTGCTCGGGCAGCGCGGTGGCGTCGACGATCATGGCGTTGATGCCGCCGGTCTCGGCGATCAGCGGCGGAATCGGCCCGTCCTTGGCGGCGAGCGCGCGGTTGATGAGGCGCGCGACTTCGGTCGAGCCGGTGAAGGCGACGCCGGCAACACGCTTGTCGGCGGTGAGCAGGCTGCCGATTTTGCCGTCGCCGGGCACCAGATGCAGCGCGGTTTGCGGAATGCCGGCCTGGTGCAGCAGCTTCACGGCTTCGTATGCGACGAGCGGCGTCTGTTCCGCGGGCTTCGCCACCACCGCGTTGCCGGCGGCGAGCGCGCCGGCGATCTGGCCGGTAAAAATGGCGAGCGGAAAATTCCATGGGCTGATGCAGATGACGACGCCGCGTCCGCGATAGCCCAGACTGTTGCTTTCGCCGGTCGGCCCGGGCAGCGGCTTGGGCGCGAGCGCCGCGCGCGCCTGCGCGGCGTAGTAACGGCAGAAATCGGCGGCCTCGCGCACTTCCGAAACGCAATCGTCGAGCGTCTTGCCGGCCTCGCTTTGCAGGAGCGCGATCAGAGAGCCGCGGTTCTGCTCGATCAAATCGCCAGCGCGGTCGAGCGCGTCCGCGCGCGCGGTAATCGGCGTCGCGCTCCATGCCGTAAAGCCGGCCTGCGCCGCGGTCATGGCCGAAGCCACGATCGCCGCATCGCCCTCCTGCACCGTGCCGACGAAGTCGCCATCGACCGGCGAGATCACGTCACGCCGGCGGCCCTTGACGGCGACGCCGTCGATGAGCGGCGCGGCGTCGACCGGCTGTCGAGCAGCGCCGATCTCTTTCAGCAGCATTGCAAGCGCCGCGCGGTCGCCGAACTCGACGCCCAACGAATTCTTCCGCTCCGGCGCGAACAGATCGCACGGCAACGGGATATGCGGATGGCGCGCATTCTCGGGCTTGCCGATCCAGCTTTGCGGGCGCTTGAGGATGTCGGCGATCGGCACATTGAGATCAGCGGCAACCGACACGAAGGACGAGTTGGCGCCGTTCTCCAGCAGCCGGCGCACGAGATAGGCGAGCAGATCGGCATAGCTGCCGACCGGCGCATAGACGCGGCAGGTGAGCGCCGGCATGTCCGCGAGCAGCGTATGATAGAGCGCTTCGCCCATGCCGTGCAGCCGCTGCAATTCGTAATCGCCGGCGCCCCCCGCGCCGCCGCTGGCGTCCTCGATCACGCTCGCCACGGTGAGGGCGTTGTGGGTGGCGAATTGCGGATAAAGCCGCGGCCGCGCCGCCAATAACGTGCGCATGCAATCGAGGTAGCAAAGATCGGTCATCGCCTTGCGGGTGAACACCGGATAGCCGGCAAGGCCGCGCTCCTGCGCGCGCTTGATTTCGGTGTCCCAATAGGCGCCCTTGACCAGCCGCACCATCATCCGGCGGTCGAGCGCCTGCGCGACATCGGCGATCCAATCGATCACCGCACAGGCGCGCTTCTGATAGGCCTGCACCGCAAGGCCAAAGCCGTTCCAGCCGGCAAGCGAGGGATCGCGCAGCACCGCGCCGATCACCTCGAGCGACAGTTCGAGGCGGTCGGCCTCTTCGGCATCGACGGTGAAATTGAGCTCATAGCTTTTCGCCGCCCGCGCCAAGTCGAGCACGCGCGGCGTCAATTCCTTGAGCACGCGCTCGCGTGACAGCGGTTCGTAGCGCGGATGCAGCGCCGACAGCTTCACCGAAATGCCGGGCCGCTTGGGCAGCGCGTCGTTGCCGGCAGAGCGGCCGATTGCCGCGATCGCGCCCGCGTAAGAGACGAAATAGCGCTCGGCGTCGGCGGCCGTGCGGGCGCCTTCGCCCAGCATGTCGAAGGAATAGAGATACTCCGGCCCGGCGCGGGCGCGCGTAAGCGCCTCGTCGATGGTCTGTCCGAGCACGAAATGTGAGCCGAGCAGCCGCATGGCCTGGCGGGTGGCGACGCGCACCGCCGGCAGGCCGAGCCGCTTGATGAGCGCTTCGACGATGCCCTCCGGCGTCTCGCCCGGATGAATGACGCGGGCGGTGATGCCGAGCGTCCAGGCCGAGGCCGAGACCAGGAACGCGGTCGAGCGCGTGTCGTGATGCGTCCAGTCGCCGTTTCTGAGCTTGTCCTCGATCAGGGCGTCGGCGGTGTCGGCGTCGGGAACCCGCAGCAGCGCCTCGGCCAGCACCATCAGCGCCAGTCCCTCCTTGGTGGAGAGCGCATAAGCGTGCAAGAAGTCCTCGACCCCGCCGAGCCCACCGGAGCGGGCGCGGATCGCCTCGACCAGGCGGGTGGCGCGGGCATCGATGCGCGCCTCGGCCTCGCCGGCACGGTCAGCCTCCGCAAGCAGGCGAGCGGCTATCCCTTCGTCTGCCGGCGCGTGGGGCGCCGTGAAGGACGGAACATCGCGTGCCGCGCCGGCCGGCCTTGCTGCCCGCATGGCTCAAGCCTCCAAGCTCAGACGCCAGAATATCCCAACCGCGCGATTCTCGCGGCCTGAGACTTAACAACGTCCGGCCCCGCGAGGTTAGCCATGCCGCCAAACAATGACCGTCATTTGCGCGCTCTTGGCTTGCTCTTTGCAAGGGCATGGTTTTTGCTGCGCTTGAACAATTCCATCAGCCTGCCGAGACACCGGATGCGGGGACAGCGGCCGCGAAAAGGACCAATGCAATGAGTGCGTGGCGCCTGAGCCGGCTCGCTGCAGCGGCGCTTTTTCTCGCTGCCGCGCTGGCGAGCGCCGCCGGCGCGGCTGAAACCAACCTCCACTTCACGCTCGATCGCCGGTTCGAAGGTCCGGCAGCGCCGTTCCTGCTGCCGCTCGACAAGGGCTACTACAAAGCCGCAGGCCTCAACGTCACCATCGACCCGGACACCAATACGTCCGATGCGCTCAAGCGGGTGGCCTCGGGCGACTATGACATGGGCTTCGCCGACATCAATGCGCTGATCAAGTACCGCGACGCCAACCCGAAGACGCCGGTCAAGGCCGTGTTCATGGTCTACAACCGGCCGGCCTTCGCGGTGATCGCGCGCAAGAGCCGCGGCATCAGCGCGCCGAAGGATCTGGAAGGACACAAGCTCGGCGCGCCGGCGGACGACGGCGCTTTCGCGCAATGGCCAATCTTCGTGAAGGCCAACGACATCGACGCCAGCAAGGTCACGATCGAGAATGTCGGCATCCAGGTGCGCGACCCCATGCTGGCGGCCGGCCAGGTCGACGCCATCACCGGGCTGTCGTTTTCGTCGTACCTCGACCTCAAGGACAAGGGCGTTCCGGTCGACGACCTCACCGTGCTGCTGATGGCCGACTACGGCGTCAATCTCTATGGCAATGCGATCATCGTGAATTCTAAATTTGCCGTCGATCATCCGGAGGCGGTGAAGGGTTTCCTGCACGCCTTCCTGCGCGGCCTCAAGGCGACGGTGGCATCGCCTGCCAGCGCGCTCAACTACGTGCTCGAGCGCGCCGACGCGGCCAAGAAGAGCATCGAGCTCGAGCGGCTGCAAATGGTGATCCGGCAGAACATCGTCACGCCGGAGGTGAAGGCGAACGGTTATGGCGGCGTCGACGGTGAGCGTTTCGCGCGCGCCCTCGACCAGCTCGCGCTGACCACCAAGTTCAAGGAAAAGCCGAAGCTCGAAGATATTTTCGACGCGTCGTTTTTGCCGCCGGCATCCGAGCGCAAGCTGAACTAACGGTCAGCCGACCGGCGTCCGCGACTTGGCCGCTTCGGCCAGCGCCCTGCCCGCGCTCACGCTTTGCGGGTTGAGCGCTTCGGCGATCTCGTCGGCCAGTTGCTCGTAGGCGGCGTGCGGGCCGCCCTCGCGGACGTAAATGCCGCTGTGCAGGTTGGCCAATTTCGGCAACGGCGCGTCTTCCCATACGACCATGCCGAATTCATGGGCGCGCCGGCGAATGATCGGCATGACGCCGAGCCCGGCAACGACCGCGCTCGCCAAACTCATCATGCTCGAGCCGGTGTAGACGTCTTCCCAGTCGAGCTCGGCTTTCTTCAAAGTCTGCACCGCGAGCTGATGATAAATGCAGCCTTCGCCATAGGAGACCAGCGGCACCGGCCGGTTAGGACCGAACTCGGTGGTGAGGCCGCGCACCCAAACCGTCTCCAGCGGCCAGTGGTAGCGGGCATCGTGCGGACGCTCGAGCGACAGGCCGACAAGAAGATCGAGATTGCCGCTGCGCAACTCACGCGCCAGCCCGTCCAAAAAGCCGGTGCGCACGATGAAGCGCACGTCCGGCCAGCGTTCGCGGAATCGCGCCAGCGTGCTCGGCAGCATCGAGGCGATGAAATCGCTCGGCGTGCCGACGCGGATCACCAGTTCCGGACGCGGACCCTCACCGCCGATGCGTAGGATCTGGTCGTTGATCGAGAGCAGGCGGCGGGCGTAGCTGACCACCAATTCGCCCTGCGGCGTGAGCTTGATGCCGTGCGTGCTGCGGTCGAACACGTCCGACCCAAGCATGAATTGCAGGCGCTTGATCTGCGCGCTGACCGCCGGCTGGGTGATGCCCAGCGCGGCCGCAGCTTTGGTGAAGCTGCGCTGATCGACGACGGCAATGAGCGCCCGCAACAGTTCAGTGGGGATGTTGGTCATACGACGCCTTCCCTGAGCGTGTTAGTATTTAAACACCGCCACGTCCGGCATATTCGTTTGCGCGCGAAGGACAATATTCACGGATGCGAATATAACAGTTTCTCGCAGGCAAGCACAGGCGGGCGCGCAGAGCGGCGGCATTATTTGATGCGTTCGAGGATACTCACGTAATTGGCAACCGAGGTGCCGCCCATGTTGAAAATGGCGCCGAGCCCGGGATCTTTAAGCTGCATGTCGCCGGCCTTGCCGGTGAGCTGCATGGCGGTGAGTGCGTGCATGGACACGCCGGTGGCGCCGATCGGATGACCCTTGGCCTTGAGGCCGCCGGATGGGTTCACCGGTAACTTTCCATCCTTTTGCGTCCAGCCTTCGGCGATGGCGCGGGCACCCTGTCCTTCCGGCGTAAGCCCCATGGCTTCGTATTCGATCAGTTCGGCAATGGTGAAGCAGTCGTGCGTTTCGACGAAGGACAAATCGCCAAGCGCGATGCCGGCGCCTTCGAGCGCGCGCTGCCATGCGACCGCGCAGCCCTCGAATTTGAGAATGTCGCGCTTACTCATCGGCAGGAAGTCCTGCACGTGCTGGGCGGCGCGGAAGGCCACCGCCTTGTCGAACTGCAGCGCGGTCTCGACGTCCGCCAGCACCACCGCGGCGGCGCCGTCGGACACCAGCGAGCAGTCGGTGCGCTTGAGCGGGCCGGCGACAAAGGGATTCTTTTCGCTTTCGGTGCGGCAGAACTCGAAGCCGAAATCCTTGCGCATCTGCGCGTAAGGATTGGCGACGCCGTTCTTGTGATTCTTGGCGGCGATCATGGCGAGCGCGTCGGATTGATCGCCATATTTCTGGAAATACATGCCGGCGATGGTGCCGAAGATGCCGGCGAAGCCGCCGTCCACTTCCGCTTCCTCGCGCACGTAGGACGCTTTTAGCAGATTGCGCCCGATCTCGGGGCCAGGCGTCGTCGTCATCTGTTCGACGCCGACCGCCAGCACGATGCGCGCCGAGCGCGCGGCGATCGCGTTGAGCCCCTGGTGCACGGCGGCGGATCCCGTGGCGCAGGCATTCTCCACGCGCGTGGCGCGCTTGAAGCGCAGATCGGGGGAGGCCTGCAGCACCAGCGATGCGGTAAAATCCTGCGCCGAGAAGCCGGCGTTGAAGTGGCCGAGCACGATCTCGTCGACGTCCTTGGCGCCGATGCCGGCATCCGCCAGCGCCTCGCCCGCCACGCGGACGATCAGGCTTTCCACGCTTTCCCCATTAAGTTTACCGAAGGGGGTGTGGGCCCAGCCGACGATTGCCGCGGTCATGGCGCTCTCCTTTTGCCGAATTTTGGTCGCATTACGCGCAGATAAACGCGAATTACCATGATTCAATGTGGGGGCACGGCCGCCTTTGCCTCCCGTTCGAAGCTTCGATAGCCTAAGCGCACGGCTCTTTTGAACCTTAGCCGGTTCGGAGGGCACACACTACCGACAGACCGCAAACCGTGAGCCGCCGTTTGAGCCTTCGGACCCCACTTATCGGCCTGACCGTTCTGGCGTTTGCGCTCACCGCGCCGGCGCGCGCGCATGCCGAGGCCAAGCTGCTGATCGAGGCGGACACCGGCAAGGTGTTGCACGCGGAGAACGCCACTTATCCGTGGTATCCGGCCTCCGTTACCAAATTGATGACCGCCTACACCACGCTGCGCGCCATCAAGGAAGGCCGCATCAGTTTCAACACCTTGCTCACGGTATCGCGCAACGCGGCCGCGCAGCAGCCGACCAAAATGGGCTTCAAGGTCGGCACGCAAGTCACCGTCGACAACGCGCTGAAGATGCTGATGGTGAAGTCGGCCAACGATATGGCGGTGACGATCGCCGAAGGCGTCGGCGGCTCGATCGCGGGCTTCGCCGACATGATGAACGCCAATGCGCGCCGGCTCGGCATGTCGCAGAGCAATTTCGTCAACCCGAACGGACTGCCGGCGGAAAACCACGTCACCTCTGCACGCGACCTCGGCATCCTTGCGCGCGCGCTGATCCGGGAATTCCCGGAAGACGACGCCTATTGGCACATTCATTCGATCCAATACGGCAACCGGGTGATGCACAATTACAATTCGCTGCTCGACCGCTATCCCGGCGCCGACGGCATGAAGACCGGCTTCATCTGCGCCTCCGGTTACAATGTGGTGGCGTCCGCCACCCGCAACGGCCGCCGGCTGATCGCCATCATTCTCGGCGCCTATTCCGGCGCGGTGCGCGCGCAACAAGCGGCGCAGCTGCTGGAGACCGGCTTCAACAGCGGCGGGCTGTCCTGGCTGACGCCCTCGCTCGGCACCGTCGACGCGCTGGCGCCGATCGACGCGCAGCCGCCCAATCTGCGCGAAGAGATGTGCGGCGGGCACCGGCGCAAGCCGCCCTCCGAGGAAAACGACGAGGACAGCGAAACGGCGGGGACGGCGACTGCCGCCGGCGGCGACAACGCTTCGCCACAAGCCTTCATGCTGTCCAGCCTGAAGCCGGCAAACGGCAAGTTCGTGCTCGGCGGGCCGGTCGATACCACGCCGCCGATCGTCGTGTTCACCGGCCCGGCCGATCATCCGGACGCGGTGGTGCAGACCGAAAGCGCCAAGCCGCACAAGAAGAAGAAAGCCGCGGCCGCCGGCGCGACCGACACGGCGACCGCCAAGCCGAAAAAGAAAAAAGCGAAAGTTTCCTCGGCGCAAAAATGAGCGCGGCCGACAGCGCCAGCCGGCGTCAGCCGCCGCCGCCAATCCCCTTGACCGTGCTCACCGGCTTTCTCGGCGCCGGCAAGACCACGCTGCTCAACAGGCTGCTGAAGGATCCGGCGCTCGCCGAGACCGCCGTCATCATCAACGAATTCGGCGACGTCTCGCTCGACCACCTGCTGGTCGAATACATCTCCGACAATATCGTGTTGCTGCAGTCGGGCTGCCTGTGCTGCACCATGCGCGGCGACCTGGTCGATGCGCTGGAAACGCTGTTGCGCGATCTCGACAATCGGCGCTGCACATTCCGCCGTGTGCTGCTGGAAACCACCGGCCTCGCCGATCCGGCGCCGGTGCTGCACACCGCCATGTCGCATCCTTATTTGCTGCTGCGCTACCGGCTCGACGGCGTGGTGACGGTGGTCGACGCGGTGAACGGCAATGCCGAACTCGACCAGCATGCCGAAGCGGTGAAGCAGGCGGCGGTGGCCGACCGCATCGTGCTGAGCAAGACCGATCTCGCCAGTCCGCAGCAGCGCGCCCGCATCCTGGCGCGGCTGCATGCGCTCAATCCGGCGGCGCCGGTGCTCGACGCCGCCAAAGGCGAGGCGACGGCCGAGCGGCTGCTCAATTGCGGGCTGTACGATCCGGCGCGCAAAATCCCCGACGTGAAGAAATGGCTGGCGGAGGAGGCCTACGCCGACGCGCATGCGCATCACGGCCACGCGCAGGATCACGGCCATCACCATGACCATCTCGACCGCAACCGCCATGACGCACACATCGCCAGCTTCGTGCTCACCAGCGACGCCGCCATCCCGGCCGGCACGCTGCAGATGTTCTTCGAACTGCTGCGCGCCAATTACGGCGCCCAGCTTTTGCGCGTGAAAGGCATCGTCAAGCTCGCCGAAATGCCCGACACGCCCATCGTCGTGCACGGCGTGCAGCACGTGTTCCATCCGCCGGCGCGGCTCGAGCGCTGGCCGGACGACGACCACCGCAGCCGCATCGTCTTCATCACCCGCGACCTGCCCGAGCGCACGGTGCGCGAGCTGTTCGAGGCCTTCCTCGACAAGCCCGCAGCCGACCGCCCCGATCTCGCGGCGCTGACCAACAATCCGCTGGTGCCTTTCGGCGGGCCGGACCACGCCTGACCGAGAGCCGCTTGCATGCGGCTGCCGTTCGACTCATGCTGATAAGCGAATCGCTTTCCGGGAAGCGGGCCCATCATGGAACGGCTTTGGCTTGCGCACTATCCAGCGGGTGTCCCCGCCGAGATTGACGGCAAGCGCTACGCCTCGCTGGCGGCCATGTTCGCGGAAAGCTTCAAGGCCTACGCCGCCCGCGTCGCCTGCGTCTGCATGGGCACGACGCTCACCTATGCCGAACTCGATGAGGCTTCGCGCGCCTTCGCCGCCTGGCTGCAAAGCCGCGGCGTAAAGCCGGGCAGCCGCGTCGCGCTGATGATGCCGAACGTGCTGCAGTATCCGGTGGCGATCGCCGGCACGCTGCGCGCCGGCTGCGTGGTGGTGAACGTCAACCCGCTCTACAAGCCGCGCGAACTGGAATTTCAGCTCAACGATTCCGGCGCCGAGGCGATCGTAGTGCTGGAGAATTTCGCCGCCGTTTTGCAGGAGGCGCTGCCGCACACGCAGGTCAAGCACGTCATCATCGCCCGCATGGGCGATATGCTCGGCTTCGTGAAAGGCGCGGTGGTCAATGGCGTCGTGCGCCACGTCAAGAAAATGGTGCCGGCCTACAGCCTGCCGCAAGCCGTCGCCTTCAAGGACGTGCTGAGCGTCGGCCGCGCGCTGCCGTTTGCCGCGCCGGCAATTGGGCCCGATGATATCGCTTTCCTGCAATATACCGGCGGCACCACCGGCGTCGCGAAAGGCGCCATGCTGCTGCATCGCAATCTGATCGCCAATGTGCTGCAGGTGGAGGCCTGGGATGCGCCGGTCGTCGCCGCGCCACCGCCGGTCGAGCAACTCGTGATCGCGACCGCGCTGCCGCTCTATCACGTGTTCGCGCTCACCGCCTGTTTCCTGTTCGGCGTGCGCAACGGCGCGCTTTGCGTGCTGATCCCCAATCCGCGCGACATCGGCGGGCTGATCAAGGAGCTCGCCAAATACAAAGTGAACTCGCTGCCGGCGGTGAACACGCTCTACAACGCGCTGCTCAATCATCCCGACTTCAAAACCATCGATTGGAGCATGCTCAAGAGCGCGGTCGGCGGCGGCATGGCGGTGCAGAAGCCGGTGGCGGACGCCTGGTTCAAGGCGACCGGCAAGCCGATCATCGAAGGTTACGGCCTGTCGGAGACGTCGCCGGTGCTCACCTGCAACCGTGGCGACATTCCGGAATGGACCGGCACCATCGGGCTGCCGCTGCCGTCGACCGAGATCTCGATCCGCGACGACGAGGGCCATGAAGTGCCGCTCGGCCAGCAGGGAGAAATCTGCGCGCGCGGGCCGCAGGTGATGCCGGGCTATTGGCATCGGCCCGATGAGACCGCTAAGGTGATGACCGCGGACGGCTTCTTCCGCACCGGCGACATCGGCATCATGGACGGCGACGGCCGCGTGCGCATCGTCGACCGCAAGAAGGACATGATCACCGTCTCCGGCTTCAAGGTGTTCCCGAACGAAGTCGAGGAACTGGCGATGGCCCACGGCGGCTTGCTGGAATGCGCCGTCGTCGGCGTGCCCGACCGCCATTCCGGCGAAGTGCCCAAGCTGTTCGCGGTCAAGAAATCGCCCGACGTGACGGAGGCGGAGCTGCGCCATTACCTCGCCGCCAATCTCGCCAGCTATAAAGTGCCGCGCCACATCGAGTTCCGCAGCGAGCTGCCGAAAACCAATGTCGGCAAGATTCTGCGCCGTGCGCTGCGCGAGGAGGCGTAGCGGCGATGAGCATCGAGACCGCCACCGCCGTCGTCGCATTCTGGCGCACGGCCGGGCCCGACCGCTGGTTCGAGAAGGACGCGGCCTTCGACGACGAGATCAGGCGGCGCTTTCTTTCGACCTATGAGGCCGCCGCCGCCGGCAAGCTCACCGACTGGGAGCAGAACGCCGAGGGCGCGCTGGCGCTGCTCATTTTGCTCGATCAATTTCCGCGCAATATGTTCCGCCGCGAAGCGCGCGCGTTCGCAACCGACCCGGTCGCGCGCGGCATCGCCAGCCGCGGCATCCTGAACGGCTTCGACGGCGCTTTTCCAGATCTGCGCGCCTTTTTTTATGTGCCCTTCGAGCATTCGGAAAATCTGGCGGACCAGGAGCGCGGCATCGCGCTCTATAAGGCGGCGAACGACGCCGACGGCCTGAAATGGGCGGAGCTGCACGCCGATATTATCCGCCGCTTCGGCCGCTTTCCCCACCGCAATCCCGCGCTTGGGCGCGTGACCACGCGGGAGGAACAGAAGTTTCTGGATGACGGCGGCTTTGCGGGCTGAGATCTTTTTGTCATTCCGGGGCGCGACCTTTAGGCCGCGAACCCGGAATCCGTAACCCCGGTGCTGCGGAGTATGGATTCCGGGCCCGCCGCTTCGCGGCGTCCCGGAATGACAGTATAAGGGTCGCATGACCGACTTCCACGGCGTCTTCCCTTATCTCGTCTCGCCGATCGATGCGCAGGGCCGCATCAAGACCGACGTGCTGGGCAAGCTCGCGTCCGACTTGATCGAGGCCGGCGTGCACGGGCTGACGCCGCTCGGCTCGACCGGCGAATTCGCCTATCTCAACCGCGCGCAGCGCGCGGCGGTGGTGCAGGCGGCCATCGAGGCTGCCAACAAACGCGTGCCGGTCATCGCCGGCGTCGCCTCGACCGCGACCGCCGAGGCGGTCGAGCAAGCACGGCGTTATCAGGTGTTGGGCGCCGACGGCATCCTGGCTATCCTCGAAGCCTATTTCCCGCTCAAGGACGCGCAGGTCGAGAGCTACTTCCGCGCCATCGCCGACGCCGTCGACATTCCGGTCGTGCTCTACACCAATCCGCAATTCCAGCGCAGCGACCTCACCCTCGACGTGATCGCGCGCCTCTCCGAGCATCCGCGCATCCGCTACATCAAGGACGCCTCGACCAATACCGGCCGCCTGCTCTCGATCATGAACCGCGCGCCGCGCATGAAGGTGTTCTCCGCCTCCGCGCACATCCCGGCGGCGGTGATGCTGATCGGCGGCGTCGGCTGGATGGCGGGACCGGCCTGTGTCGTGCCGCGCGAGAGCGTGCGGCTTTATGATTTGTGCCGCGCCGGCAAATGGGCGGAGGGGATGCGGCTGCAGCGCGACCTCTGGCGCATCAACGAAGCCTTCGCGCGCTTTAATCTCGCCGCCTGCATCAAGGCCGGTTTGCAGATCCAGGGCTACGCGGTCGGCGACCCGGTGCCGCCGCAGGCGGCATTGAGCGAGACCGAGCGCGCCCAAGTCGCGGACATCCTCGCCGAGGTCGCCAAGCTCGAAACCGTCTGATTTCGCTGGCGAAATCGCCACACCCACCGAATCTTAACGGTTCATTGATAATGCGGCGCGATGGCCTTGCCGTCTTTCGCATCGCGCCCAGAGCAGGCTGAGCCCGTGGCTTTGACCGGCACCGAGACCGTCGCGCCTGCGCCGCCCGCGCTCGCGGGGCTAATCGCGCGCGTCAAGGCAATCCTTTCCGAGCGCAGCGACAGCCGCATCGCGCAGCTCATGGCCGGCAAGGTGTTCCTGGTGCGCGTCGGCAGCGCCATGCTGGCGCTCGTGTCGCAAGTGCTGCTCGCGCGCTGGATGGGCAAGTTCGAGTTCGGCATCTACATCTACGTGTGGACCTGGGTGCTGATGATCGGCGCGCTCTCCGACATGGGCCTGTCCTCGGCGGCGCGGCGCTTTATCCCCGAATACACCGAGCTGCTGGCGCTCGATCGCCTGCGCGGATTTCTCGTGGGCTCGCGCTGGCTCGCGTTCGGCATCGCCACCGGCATCGGCGCCATCGGCGCGCTCGGCGTGACATTGCTCAGGCCGTGGATCGACCACTTCACCGTCATTCCGCTTTATCTCGCCTGCGTCACCATTCCGGTTTACGGCCTGGTGCAGATCCAGGCCGGCATCGCGCAGTCCTACGATTGGCCAAATCTGGCGCTGATGCCGTTCTACATCTGGCGGCAGCTCACCATCACCGTGCTGATGGGCGGCGCTTGGGCTTTCGGCG
>Ga0335081_10002859_pt1 | contig 27176 bp, 23 predicted proteins | sample Lox_Sample_35_FD_206713 | JGI IMG/M metagenome (GOLD analysis project Ga0335081, IMG submission 206713) | Soil microbial communities from Loxahatchee National Wildlife Refuge, Florida, United States - Lox_Sample_3.5 | ecosystem: Environmental > Terrestrial > Soil > Wetlands | place: USA...
GCGGCTCACGGCACAAGTGCCGGTGACGCTGGCGCCCCGCGACACCATCCAGGTCGGCTCCCCCGAGATACAACTCCAGGTGGAGGAGGCTTAGCCTGCTGTGACCGAGACCAACCCCGGCCGCAGAGCGCTCCGCCGCTAGGGGACGGTAACGGCGACAGCCTGTCCCGGGTTCACCACCGCGATCGTGCCTTGCCACGCACACTGGCAGGTGGCCTTCTGGTCGAACGCCGGGGAGCCGGAGCTCAGCACCGTCGCCGGCGGAGCCCAGGGAGACGCGGTCGCCGGCACGCAGGGCGCGGGCGTGAACACCCCCGAGGCGGCGCTGGTCGCGGCCACCACCGCAGGGTTGGACGGGGAGTTGCACATGCCGAACGGCTTGATGTTCGTCCCCGGGACGAAGTCGGTGACCGTCGCCAAGAGCACGGGCGGTACTGGCACGGCAGCCACATGAGGCGGCCCGGGGGTTACCGTGAGCAGCGACGGTGTCGTCCCCATGTCGCATATTATCTGAGCGCCGTTAGCAACCAGAGCAGCCATGGGATCATGGTTGCAGATCGTCTAGACACATTCAACAGCTGGCCATACGCCGGCCGCCGACTTGAACGCCGATTTTCTGCGCAGCAAAACAATTGCCCGGATAGATCTTCCGGGTTTGAGTTGGCTGTCAGATTCCGGCGGCATTCCAGATGGTCAGCCGTATTTGGTCAGCTCCGGATGGTGGCGGATCTCGTCGCGCGTCTTGCGGTCCGGTCCGTAGTGATCGGCTCGGGAGCCATCCTCACCGCGCTCGCGGAAGACCGCGCGCAGCTTCTCTACGACCGCGTCCCATTGCGTATAGATTGGGTCCAGGCCGTTGAGGGCCTTGATTACGCCGATGACATCAGGACCGCGATAAAAAGGCGGATGGTCGAGTTCCTTGCGTGCCTCCGCGAAGATTGCGTTCTCCTTGTCCCGCAGATGCAGCAGTTCGGGGATCAGGAGGTCGATCTGCTCGTTGCGCGCTATTATCGCCTCCTGATCCGGAGTGGGCCCGGTCTGCGTCTCGCTGGAAGGCGCAGGCACGTCGGGCTTTGCCTGGGCGGCCGTCGGCTGCGCAGGCAGTGCCGGGCGCTGTGCCGCACGGAGCTTGCGCAACTCCGCCCGGATCGCCCGCTGGGCATCAGCGATACGGCGCAGCATCTCGGCGACCGCCGCATCATCCGAGAACGACTGCGAGGCGGAGAGGAGCGCCTTGGCCGCCTTGTTCAGGCGCGCGTTGTCGGTGGTGAGCCCCGCCTGAGCTTCCTCAAAGGCGCCCGCGGCGGCCCGCGCCCGCAGTTGCTCGATCCGGTCACCGAGCACGATGCTCTCGTATGCCTCACGTTCGGCGCTGAGCGTCGCGGGCCAGTCGTAGCGCTTGCCTCCCTCCGCTTGCCCTTGCGGCCGCACTACCGCCTGAACTGCGTCGGCGGCCTGGTCGTTTCCGCTGGCGTACTGGGCCAGTGCGTGACTAATCGCCTCCCGGTCGCCACCGCTGGCGGCGATGCGGCGACCTAGTGCCTGCCAGGCGACGAAGCTCTCGTTGACCCTTCCCCGGAAGGCCCGGTCCCACGATGCCCGATCTTGCGAGACCGCCGCGATGGTGGCGAAGTCCTCATCGGAGAGCCGCATTCCGACCACCTCGGTATGCGACTGCAGCAGGCTCGTGCCGCCCGTGGCCAGCCCGAGTACGCCGGCGATCGGAGTCTTGTCCACCGCCGAGGCCAGGGCTCTCGCCGAGGCGCCCAAGTCCGTCTGGGACGTCGTCGTGCTGACATCCCCGCTCGCGCGCCGGTCCGGACCGACCGCCGCGGTGACTGTCTGCTCGGTGTGATAGCCGAGCTTCGGACCCGACGCGACGCCGACGTCGACGCCGCCGCCCGAAGAACCGGTGAACTGCCTGCGCCGCCCGGCCGCGTCGATGCTGACGCTCTCCGCGTATGCGTGCGAGGTTGTGATCGCCATCTCGGCCCCGAGCAGATTCACCTTCGGAGTCAGCGTCGTCGCCCACCCGGTGCTCGACCCGGCGCCTGCGACGTGCCCCGAATCCGACGCGGCCAGCGCGGTCAACTCTGCGGCGCTGTCGACAGCCTGAATCCGCTCGAACAGCGCCTGGTAGGACGGTTCGCGCGGATCGAGGCGGAAGGTGACCGACTGCCCGGCCGACGCCTTACGACCGTAGCTGATCCCGCCGCCGACATACCCCGACGAACCCGAGGCCCCCAGCGAGCCGCTCGTCTCGGCGACGACTTCGACAGTGACCAGGACCGCGCCATCCTTGCGCGCCACCGTGCGCTTCAGCGACTTGCTCTTGCTGAAGGAGACCTCGACGCTGACCGGGGCCTTGCCCGCCGAAGTTGCGCCGAGCGATCCGCCGACGCCGCCCTGCAATTCAAGGCTTGCCTGGTCGCCCTCCGGGAGCTGAGCGGCGTCGCCCGCCGACAGTGGCGCGGCAGCAGCGGCGAGCAGCTGACGGGCGTCGGCCACGCTTCCCCGGGCGACCAGGTCGATCACGCGCAGTTCATGCTCGGCCCCGCCGGCGCCGTTGCGGCCCAGGTCACCCAGGTACCGCCTGGTCTGCTCGGCTGTGAACGTGTGCACGAACGTGCCGGTCACCGAGCCCGATGCCGACAGCGACGCGGTGGCGGCCGCCCGCTCGCCGCCCCGGGCGCCGACCGTGCCGGACGCACCGATCGTGACGACCACCACTAGCCGGTAGCGGGGCGGGTCAGCCCCGTCAACCTGGGTGGCTTTGACCACGACGCGGGCGTTGCCGCCAACCGACTTCGTGGTGCTGAAGCCCTTGCCGTACGCGGTGGTCTGCTGCGCGCCCGCCGACCCGAGCGCACCGAACCCTTCCGGGCCGGCGATAAGCCCGCCGCCGGCCGTGTAACTGGTCTGGGTTCCCGACAGGAGCTTGCCCTCCTCGTCGAGAACGCCCTTGGAGACGTCCCGGCGGCCGGTCACCGTCAGGTTGCCCTCGCCGCGTGCCACCGTTCTGCCGGTCACGGTCCTGGTGCCGGTGCCGCCGCTGGTCTGCAGACGTTCCGTCTCAGCTGATACCTGGCCCCAGCCGACCTTGGTGGAGGTGGCCGTTACGTTGCGGGCAGTTCCGCTGCTTTCATCGACCACGCGTTTGCGGGTCACTTTCTCCAGATCACCGGAGGTCTCCGTCGTGACCTTCTGCGGTGCCGCCGCGACCGGCGCCGGCTGTCCGCCTGATGCACCGGCGCTTGGCGCCGGCGGTCTCATCTCGGACCGCTTCGCCTGTGTTAGCTGGATGACTTGCGTGTCCGCGTCATCGTCTACGGCCAGAGCCGGTAGCTTCGCGTTCGCTGGCGCCGGCACCGGGCCAGCCGGGCCTGGCGACCCTCCGGGGCCAGCCGGACTGCCGGGGCCGCCGCCTCGTCCCGGCCAGCGCCGCTCGATGACGGGCGGCGGCGCGGGCTGCTTGGCCGGCAGCTTCCTGACCGACTCCAGCGCCCCGGAGATATTGACCGGGACGTGCTCGCTTAGCGGGTCCTCGGCCCGTGGGGACGCCGCGGTCGCGCCGGCCAGCCCTAGCTTCGCCGCGCAGTGCGGGCAGATGTTGTTGCTGGCGCCGACGGCGATCAGCCTGAGTTTGTTCGCGGCGGCATAGGCCACCAGCCTCGCCTCGGCATCCTGAATGGCCTGCTGGGCGGTGCGCTTGCGCTGCGGCTGCGGGTCTCCCGCCACGTCGCCGCTCTGGTGCTGGGCCGCGGTGGTGTGCGCCGGGGACGCGGGCGGCGCGGCCTCCGCCGACGGCGACGGCTTTTTCCGCCGGACGGCTTTGACCCATTTCTCATCCGGGCCGATGTCCACGAGCTTATGCCGCCTGCTCTTGTTGGTCGTCACCAGCTGGTGCAGATGGCCATCGTCATCGACGGCATATCCGACCGCCACGGTCAGCTCTTTGTGAGTCCAGCCGGGGATGAGGGCTTCCTCCTCCTTAGCGGACCGGGCCGTCACCGGCGGGCCGGCGGGCTGCGCGCCCGGTGCGGGTGCCGGCGGGCCGCCGGCGCTTTTACGGCTGAGTTTCTGGGCTACGCCGGCCATCAGCTCGAAGGCGCGGTGGTCCGCGCTGTCCTGCAGCTCGCGCAGCCGGGCATACGCGGCAACGTCGGCCGGATCGGCCGGCTGAGGCGCCCCGTCGGTCTCCTCCGCCATGGCTAGCCCGATCCCCGCCTCGCCGGCGACGGTAACCGGCCCCGTTTCGTGCTCCAAGGCATGGGCCGCTGCGTGCGCCGCTCCTTCGAGTGCCGCGTGCCGGGTCGGGCTCGGTCCGGCCCCGCCGCCCTGGCGCTGCTGGACGACGTGCGCGAGCTCGTGCGCCAGCAGCCGTCGTCCGTCCGGCGTGTGCGGCGCGAACCGGCCCGCGCCGAACACCACCTGCTCACCGACGGTGTACGCCCGAGCGCCGAGCTTGCGAGCCGACTCGGCGGCGGGCGGGTCGGAGTGGACCCGCACCTGACTGAGGTCGTGGCCGAATCGCCGCTCCATCAGCGAGCGGGTGGCGGCATCCAGCTGATTGCCGGGACGCGCAAGTTCCCGGCGCACCGGAACCGGTTGCCGCTCCAGCGCACTGGCCGGAAGCCGCGCGGACACCGCAGCCGGGTCCCGAGCGGGTGCCTTGGCCTTCGCCGCCGGGGCCCGCTGGGCGTCTGCGCTCGTCGCCATAGGGACACCATCCTTCACCGGCCTGACGCGAAGGGACCGCGAACGATGTCCGCCAGCCGGTGACGGTACCGGCGTCCGCGATAGTCAGTGGCGCATAGCTGCGGGTCACTCCGTACGGCCCTTTGGCCTGCGATAAGGCCATAGTACGTCGACGGGCGGGGAAGACCCAGTAGCCAACGGCCCGGGAAGGTCGACCCCGGCCAGGATCACCGGCGTACGGCCAGGTACCGCGTGAGGTGCTCGATCACCTCACGCGCGTCGTCCTCGATACCGCAGATGAACGTGGACCTGCGGCGCCGCAGCACGGGCAGCCCCAGCGCGTACAGTCCCGGGCTGTCGGCCACGCCGCCCTCGTGGCGCAGCTGGCCCTTCGCGTCGACCACGGGCACGTCGAGCCACCTGTAGTCAGGCCGGAAACCTGTCGCCCACACGATCGCGCGGATCTCGCCGCTGCCCAGGTCGAGCTGCAACCGCGTCGAGGAGGGCACGCGTGTCGGCGCGAAGCGCTCGGGCGGGCCGACCTCGCCGTCCCGCCCGCACGTCCGGGCCCACTCGTCGAACGTGTCCAGCAGGCGCCTCATCTTGAGGTCCGCCAGCGAGAACATGTTGCGCAGGCCGCCGGAGAACAGCGCGCGGCCGTCACGGACAGCCGCCCAGCGGCCCACCAGCCCGACGCCCATCGAGGTGAGCGCGTTGAGATCGAGCGTCGTCCGCTCGGGGGTGCCGACGAGCTGCGGTGAGGGCAGCCGCCGGGCCCGGGTGAGGTCCTCGACCTCGTCGTACCGCTGGTCCCACACGCCCGATGCGTCCATCCACCACAGCACATCGCGTCCGCGGTACGTGCGCGGCAACCGCACGTGCTCCCCCACCGAGAGGATCACCGGCCGGCCCGACCGCTGTAGTTCGGCGGCCAGCTGCACGCCGGTCGCCGACGCTCCCACGACGAGCACGCCGCCGTCGGGGAGCTTGGCGGGGTCGCGGTAGTCGAACGGCGTCAGCTGCTCGACGGACGCCGGCACCGCACCGTTGAACTGCGGCACCGATGGCTGGTTGCAGGCACCGCTCGCGATGACCACCGCCCGGCAGCCGATCTCGCCACGGCTCGTCGTCACGCGGTACCCGTCATCGGCGCGCCGCACCGACGTGACGTTCGTGCCGGTCCGCACGGGAGCGCGCGAGACCGCGGCGAGGCGCTCGATGAACTCGGTCACTTCCCCCATCGTCATGTAGCCGTCGGGGTCCGGGCCCTCGTAGCGCAGGCCCGGCAGCCGGCTCTGCCAGTTGGGGGTGAGCAGCCGCAGCGAATCCCAGCGTTCGCGGCGCCAGGAGTTCGCCACCTCGCCGCGCTCGAGCACGACGTGATCGATCGACCGGTCGCCGAGGAAGTGACTGGCGGCGAGGCCCGCGTGCCCCGCCCCCACGACGACCGTGGTTACCCGCTCGATGGCCAGGCCGCTCAGGCGACTTCGACGGTGACGTTCGTCGGGTTCGTGAGCGCGTCGAACACGGCGGAGCGCTTCTGGGACTGGGCCACCAGCGCCTCGATGTCCTCCCTCGACGCGTCCGCGTCGATGTTGAAGGTGACCTTGATGTCGTTGAAGCCGTTGCGGACGTCACTGTCGGCACCGAGGATGCCGCGGATGTCGTGCGCGCCCTCGACCGTCGAGGTGACCGAGCGCAGCTGGATGCCGCGGTTCTCCGCGACCGACGCCACGCCCGCCGTCAGGCAGCTCGCCAGGCCGACGATCAGGTACTCGATCGGCGTGATGCCGTTGTCCGTCGCCGCGAAGACCTCGGGGTGGTCGGCTTGGAACACCGACTCGGCCTTGTGGGTCTGCTCCTCTCCCAGGCCGAAGAAGCTCTGGACCTTGATCTGGCTGTGCACGCCGTGCTGCCACCTGGCGGACGCGCGCCAGGTGAACTGGGCGGCCTCGGGCGCCCCCTTCAGCACTTCGCGCGCGTCGAGCAGCGCCTGCACGTTGACTCCGTTGGTAACCGTGGTCATCTCGCGTGATACCTCTCTCGCTTACTTTCCCATATTCCCGATGGAGACGATTGACAATATACCGGCCGGGACCAGCTATGATATCCCCCATGGCGGAGTCAGCCTCGAAGCTCGCGGCCGGCTCGGTCGGCACGGTCGAGACGCAGTACCTCGACCTGCCGGAGCCGGTGCGGCTCGACTGCGGACGGGAACTGTACCCGGTTCGCGTGGCGTACGAGACCTACGGCACCCTCTCACCCCGGCGCGACAATGTCATCCTGGTGTGCCACGCGCTCAGCGGCGACGCCCACGCGGCGGGCTTCGCGAAGACGCCGCCCGACCAGAGCACGCGCGACGGCTTCGCGGCCGAGGATCGCGACGGCGCGGCCGGCAAGGGGCTCGGCTGGTGGGACGGGATGATCGGCCCCGGCAAGGCGTTCGACACGGACCGCTTCTTCATCGTCTCGACGAACCTGCTCGGCGGCTGCCGCGGGACGACGGGACCGGCGTCGATCGACCCGGCGACGGGCAGGCCGTACGGACCGGACTTCCCCGTGATCACGGTGGCCGACATGGTACGGACCGAACGGGTGTTCCTTGACGCACTCGGTATCGAGCGGCTTGCGGCGGTGGCCGGAGGCTCCCTCGGCGGGATGCAGGCCTTCGAATGGGCGGTCCTGTTCCCTGGCCAGGTCGATGCCGTCGTGTCGATCGCCAGTACCCATGCCCTCCAGCCGCAAGGCGTGGCCTGGAACGCGATCGCGCGTGAATCGATCATGCGCGACCCGGCCTGGCAGGGCGGCCGCTACTACGGCACGGGCCGCACGCCCGACGCCGGCATGGGCGTGGCGCGGATGGTCGGCCACGTCACGTACCTGTCCGCACCGGCGCTGAGCTCCAAGTTCGGCCGGCGGCTGCAGTTCGCCGACGACATCCGCCACACGATGACCGAGCCGGAGTTCGAGGTCGAGAGCTACCTGCGTCACCAGGCCGACTCGTTCGTCAGGCGCTTCGACGCCAACACCTACCTCTACATGTCGCGCGCGCTGACGTATTTCGATCTCGCCCGGCAGTACGGCGGCGGATCGCTCGCGCAGGCGCTCCAAGACGTCTCGGCGCGGACGCTGCTCATCGCGTTCAGTTCCGACTGGCTGTACCCGCCGTCTTCGTCGAGCGAGATCGCCGGCGCGCTCCGCGCTCTCGGCAAGCCGGTAGAGCTCCAGGTGATCGAGGCGCCGTACGGCCACGACTGCTTTCTGCTCGAGGAAGCACGGCAGACGCCCATCATCCGCCGCTTCCTGGCCGAAGGCAGGGCCGGCGGGTGACATCGGGGAAGATGTCTTCATGACCGACAAGCCCTCCCGTACCGAGGAAGCCCGCGCGTTCGGGTTCGAGACACGGCAACTGCACGCCGGGCAGCGACCCGACCCGAACACGGGCGCACGGGCCGTGCCGATCTTCGCCACGACCAGCTACGTGTTCGAGGACCCGGAGTCGGCGGCGGCATACTTCAACCTGCAGGAGTACGGGAACACGTACTCGCGCATCATGAACCCGACCGTCGCGGTGTTCGAGGAGCGGGTGGCGAACCTCGAGGGCGGCGCCGGCGCGGTGGCGTTCGCCAGCGGGATCGCCGCGCAGGCCGGCGCGCTCTTCACGCTGCTGCAGCCGGGCGACCACGTCGTATCGTCCTCGGCGCTGTACGGCGGGACGGTGAACCAGTTCAAGCACTGGCTGCGGAAGATGAACGTGGAGCTGACGTGGGTCGACCCCGACGACCCGGACGCGTGGCGGCAGGCGGTCCGCGCGACCACGAAGGCGTTCTTCGGCGAGACGATCGGCAACCCGGCCGGGAACGTGCTGGACATCGAGACCGTGGCGGCCATCGCGCACTCCCATGAGCTGCCGCTGATCGTGGACAACACGTTCGCGACGCCGTACCTGTGCCGCCCGATCGAATGGGGCGCCGACATCGTGATCCACTCGGCGACCAAGTTCATCGGCGGCCACGGCACGAGCATCGGCGGGGTTGTCGTCGAGGCCGGCACGTTCAACTGGTCCAACGGACGGTTTCCCGTGGTCGCGGATCCGTCGCCGGCCTACCACGGCCTGCAGTTCCACGAGACGTTCGGGACGTACGGCTACCTGATGAAGCTCCGGGCCGAGACCCTGCGCGACCTGGGCGCGGCGCTCTCGCCGTTCAACGCCTTCCTGTTCCTGCAGGGGCTCGAGACGCTGTCGCTGCGGATGGAACGCCACGTCGAAAACGCGGCGGCGGTCGCGGAGTTCCTCGAGTCCCACGAACTGGCATCGAACGTGACCTACCCCGGCCTGCGTTCGAGCAGCTACCGGCCGCTGGTGGAGAAGTACCTGCCGCGCGGGGCCGGCGCGGTGTTCTCGTTCGACTGCGCCGGCGGCCGGGACGGCGGGCAGGATCTCATCCGCGGCGTGTCGCTCTGGTCTCACCTGGCGAACGTCGGCGACGCGAAGAGCCTGATCATCCACCCCGCCAGCACGACGCACCGGCAGCTGGGCGACGATGAGCTGCGGGCGGCCGGCGTCGGGCCGGGGACGGTGCGGCTGTCGGTCGGCACCGAGTCCGTCGAGGACCTGATCTGGGACCTGGAGCAGGGTTTCGCGCTCGTCGCCGCGACCGCCGGGAAGGAAGTAGCCACGCCATGATCGATCTGGAACGGTACCAGGACCCGCTGACGATCCAGCGCGTGCTTCATACCGCCAGCACGATCGCGATCGTGGGCCTGTCCAGCAACGAGCTGCGGGCCAGCTACTTCGTTGGCTACTACCTCAGGCGGCACGGCTACCGGGTGATCCCGGTGAATCCCCGCGAGACGGAGATCCTCGGACAGAAGTGCTACCCGAGCCTGCTGGACGTACCCGAGCCGGTGGACATCGTGAACGTCTTCCGCGCGCCGGACGCGCTGCCGGGGATCGCGCGAGACGCTGTGGCGATCGGCGCCGGCACTCTGTGGTGCCAGTTCGGCGTGATCAACGCCGAAGGCGCGCGTATCGCCGAGGAGGGCGGCGTGACGGTGATCATGGACCGCTGCCTCAAGGTCGAGCACGCGCGCTATGTGGGCCGGATGCACTGGCTCGGCTTCAACACCCAGCGCATCACGTCAGTCCGCGCCGGGCTCCAGTAGCCGGCGAGACACCTGACAGGCTGCGCTTTCCCGGGCATTTCGGTCGCGGGTTTCGGGCGGCTACCACCGCGGCCGCCGCCCGCGACTCGGCGATGAAACGCGACCGGAACTCCGGATCCGACGCCAGGGCCGGCGCGAGGATCTTCAGCGCCACCAGCCGGTTCAGCCGCTCGTCGCGGGCCCGGAACACCACGGCCATCCCGCCCGCCCCGACCTGGGACTCCAGCCGGTACCCCGCCAGCAGGGAACCCACCCGGAACCCGGTCAGATGCGCTCGGTAATCCTCGGTCAACACTTCTCCCCGAGTTCCGCCGCCGCCGTCCTGCCCAGAACTTCGTGATGTTCACCGGCCATGCATCCTTGAGACCGTCAGATCATCTGATCTACCGCTTTCTGGCTGTAACCTAACCACGACCCCGCGGCCCGCCGGGTTCACTTCCCAGCCGACCCGGGCCGATCAGCCCTAGTTCACCTGGAGTGCCATCCGGCCCGCAGATAGTGGGAGGCTGATGGACATGACCGGCACCCAGCATGTCGGCACCGGCCCGGCCGCCTTCCCGCCCGGGCCGATGACCGAGACCGAGTTCCGCGCCCTGTATGACCGGCTACGCCGGCAGGTGCCCTGGGGACCGGATGACCGGCGCGGGGCGCTGAACTACATCACGCAAGCCGAGGTGCTCGCCGCCCTGGGCGAGCCCACGCTGGGCCGCACCGTGTCACTCGCCGCCCCGGTGGAGCACTGGCCTGCGGCTGACAACCCCGACCCCGCCCGGCATCAGATGAAAGGGCCGCTGGGCGCCGACGCCGGTCCGGGGCTGGCGTTCAGCATGGACCGGATCGCGATGAACATCCACGGCAACGCCGACAGCCACATCGACGCCCTCTGCCACGTGATCTTCGACGGCAAGCTGTACAACGGGGTGGCTGCGGACACCGTCACCGCGACCGGGGCGGCTGAGCTGTCCATCGGCATCGCGGCCGACGGTATCGCCGGCCGCGGGGTGCTGCTGGACGTGCCGCGCTCCCGTGGAGTGCCGTGGCTGGAGCCTGGTGACCACGTGACAGCGGACGATCTCCTCGCCGCCGAGCGGGACCAGGACATCCGGGTCGGCCGGGGCGATATCGTCTGCGTCCGGGTAGGTCACCGCCGGCGGCGGACCGAGCAGGGTCCGTGGGATGCCGCCGGGGCGCGGGCGGGGCTGCACCCCACGCTGCTACCGGTGCTGGCGGAGCGTCAGATCGCCGCCCTGGGCAGTGATGGCAACAACGACACCGCCCCCAGCGCCGTCGCGGGCGTCGATTTCCCGGTGCACGTGCTGGCCGTCAACGCGCTGGGCCTGCACCTGCTGGACTACCTGCAGTTCACCGAGCTGGCACAGGCGTGTGCGGCCGCAGGCCGCTGGTCGTTCCTGTGCATCATCGCGCCGCTCCGGCTGCCCACCGGCACCGGCTCGCCGGTCAACCCGATCGCGATCTTGTAACAGCCGCCTGTGGCGCGTGCCTTTCGTCAGCCACGAATTCGCGCGTCGATGCCATGCTGCTTGATCACCGCGGCCACCGCGGACGGCACGAGTTCCTGCCACGGCAAATTGCCGAGGATCCTGCCGCGAACCATGGCACCGCTAATCTGTTTGTGCTCGCGCCGCCACATGACCTCGACCGTGAATCCCAGATCCCTGAGGCGCCTCAGTTTCGTCTCGCCCCAATCATCGTAGATCGTGAGCAGGTGGACCGCTTCGGAGGGCACGTAATATCTCAGCCGCTCAGGGAAGCTATGCGGAAAAGGAACGATCCGCAGTCGGTCTCGGGCCAGCCCCGCCGCTGACAGTGCCGCCTCTATCATCAAATAGCGCTCATAGTAAGTGCAGGGGTTAGCCTGTGCCTGCCCGCGGCCGGGATCTGCCGACTCGGCTTTGACCTGCCATGGGTCGGGGTTGGTGATGCCGACAATCAACGTCCGGCACCGCCCGGCGCCAGCCAGCAGATATTCCATATGACCAAGGTGAAGCGGCTGAAAGCGGCCGTGCACGACCGCTATAGGCAGCGGCGACGGATCCATAATTCCCCTCTTTGAGCTCTGCCGGTGCGGGCTAAAGGCGGCGCGACGATGCTTTAGCCGCCGGCGTAGTTCATACCTAAGCGCGGGGCCGTGACGGTGTCAATGTCTGGCATCATGAGCTATGGCCGATGCTGACTACCCCGGAAACGGCGGCGCGCGAGTGGTGGTCACGCACTGGGTACATCCAGAGGTCTCGGCCTACCTGGCCGGGTTCTGCCGCCCGGTGCTGCCGAGCTGGGAGCAGGGAGTCTGGTCGCGAAGGGAAGTCGCCGAGCTGGCCCGGGACGCGGTGGGCGTCATCGCGTGCATGGCGGACCATATCGATGAGGAGTTCCTGGCCGGCTGCCGGGACCTGCGCGTGGTCAGCGCCACGCTCAAGGGATACGACAACTTCGACGCCGAGGCGTGCGCGCGGCACGGAGTGTGGCTGACCATCGTGCCTGACCTGCTCACCGTCCCGACGGCGGAACTTGCGGTGGGCCTGACGCTCGGGATCATGCGACATGTCGGCGCGGCCGATCGGTCCATCCGGGCCGGAGGCCATGCGGGCTGGCGGCCCCGGTTTTACGGTTCGTCACTTCAGCAGTCCACTGTGGGCATCCTCGGAATGGGCAAGGTAGGAAGGGCGGTCGCTGCCCGCATCCAGCCATTCGGGGCGCGCGTGGTGTGCCACGATTCTCAGCCGCCGCCAGCTGAGCCGCGTGATCCGGCTGTCACCTGGCTTCCGTTCGGCCGGCTGCTCGCCGCCAGCGACGTGGTGCTTGTGGCGCTTCCGCTCACGGCGCAGACCCGGCACCTGGTGAACGCCGAGGCGCTTTCAGCGATGCGGCCAGGGGCCTTCCTCGTCAACATCGGACGCGGCTCAGTTGTGGACGAGGAGGCCGTGGCCGACTCGCTCGGCTCGGGCCGGCTTGCCGGATACGCGGCGGACGTGTTCGCCCTGGAGGACTGGGCCCTGCCCGGCCACCCTGATCGCATCCCTGACAGGCTCCTGGAGCACCCGGGGACGCTGTTCACCCCGCACCTCGGTTCCGCGGTGGACTCGGTCCGGCGGGAGATGTCGCTCGAGGCATCCCGGCAGGTCCAGCAGGTTCTCAGCGGGCAGCGACCGGACCATGCGGTCAACGAGCCGCGGCTGCCCGGGCCGTCCGGCCCGGGCAGCCGGCCGTTACGGTGCCGCCGTGGGGTAAGGCACGCTAATCGTCTTTACCGTGGTCATCTCGCGCATGGCGTACTTGATTCCCTCCCGGCCTACCCCGCTCGCCTTCACGCCGCCGAAAGGTATATGGGGAGAGTCGAACTGCGGCCCCTCGCCGAGGTGGACGGCACCCACGCGCAGGTTTCCCGCGATATGCCAGAAGCTGTCCATGTCACGCGTCACGACACCCGCCTGCAGGCCGTACACCGTGCTATTCGCGACCTCGAGCGCAGCTGCCACGCTGTCCACCCTGATCACCGGGGCGACAGGACCGAACGTCTCCTCCACCACGAGCTCGGCACCGGCGGGAACCCGGTCGAGCACCGCCGGCCTCATCAGCGCGCCGGCCCGCTCGCCGCCCGCGAGCAGGACGGCGCCGCTGGCAATCGCGGCGGCGATCCGGTCGGCTACCAGCTTCGCGGCGCCGACGCTGATCAGCGGCCCGAGGTCGGTCTCGGGGTCTCGCGGGTCCCCGGCCACCAGCGAGCCGGCCCGGCTGGCGATCGATTCGGCGAGCGCGTCTGCTATCCCGCCAACCGCGATTATCCGCTTCACGCCCCGGCATGACTGTCCGGCAGTGGAGAATGCCCCGCTGACCGCTAGTTTCACCGCCAGGCCGAGATCGGCGTCCGGCAAGACGATAAGGGGATCGTTGCCCCCCAGTTCCAGCAGCACCTTCTTCCCGGCGGCGGCGGCGGCGACGCGACGCCCCGTCGCGATCCCCCCGGTGAAGGTCACCAGGTCGACATCCGGGTGCCCGGCCAGGACCGGGCCGACCACGGCAGGCTCCCCGGTGGTGACGGCCAGATTCTCGCCAGGCAGGCCCGCTTCGGCTAGCACCGCGGCGAAGGCGAGTGCCGTCAGCGGCGTCTTCTCCGACGGCTTGAGGATGATCGCGCAGCCGGTCGCGATCGCCGGTGCGACCTTCACCACGACCTGGTTGAGCGGACGGTTATACGGTGTGATAGCGGCCACGATCCCCGCGGGTTCATGTACGGTCAGGGCGATGCGGTCATGCCCGGGGATGGGGATGCTCTCACCTTTCAGCCTGCCCGCCTCCTCGGCGGCGACCGTCAGGTTCCGGCGGGCGCGTTCCACCTCCCGTCGCGTTTCCCTGATGCAGACGCCTGACTCGCTGGTGATGAGGGATGCGAAGTCGTCGGCACGCTGACCCAGCAACTCGGCCGAACGATGCAGGACCGCTGACCTCTGCTCCGCGGTCAGCGCCCGGCGGCGGGCCTTCACCACGGCGACTGCCTCGTCGACCTGCTCCGCGGTATCGCTCGGCACCGTGCCGACGATGCTCCCGTCCCAGGGGCTGGCGATCTTCAGCTCGGTCCCGTAGGGAAGCACCCGGCCGCTAAGAAACATCGTCGTCCTTTACGACGAACCTGGCCTCGAGCGCAGACAGCTTCGAGTAGCCGAATACCTCGAAAAGCTCACTGAAGGTCATCCGCAGCTCGTACTTGTCCCAGAAGCCCTGGGTAGTTCCGGTTTCACGTAGTTCGGTAAACATCTTGCGCAGGATGGACGTGGCTGCCATCCACCCAGAAAGCGGGTAGATCACCAGGTTATAACCGATTGCTTGCAGCTCCTGTGCGGTGAGCCATGGCGTCTTGCCGCCTTCGACCATGTTGGCGAGCAAGGGAGCATCTATCGCATCCCTGACCTGTTTCATCTCGTCGACGCTGAGCATCGCCTCAAGGAAAATGCAATCCGCGCCGGCCTCGACATATTCTCGTGACCGGCTGATGGCCTCGTCGAGGCCCAGTCTCTCTCTCGAATCCGTCCTGGCGATTATCGTCCAGTCGGGATCGGTCCTGGCCTCCGCCGCAGCCTCGATCTTGCCTATCATTTCCCTGGTGCTTATCAGCCTCTTGCCGTCGAGATGCCCGCATCGCTTGGGAACCACCTGGTCCTCCAGATGCCCTCCGACCACCCCGGCCCGCTCGAACTCGCGAACGCACCGCCAGGTATTCATGGCATTGCCGTAGCCGGCATCGATGTCCATGATCACCGGGACGTCCACGGCAAGGGAGATGTTCTTCACGTTCCATGCCATCTCGGTGATGGTGGTGAACCCCAGATCGGGCAGCCCCAGCATGCTCGCCGAGGTTCCCGATCCTGTCATGTGCACCGCGGAGAAGCCGACCTGCTCGATCAGCCGGGCGCTCAGCGCGTCATAGGCGCTCGGAACCACGAGGATCTCGGGTGCGAGCATCAGGTTCTTGAATTCTTGGGCCCGGGACATAATGGTCTCCTTCTGCTACCCGATTCCGGCTTCCGCGAGCCGGAGCAACTGGTTGTACTTGGCGATCCGGTCACCACGCCGGGGGCCGCCCACCTTGATGAACTCGGCGCCGACCGCCATGGCCAGGTCGCACATGGCCGTGTCCTCCGTTTCTCCCGAGCGGTGCGAGACGACGAGCCCAAGGCCCAGGGCGCGGGCGCGGTTGGCCGCCGCGACGGTGGCGGTCAGCGTGCCAGCCTGGCTGAGCTTCAGCAACACCGCGTCGGCAAGGCCGGGACGCACGCGGGCGGCGTCCGTGGCGAACAGGTCGTCACCGACGACGGTCACCCCCGCGGCACGGGCGGCGGGCAGGAATGCCTCCCAGGCGCCCGTATCAGCGGGATCGAACGGATCTTCGATATATTCGATGTGATACTCCGAGGCCAGGTTCAGCAACAGGTCGGCGAAGGCCACGCTGGAATACTCCCGGCCCTCGAAACGATAGCTCCCGCTGCCGGTGGCGAGATGCTCGGCGGCGACGTCGAGCCCGATGACCGCGGGTGCGTTGGCCGCGGCCCGGCAGAGCATGCCGAGCTGCCATTCGCTCGTGCGGTCAGGCGCCAGGAGACCGCTCGACGCGGACAGGCTCCTGGCACCGGTCTCGCGTTCGAGCACGCCGTATACGGCGAGCGCCGCGTGAATGTCAGCGACCAGGTCGCCGCCGTGGGGAATCAGCATGATCTGCTGGAAGGAACCGGGGATCCCGCCGTGATGGATGCCGCCAGAGAACGCGCTGACGAGCAGGCGGGGTGATGTCAGCCGGCGGCCGGCTGCTTCCGCGGCCATCCACCGGCTCAGCGGCAGATCGGCGGCCGACGAAGCCGCGCGGGCGTAAGCGAGCGACACGGCCAGCGTGACATCGGCGCCGAGGCCGTGCTCGTCGTCGAGTTCACGCAGGCGCCCGTCCACCTCCTGCTGCCCGGCAGGCTCCAGGCCGGCCAGCTCGCGTTGCAGCAGGCGGCCGGCCGGCCCGCCGGTCAGGTCGCCCAGGGCACCCGTGTGGAGCCGGCGGCGTCGCTCGAGCCGGCCCGGCTTGATGGCCACCGCGCAGGAACCTCGGCCCACGGCGCCATCGAGCCGCAGGTCGGCTTCGACGGTCGGCTGCCCGCGCGAGTCGAGGATGCCGCGTACGGTCAGGCCGGTTATCGGCATTCCGCGTCCGTGCGGGTGGTCGATAGCCAGCGGATGAGATCCTGGGCCCGGCTGACGGGCAGCCCGCCGTGCAGCGCGGCCGGCTCGCTGAACACCCGGACTTGATCTGGTGCTATACCGGGCCCGGCCACCGCGGCCGGCACCCGGTCGGACGCGTGGATGCCGAGTTCGCACGGGGTCGAGTGGTCGCAGGTCACGACCAGGGTGTCGGCAGGGTCCAGCGCGTCCTGCAGCGGCACCACCAGACCCGCGTCAAGGTCCGTGATCGCCTGGACCTTGGCGGCGGGCTGGCCGTCGTGGCCCGGCTCATCCGGCGCCTTGATATGGGCGAACACGACGTCGGCGAGGTCAGCGAGCAGCTGGGACACCAGCCCTCGGTAGAACTCGGCCACGTCCTGGCCGGCGGTCTGCCGCGCCACGGTGAAGCGTGCCCCGATCAGCCGGGCAAGGCCGCGCTCCGCGGGGACCTGGCCGTACATCGAGATCCGCATCGGCGACCGGCTGAGCCTGGGAAGGACGTGGCCGCCATCCCTGATCAGCAGCATGTTCGCCGGCTTGCGCCCGGAGTCCACCCGGCGGGCGTTGACTTCGCTGGCGGCCATTATCCGGGCGCTTTGCGCCACGAAGGAATTGACGAGCGTGGCTACCCTGCGAGCACCGTCGTCATCGGCAAGCGGCTCGCAGCTGAGCGGCACGTTGTCATGGCCGGGCACCGGTATCCCGAAGGCGCCGGATTTGGCGAACCCCGGGTCGGTGTTGGACACCTCCCCGGAGAGCTGCCAGCGCCGGCTGCTGAAGGCAAGGATGCCGCGGTGCCGCCCCCAGCCGGTCAGCCGCACGGTGATGTCCTCGCCCAGGTGGATCTGCGCGATGATCTCCTCGACCATCCGGCTGAGCTCGCCGTCGCTCAGATCCCGCGCGGTACGCCGGTCGAGCCGGCCGGTTCGCGGGTCCCGGCTGGCGAAGTTGACCCGGAACGCGACCGAGTAACCGTCGGGGTCCCAGTACCCATTGCCGTAGGCCTCCAGCGGACCGCGGCCGGTGTAGTGCACCAGGGGGTCGTAGCCGAGCAGCGCCATCGCGCCGGAGTCGGACTCGGGCGGGATGCCGCCGGCGATGACTTCAAGCAGCCCGGTGCACCCCCGCGCCGCCAGGCGGTCCAGTCCCGGGGTTTCCGCCGCCACGAACGGAGTCCTGCCGCCAAGCGCCGCCAGTGGCCTGTCGGCCCCACCGCAGAGTGCCACTATCACGATGCGTCCGTTACCTGCCGGCGCGTAGGATCCGGTCGTCAATGCCACACTCCTTGATGACGCGTCTGCATCTAGCCCGTCACGAAGTCGCGGAAGCGGCGGGCAACAGTGCTCGGAGCCAGGGTCGGACGGCCGAGCCGCGGCAGTGATCCTGGGCTGATCAGCAGATGGATGAACGCAGGCCCCGGCCCCACCTGGGCCGCCTTGATGGCGTGGCTGAAGCCGGGCAGGTCGCGGCAGGCGTGAACCTGGGCATATCCGCACGCGACGGCCGCTGCCGTGAAGTCAACCTGGCTCGCGAGCGTGCGCTGCCCGCCGGTGGAGTCGTGGACGTGATTGTCGAGGAGTATGTGGATCAGATTGGGAGCCGGATGCGCCCCGACGGTGGCGAGCGTGCCGAACCGCATGAGCATCGCGCCGTCGCCGTCGATCACGATGACGAGCCGGCCGGTGTGCAAGGCGATTCCGAGTCCCAGCGCTGAGGCCGAGCCCATCGCCCCGACCAGGTAGAAGTGTTGCGGCCGGTCGGCCAGCGTGAAGAGCTCCCGGCTCGTCTTGCCGGTCGTGGAGACCACCGCCGCAGTATCAGGCAACACTCCGAGCAGGCATTCCAGCGCGGCGATCCGGGTCGGCAGGGCGCCGCCCGCACCGTGCCTGACGATGTCGGGAGTGGCGGGTTCTGCCGGTTCCGGCTCGTCGATCGCCTCTTCCGCCAGAGTGCCGCCGCGCAGCACGAAGGCGTGCGGGAGCTGGGTCTGCTGCATGGCGGCCCAGCCCTCGGCGAGCGCGCGGTGCAGCATCGGCGTTTCCGCCGGCAGCGTGGTCCGCCCGACAAGCATGAGGTCGAGCAGCTCCAGCATGATCCGGCCGGGCAGTTCATGCTGTGGTTCATCCGGCTGGCCTGGCTCCCCGCGCCAGGTGATGATCAACGGGACCGGTATCCGGCACGGATAGTTGAGGGAGGTAAGCGGGTTCACCATGTTGCCGAGGCCCGAGTTCTGAGCGATCACGACTGTGGTGACCCCGGCCAGCCACGCGCCAGAGGCGATCGCCAGCGCTTCCCCTTCCTGGGTGGCGGGCAGGTAGGCCACGGCCTGATCCGAGGCGACCCGGTTGATAAGCGGTGTCAGATATGAGCAGGGCACGCCGGTAACTTCGCGGACGCCATGCAGAAGCAACTCGGCGAGCATCGTGCCGGCGTCGATCATCGGCACTTCCCGGGGCCGAAGCGAGCCTCGTCGTGCGCGAGTTCTTCGTAGCGCATCAAGGTGAATACGTCGTCCAGCGGCGCGATCCAGGACTCCACGGCGTCCGGCCCGTGGTCCCGGATCGCACGGCAGGTCCGCTGTATCGCACTCACCGCGGCACGCATGCTCTGGTTGGCCCAGATCACGCCCCCGATGCCGAGCCGGGCGAACTCCGCTTTGGGGGTCGCGTAATACGTGGTAGGGGAGACCAGGAGCGGCAACCTGCCGCCCCATTCGTCAGCGAAGCTCGCGATCTCGCCGATCGTCGGCTGTTTGGAGTGGATGAATATGCCATCGGCTCCGGCGTCGCGGTATGCCTCGGCGCGCTTCAGCGCCTCGTCCATTCCCGCGCCGGCGATGAGAGCCTCGGTCCGGGCGATGATCATGAAGTGCGGATCGGCGACCGCGGCGCGGCAGGCTTCGATCTTGCCGCAGAATTCCGGTATCGGAGCCAGCGGGTGCGCATCGTCGACAAAGGAATTCGTCTTCGGGAAGATCTTGTCTTCCAGGCAGGCCCCGGCTGCGCCGATCCGCTCCGCACGGGCGGTGAAGCGGCGCGCGGTGTTGAAGTTGCCGTGGCCGGTATCCCCGTCGACGAGGATGGGGAGGTCGGTGGTCTCCACCATCCAGGACACGACATTCAGCACCTCTGTCCATGACGCCTCGTCACTGTCCCTGAGGCCGAGGGCCGTGGACATGCACAGGCCGGACGCCCAAAGTGCCGGGAATCCCGCGTCGGCGGCGATGCGCGCGCTCATGCCGTCGTATGCGCCCATGATGATGCCGGGCGTCCCGCCGGTGATCAGCGCATGCAGGCGCGCTCCGGGGCTAGAGCCTTCGTGCTGGCTGGCTGCCATGAGATCCCCCGCTCGTTCAGGTGACTCGGCCTTCGGCTGGCAACGGCCCGCCTCGCAGTACGGCCGCCACCGTCTCTGCGACCCGGCGCCGCAGGCTGAGCTGTGATTCGACGGACAGAAACGCTCGATGGGCGGACACCACGACGTCATCCCGGTCGAGCAACTCAGATGCGACCGGGTCGTCATTGGGATCCTCGGGTGAGAACACGTCCGAGGCGAAACCCCCCAGACGACCCTCGTTGAGGGCGCAGACCACCGCGGCCGTGTCGACGAGGCGGCCGCGCGCGGTGTTGACGAGAAACGCTCCCGGTCGTGCCCGGGCGAGAACGGACGAGCCGATGAGGTGATCGGTCTCCTCGGTCAGGGCAGCATGCAGGACGATGGCGTCAGCAGCGGCGAACAGTTCGCCGAGGCTTCCAGCGGCTGCGACCCCGTGACTGGCCATCAGGTCGGCGGACACGTACGGGTCGTACGCCACCACGTGCCCGTAGAAGGCCTTCAGCTTGCGCGCGGTGGCCTTCCCGATCCGGCCGAATCCGACGATTCCGGCCGTGCGCACGGACAGACGCCGAGGCACGCCCCCGGCGAGGATGCCCCACTCGCTGGCCCGTACCATGCGGTCTTGAACGCATACCTGCCGCTCTAGGGCAAGAAGCAGGGCTAGCGTGTGGCAGCTGACCTCGTCACCGCAGTAGTCAGGGATATTGAAACTCACGATACCGGCACGTCTTAGCAGGTCGGGGCTGAGGTTGTCGATACCGACACCGCAGCGCACCACGACCCGGCACGTCGGGGCGATCGCCTCCGCAAGTTCGGGGGTGATATGGCATCGGTAGATGACCAGCGCGTCGGTGCCGCTGACGTAGTCGATGAGGTCCTGCCCGCTGACCGTGAACCCATCTTTGAACAGCCCGTAATCCATGCTTATATCAGGGCTGAATACGGCACGCTCGATATCTGCCAGATCAGGGTCGGGAAAGCCGGAGTCATCAATAATCCAAAATGGCTCGGTGTAGGCAGCCCGCATAGCCCCTCCTAGGAGTCATAACCCCAAAAGCGATCGTCATGGCGCCCTCGGCGCAGCGTGGCGGCGGCGGCGTAGGTATTGGTGAGCTCGGCTAGGTCCAGGTAGCCGAGGTGCCGGCCGGATCCGAGCTTGACTACCGAGCCCGACCCGGACCATCGGTGCGCCACGAAGGGCGCGACCCAGGCGGTGCCGTCCGCCTCCAGGGAGACTCGTGCCGGGCTGCCGTCGGCTTCGGTCCAGTCAAGCTCGACCGCGCCGCCCGTGACCAGGTAATGGGTCTCCCCCAGCTCGCAAAGGTCCGCTCCAGAGCCGTCGACCTGCATGAACATGCCCGTCAGGTCGGGCAGGTGCGGAGCGCTCACCAAGGACGCGACCCGGTATCCGCGGAATTCCCTTGCCTCGGCCCGGCACTCATCCACGGTCCGGCACGTCTTGCCGACTTCATCATGGCGCCGTACCGACGCCAGCAGCAGCCGGTAGTCGAGCCCCACGGCCAGGCCAAGTTCGCGCAGTACGTCCACTGCGCCTTCGTCGAGTGCGGCGGCAAGCTGCCCGGGCCTCAGGCGCAATGCCGCCGCCGCGGTGGCCAGCGAGTGCCCGCGCCTCGATAGCAGCAACTCGGCGACGGCTCGCGGGCCGGGGCCTGAGGCGGCCAAGCCGAACAGGCGGTCAACCGCCGCGTCTGCCCAGTCGTTCATCGCCTCGAGCAGTTCCGCGAGATTCGACTGCGCTGTATACGAGACGATGCGTGCGGGCAGCTGGCCAGCCAGGGAATAACTGTGCGGACAGTACGACGGCTCGATATACGAGTCCCCGGCTATCCAGTTGTCATCGTCCCGGTTCGCCCGCAGCACCTCCCAGGTGGACCCCGCCAGCACCTCCCCCCAGCGGCCGTGGATGTCGCCGGGGCCGATGTTCACCGTGATGGCAGGTTCCAGGTGCCCGTTATTGAGGTCAGGGAGCCGGTCAGCCGGACAGAGGATGTCAAGGATGACCGGGCCGACTGCGCCCGGCGGCGACGCCATCGTGTAGTAATTGTAGAAATGGATCCCGCCGCGCTGGATTGGCCGTGCGGTCTCGCGGAGTCCGGCCGCCGTCCTGGTCAGCACGGTCAGCCCGCACTGGTCGCTGGCGGCCAGTTGATGCGGCTCAACCTGCAGGAAACGCGCCACGGCAGCAACCAGCGCGGAAGGCCATGCCTCCGCTGTCATCAGGTCCAGCGGCTGACCGACGGCCTCGGCCACCTGCCGGACGGTCACCTTACGGACATTCATCCAGTGCGTGATCTTGTAAGTGTCTGCTCGCATCGCCAGTTACCAGGTGTCATGACGCGGCCGTAAGGAGCTGGACCAGCCGGCGCTGGTCCACCCGCCGCGGGTTATTGCGGGACCGGTCGTAGCCGAGCGCTTCCGCTGCGACCGTATGAACGTCAGCGGCCAGATCGATGCCCGAGCACAGGCCCGAAGCCAGCATGAATTCGTCCACCCTGCGGGCGAGATCTGAGACGCTCGTGGCGCCCGCGGCGGACACTGCTGCGGACACCGCTTGCCGCACTCGTTCGGGACCGCGCGGATCCGCGCAGTCCGAACCGTCAACGGCCGCGTTGTACTCAATAACCCGGCCCAGGGTGACTCCGCAGGCATGCCCGTGCGGCAACCCGTAACGAAGGGTGAGCGGATAGGAAAGAGCATGGCAGAGCGTGGTGCCCGCAATGGCGATAGCTCGTCCGGAATAATGCCCGGCCAGCAGCAGCGCCTGGCGTCTCCTCGGGTCGGCAGCGTCGGCTGGCTGGCATCTCGTCCTGTCGAGCAGTCCCGAGACCTGGGCGAGTGCCGCGCTGCCGAGCCTCTCCGCGGTATCATCCGCGCCGGTCGACCAGCTTGCCTCGATGCCCTGGGCGATGGTGTCGAGAACGCAGCTACCGAGCTGTGTCCTGGACAGGCCGGCCAGCAGATCAGGATCGAGCACGGCCGCGGCGGGCAAGAGGGCCCGGCCACGCAGGGAGAGCTTGCGGCCCTGATCGCGGTCCCACACGGTCGCGAAAGGCGTGGCTTCCGCGCCGGTACCCGGAGTCGTAGGTACGGCGACCACCGGCAGGCCCGGACCGGACGCGCCGTCGGCGCACAGCTGGCGCACGATGCCGCTGTTCAATTCGGGCTGCCCGATCAGGACAGCCGCGCACTTGGCAGCGTCCATAATGCTTCCGCCGCCCACCGCGACAACGATGTCTGGCCGGCCTGCTTTCGCTATGCGCGTCAACTGGACGAGGGATCCCGGTGTGGGCATTCCGTCATGAGTGGCTATGTTAAGGTGAGCGCCTCCCAAGGATTGCAAGATCCGGTCGCGCCACGGCCGCCGCGAGAAACTGGTGCTGACGATTAGCAGGACTCGTATCGGGCGGCATTCAACCGCCGCGACCTCCCGCACTATAGATTCGATGCAACCGGCATAACCCCGCCCAGCCAGGACACGCTGGTTAGTGCCTGGGCTGGGGGGAACCACCGGATGCGAAATCATTTTCTCAAGCCAGCCATTAGTGTCGCCTGATTTCTCGTTCCTGCTAACGAGAACCCCGGCATCGTTTCACACTTTTGAGCAATTTTTCACGAGTTGTTAGTCGTGTCAACCCCGGAGATTCACCTAACATGTCCCACGGGTTAATCCTCGGTTCAATTGACTCATGGTTAACTCTGCGAACCAGACATCACAGCCGGGGACCGGGACAACACGATCAGCATCCAGCCTCGCCCCACCCCTGAATCGCTGAGGTCAGGCTCGGGCCACTGACAGTACGGCCACTGACAGTACGGCCACTGACAGTACGTGGTAGCGTCGGCGAGTTGAGGATGATTGATTGCGGATGCGAGGGCTCGTGGGCCACGTCACGATGACGGACGCGGGAGTCGCGGTTGAGTGACCAGATCACAGTTACCTTCGCCGGGTCTGGCGACGCCTTCGGCAGCGGCGGAAGGTTGCAGGCCTGCTTCCATATTCAGCCGCCAGGAAAGCCGGCGTTTCTCCTGGATTGCGGCGCCACATCACTGACCGCCCTCAAGAGACTCGGCCTGGATCCGGGCGGCGTAAGCTCGATATTTGTGTCCCATCTGCATGGCGACCATTTCGGCGGCCTGCCTTTTTTCATTTTGGATGCGCAGTTCTCGAAACGCGAGGCCCCGCTTACCATCGCCGGGCCCGCTGGCCTTCCGCGGCGGCTGACCGAGGCGATGGAAGTACTGTTCCCGGAATCGAGCACGGTCCGCCGCCGGTTTGACGTGGACGTGGTGGAACTGACAGCAGGCACCTCGGCGACGGTCGGCGATGTGCATGTCACAACCTGCCAGGTGGATCACCCGAGCGGCGCCATGGCACTCGGGCTACGGCTGAGCGTCGGCCAGCGCACCATCGCCTACACCGGGGACACCGCCTGGACGGATGCGCTAAGGGACCTGGCGTCGGGAGCCGACCTGCTCATCGCGGAAGCCTACTATCGGGAGAAATCGATTCCCTACCATCTGCAACTCGCCGACCTGGTCGAGCACGCGGCTGACCTGAACGCCCGGCGTATAGTCCTGACGCATATGTCGGCCGACGTGCTGGATTGGCCCTCTGCTCCTTTCGAGCGGGCGCACGACGGGTACATCATCGGCATCTGAGGAGAGGCTGGCCCGGCGGCGCGGGAATTACGGGCCGGCGTGACCGGCCGGGCGGGTGTCATCCGTCCCGGTCACGGCCTTTTTCCCGCTGCACGACTACCTGACCGAGCGCATGCCGGTCGATCGCGCCGCCGGCGGAACGGGGGAAGGCAGGCAGGCCGAGCTCGGTTATCTCGATGAACCGGCGTGGCAGCTTGAACCTGCTTAGTTCCGTGCCGAGCACGTCTTTCCATCCAGCGGCCCCGGGGACCGCCGACGCCTCCGCCCGGTACACCAGGACGACCTCGGTTCCGAGAATCTCGTGCGGAACCCCGATCGCGGCTGCCTCGGCCATGCCTCCCAGCCTGGGGACCAGTCGTTCGATCTCCCACGGGTAGAGCTTCTCCCCGCCCACGATGAGCATCGAGTCGGCCCGGTCGACGACGAAGAGGTTTCCCGCCTCGTCGAGATAGCCGAGATCAGCCGTGGTCAGCCAGCCGTCGCGCAATCGCCGCGCGGTCAGCTCGGGCTGATTCAGGTAGCGGTCGAATAGATTCGGTCCAGCGGCTTCGATCACCCCCGGGACTCCCCGGGGGGCCGGCGTTCCGTCGTTGGTTACCCGTACCTCGCAGATTGGCAACGGGCGGCCGGCGCTGCCAACGGACCTGGTCGTTTCCCCCGCGTCCTCGCACGTGATCGTGCCGGCCGTCTCGCTCAGCCCGTAACACTGGTGGACCCGGATGTCAAAGGCCGACTCGAACGAACGTATCAGGTCGGCCGTGAACCGCGAGCCGCCCGCGAGAATCCCGCGTAGCGCGGTTTTGACCTGCTGCCGTGGCTGCTGGACGAGCGTGGCGAGCAGTGAGTTGACGACGAAGGTCCACTGCGGGCCGAACCGGTCGACAAGCTCCCAGAAGTCGACCAGCGCTCGCTCGGACCGTACCGCGGTTGTCGTGCCACCCAGCCACAGCGGCGCGAGCGTCGTCGACATCTGGCCGCTGGTGTGGAATAGCGGTGAGACGGTTAGGAACCGATCACCAGGTGACATGGCCAGGGCCTGCCCGATCGCCCAGGAACCCGCCAGCAGGCTCCGGTGCGAAAGCACGATGCCCTTCGGCCGGCCGGTCGCGTCCGACATGAAGATGACTTCCGCGTCGTCGCTGGCCTGCTGGACGGCGACCTGCTCGATCGCCGATGGGTGCGAGGCGAGGACGGCATCCGGGAAGCGGGCCTCTGAGTCGATGTAGACGCATCGCCGTCCGCCGAAGCATTCCGCGAATCGCCGGCGCAGCCGGGCGTCGGCGACGACCAGGGCGGGGTCGCTTTCGCCGAGGACATGTGAGATCTCAGCACCGGCCATGCCCGGGTTGAGCGGTACGAACACCCGGCCGGCCGCGATGATGCCGACGAAGAGCAACTGAGCCAGCGACGAGTTGTTCAGGCACACGGCCACCCGGGCACCCGGCCTCGCGTCCGCCTCGTCGAGGTAGGTAGCCAGGCACCGGGTGATATGCGCGAGGTCGCGGTAGGTGACGGCGCGGCCATTGGCTTCCATGGGCTCGATGAACCGCGCCGGCCCGAACTCGGTAGCGCCTCGCATGACCAGCGCCCACAGCGACGGTACGTCGGTCCAGTTCGGCATCGTCATTCTCCGCCGGGTCCGGCTCTCACCTGCGAGCCGGATGCTGAGACGAGGGGAGCCATTCGCGCAGGCGAGCGAGCTCGTCCTGCAACGCGTCGCCGATAAGGGACGAACCATCCGGCCACGGGCCTCCCGCCGCCGCGCTGCTCTGGACGTGCTGCTGAAGGAGCGGCGCGATGGCCGCGGGCCTTGAGTCTTCGAAGAACGGCTCGATGAGGTTGCTGCCGAAGAGGTCTTCAAGCACCACGATGACCTGAGCGGCCGCGAGCGAGTCACCGTTGAGATCGGCGAAGAAGTCGTCGTCGGGCTGCACGCCCGTCCGTCCGAGAACGTGGGCGTAGAGCGCGCAGACGACGGCAGTGATCGATTCGGTGAGTCCCACGGCGCCGTGCTTCTCCCAGATCCTCCGCGTGAACCTATGGACAAACGATACTTGCCTGCCTGGCCCGGCGGAATCGGTTCTGACCCGACGCCGCGCGGGTAGAGGTGGTGAAGGGCACCTCATCCTGCTTGACATGTTGAGACATCCGCTTACGATGTGATGCAGCATCATGGGGGTGGCAGATGACCCTGCAGTTCACTAGCGTGACGCCCGAGGCGATCGGTGCTGCGGTTGAAGCGCTCTCCCGCGGCGGCGTCGCCATTCTTCCCGCAGATACCGTCTATGATTTCTTCGGCCGCGCCGACGTCCCGGAATCGGTAGACCGAGTGTATGCGATAAAGAAACGCGACCGCGGCAAGCCCTTCATGCTCTACACCAATCGTGAGCAAGTCGACAAGTGGGCTGAGTTGACTGCCGTGGCACGTCGGTTGATTGACGCTGTATGGCCTCAACCGCTCGGGCTGGTCCTCAACAAGACGAGCTCTGTTCCGGGATGGTTTACGGGAGGTTCGTCAACGCTGGCAGTGGTCACCGCATCCAATTCGATAGTCGCGCCGGTGACTGAGCGTGTTCTCG
>Ga0335081_10002860_pt1 | contig 27175 bp, 25 predicted proteins | sample Lox_Sample_35_FD_206713 | JGI IMG/M metagenome (GOLD analysis project Ga0335081, IMG submission 206713) | Soil microbial communities from Loxahatchee National Wildlife Refuge, Florida, United States - Lox_Sample_3.5 | ecosystem: Environmental > Terrestrial > Soil > Wetlands | place: USA...
AATCGGCGCCGGTCATCGTTCGCACCCGCGGACACCGTCTCGAAGGCGTATGGCATTCGGGTTCATTGATGTCGGGTATCATGAATTTGACGCGTGGCATGAATATATTGGTGCCGCGCGATATGACCCGCGCCGCAGGTTTCTATAACACGTTGTTGATGTCTGACGAACCTGCCTTGATCGTAGAAGTGCTGAACGGTTATCGCGTCAAGGAAAAATTGCCTGATAACATCGGCGAACTGGCCGTTCCGCTTGGCATGCCCGAAGTGATCCGCGACGGGCAGGATGTCACGATCGTGACGTATGGCGCGTGCTGCCGCATCGCGCAGGACGCGGCGGAGAGGCTGAGCCAGGTCGGGATCGAGGTCGAAATCGTGGATGTGCAATCGCTTTGGCCGTTTGATGTCCATGGCAAGATCGTCGAGTCATTAAAGAAAACGAACCGCGTTCTCTTCTTGGATGAAGATGTACCTGGCGGAACGTCTGCGTACATGCTGCAAGAAGTCATCGAGAAACAAGGTGGATACTATCATCTTGACTCGGAGCCGCGCACATTGAGCGGAACCGAACACCGCCCTGCCTACGGGAGCGACGGCGATTACTGGTCCAAGCCGAATGCGGAGACGGCCTTCGATGCAGTGTATGACATGATGAATGAAGTGGATCCGCTTTCATTCCCGAAAATTCGTTAACCGCCAAGAATACGAAGGAGACAAATCATGGCGACCAAGGTCTTAGTCCCATTGCTGGGTGAAGGTGTGGAGGAGGTAACGGTAACGAAGTGGCTCAAACAAGAAGGTGAAACCGTCAAGGAGCTGGAACCCTTGTTGGAAGTCAACACGGACAAAGTCGACACCGAAATTCCCGCACCGGCATCCGGAACGGTATTGAAGATCGTCGCGCAGGAGGGCCTGCCGGCAAAAGTTGGAACGATATTGGCGTTGATCGGCAAACCGGGCGAAAGCCTGGATATATCAAGTTCTTCAAAGCCAAACCTTCAGGCGGCCAAGCCGTCGGCCGCCGACTCCCAATCCGCCCAGGTGGTCCCGCAACGCACCATGGAAAAAAAAGAAATCGGTTTCATTTCGCCCGTTGTCGCAAAGATGGCAGCGGAACATGGCGTGAACTTATCAGAGGTTCAAGGTACAGGCTTGAATGGACGAGTCACGAAGAATGACGTAATGAACTTTGTGAAAAGCGGTGGGGCTGCATCCGTTAACCCTTCCAACCTGAAACCTGCCAACATGCAGCCCATGACGGGCGATCAACTTATCAAACATAGCGTCGTCCGCAAACAAATCGCCCAACACATGATGCTGTCCAAGCAAACATCTCCGCATGTACTGACAGTGATGGAAGCGGATTTGACCAGGGTCCTTGCACATCAAAATGCAAGCACGGAGCTCTTCGCCCGCGACGGGGTCAAGCTGACACTCACCGCCTACTTCCTGATGGCGATTGTCGCGGGATTGAAGGCTTTTCCATTGACAAACTCGTCTTGGACCGAGGCAGGTGTCCTTGTTCACAAGGCCATCCATATCGGCATGGCGACTTCGCTGGGTGAGGAAGGTTTGATCGTTCCGGTGATCAAGAACGCGGATAATCTTTCTTTACTGGCCATGGCAAGATCGGTCAATGACCTGGCCAGCCGCGCTCGCGGCAGGAAGCTCCAGCCTGACGAAGTCAAAGGAGGAACGTTCACGCTGACCAACCACGGCGTGAGCAAATCGTTGTTCGCATTTCCGATCATCAATCAACCTCAATGCGGAATCCTGGGCGTCGGCGCGATGCAGAAGCGGGCCGTTGTGATCAACGATGCGATTGCGATCCGTCCCATGGTTTATTTATCGTTTGTCTTCGATCACCGCATTCTGGATGGGGCGTCCGCGGATTGGTTCTTGATGAAGGTTAAAGAAGCTTTAGAAAATTGGAGTTGAGAAATGAGCGCTGATATAAATGTCCGTAAAGATCATTCTGAGGCAAGGATCCACCCGCCCATCCTATGGCTGTTTCATGTACTCGCAGCAATCCTGCTCAGTAAATTTTTGCCATGGCCTTTTGCTTTTCCAGATGTCGTTAAATGGCTTGGATTCGCTCTGGTCATCCTCGGGCTTGGACTCGGCCTAAGCGCAGTCAATGGAATCTGGCGTGCGCGTACTACGCTTGACCCGCATGGATCGGTGAGCGACATCGTTACGAGCGGACCTTTTCGCTTCACGCGCAATCCCATGTATTTGGGATTGACCTGCTTTCTAACGGGTATTCCTTTTATATTCAAATCGTATTGGGGACTAGTCTTGAGTCTGTTGTTCATTGTGCTAATGAATTTATTGGTCATCCAATACGAAGAAACATATCTGGAACAAAAGTTTGGAGAACAGTATACAAGCTACAAATCGCATGTGAGGAGATGGATTTAAAATGAATATCAAAACTTCCAACATCCAATTGAAAGTACATGATAAGTCCGTCAATGCTTACCTTGCATCGTCTGAAAAAAGCGGACCGGGCATTCTCGTTCTTCATGCCTGGTGGGGACTCAAACCTTTCTTCAAACAGGTCTGTGACCGACTTGCCGGGCAAGGTTATGTGGTGCTTGCACCTGACCTTTATCAAGGAAATATTGCCACGACCATTGAAGAAGCTCAAGCCTTCCATGATAAATTTGAAGGCGAGCTCATGGGCAACATGGTCAAGGCCGCGAAGGATCACCTTGTATCGCTGCGCCCGGGCAGGCCGATTGGCGTGATGGGATTCTCGATGGGCGCGGCTTGGGCTATTGCGACGATGAGCAAAGAGCCGGACGTTGCCGCGACAGTTTTATTCTATGGCGCTTACAGTCCGGACTTTAGCAAGGCGAAGGCAAAAGTTCTCGGACATTTCAGTGACAACGATGAGTGGGAACCGATAGATGGTGTGCGAACCATGGAGCACGATATGAAGAATGCCGGATTGGATGTGACGATTCATATTTACCCGGGAGTTCATCATTGGTTCATGGAAGAGGATCGGCCTGAATATGATTCCAAGGCCGCACAATTGGCATGGAAACGAACATTCGATTTTCTAAAAAAGAATTTATGATCCGCTGAGCCTTATTGATGCGCGGGCTGCTGATGTCGCTGCTGGTTGTAATAATTCCTGAGCAGTCTATCATATCTCCCGGTGTTGATACCCACAATGGCTTTGAACCGATCCAGGGACCATAGCGGGCCGCTGATAATGAGCGAAAGCTTGTCGTAGTATAAAGAAAGGTCATGGTCATTGATTTGGTTTACGCCGCTGGATAGTGGCCAGATAGCCGGGAGGGAGCTTGCGTGAGAAGTGGCCGATCCGCCAATGGGTCAAATCCGCCAGGGGCAATCGTGCCAAGAAGGCATCGCTCAGAGCATCCCGGTCCACGATATGAACGGCGGGGCCGGCATAGAAACCGGTGTAACCAATGTTTTCTTCGACTACAACCTGCGGACTTCCGGCCGCCCTCAAAACAATGCCGCGTTGTGCCCATCCGCCGTTTTTGATCGGATCGAGGGTGTGATCTTGAAATGCGAGCAGCAGACTGCTTCCCCCATAGTAGAACGAGCGCTCATCATGGATATAGGGACGATCAAAATTGGAAGAGGAAATAAACCGGAATGTGTTCCATAACGTGGGAGCCGGAGACAGCATGCCCAGCAAAATGCTCATATACAAGACAGCCACTTGGGGGATGAGATTTGGTTTCGGCAAATTGCGAACCAGCAGCAACGCGCCCACGATCATCGGGCCATAAAAGAACCTCCCGCTCATAAAATCACCGCCGATATAGATTACATAGACCACATACATCGCCGCGCCCAAAGTCACCAGCCGTTCACGCAGAGAGCCTTTCAGAAATGCGAGAGTCATGCCTGCGAAAATTACAATCAGGGTGATCGGATCATGAACGAATCGTAAACATACAAAAGCCCCTGCTTCAGGAGCGCCGATTCAGGGATATGGGTGTAAAGCTTTGCATAAGCCGTGTTGGGAAACAGGAATCCATAATAGATGACCGAGAAAACTTCCCAAAGAACAAAGGGAAGGAATGTCAGCAGCAGCCTGCCAAAGTTCTTCCAGCTTCGACACTTAGTGATCAAATAGATCAGTGCTGGACCATAAAAGAGCAGCACGTCCATACGATTAAGCGTTGACAGGCAAGCCAATAACCCCATCAGAACGAGATCGCGGTTGGAGAATTCCGGCGCCTCCTTGAGGAACAGATAAAGAAAAACGACCAGAAATAAACCAGTAGCCGGATTCTCAAGTCCGCTGACGGAAAAGTCCTAAAACGCTTTCGACAGCAGAAGCAGGGTCAGGGTCAAGATAGAGTCAATGGGTCGAATATTGCTTTTGAACGCGATCCACAGAATCAAGGGAATGGTAAATAAGAACGACAAAAGGACGGCAGTAAGATAGCCATTCCGCAGAATAGCATACAACGGAATCATCATCAACATCCATAGGGGGTGGGTGTACGATTGAACCCGATCGCTAATGTTCCAGCGCAAACCATAGCCATGAATGAAATTGTCGACCGTACGCAGGGTGATAAAAACGTCATCCCCCACCCATGCCGTTCGAATCAAAAGAAAAAGAAAAATCAACAGCAACAGGAGCAGAGTGAATCGTTCCATCCGGTTCATAGGATTCATTCGGGAAAGCGTGGCGGTCACAATTTTATCACGGCGTTGTTGGTCCAGGAATCGCTGTCAGAATAGGGTGCTCACCCTGATTAAGCTATAATTGTTTTCAGCCCATCCGCGCAGGATCATCGCAATCCTCCGCCACGAGCATAGAAGGCCAGAGATCATTCTGTAAATCGATGATGACAGGAGCATATGGATTCAGAAAAAAGTCTCCCGGGAACTTCATTTCCGTCTGCCAACCTCTTTTATGCAAGTATCGTTATATCCTTCTTAATCATCCATCTGACCCAGGACAGGATCGCATGGCTGGCCAGCCTGGTGCCCACTTTTGCGGCATCCGGGGCTTTTCTTCCGAAATCCGACTGGATGTTGATCTACCTTCCCTCGATCAAAGGGTTATTGTTTTCTGCCTCCATTGCGCTGGTTGCCATTCCTGCATTCCAAAACGCACGTGCCATCCTGCTGACCTCGAAGGCAAGAGACCTAATCCGGTCCATCGCCCTGGCGGCAGGCTCGGCTGTGCTGCTGGGTCTTCTGGTTTTCAGCCCGGGGAGCTGGGATATGGGCCTGTATTATTCCAAGGCCGCTCTCAATCCGTTTATCCAAAACGCAGGCTGGTATAACACACGTCTCTTGATGCCTGCCCTCGCACACATCCTTTTCTTCCGAGGTCCATGGCTATACTATGCTTTCACAATGATCCTGACGATCGGCTTCTTGTGTCTGTTATCTTCGTGGACCAAAGACCATCTCTCTTTGCCTTTTTGGCAGTTCATATCATTATGCACATCCAGCTTCGTGATTTTTCAATATCAGATCGGAGGCTACCCGGATATCCTCGTCTTCATATTCTTTATTCTCGTGATGCGAGAGGACTTCAATGAAAACGCCAGACTTTCCCTCCTGCTTTTGGCCCTGGTTACTTTTGAAGCCAGCGCCGTGATGGGGGTGATTCTGGCTTGGCGATATTTGCGCCGCAGAGGGTTTGTCACGTACGTCCTTGCGGTGATGGTATATTTGCTCATCTGGTTTGCCGTAAGCGGATTTAACATGAATGTGATCCTTACCAGCCACAACGTGGTCACCCCGGGCTTTGAATGGCTGCTGCGCACTGCGGCCAAGGAACTGCTGGGTCTATTCATCGCCTACAAGGCCCTCTGGGCGTTGATCGTTTTCGGCATCGTTCTGGCATTACGGCAGAAGCGTTTTGCAGATGCGTTATTCATTACAGGCTCGATCCTCGGTGGAATATCGATGACGGTCATCGCCCTCGATACCTCGCGTCTAATGGGATTTGCTTTTCCGGGATTGCTGGTTGCCCTTTCCGTAATAGCTCAAACGATTGCCGATAAACTGGCACGGAGGACCTTCGTTACTACCTTTATAATTAATCTAATCATCCCGTCGTTCTACCAAGGCTTGAACACGGGTATTCGATGGTCGCCAGGAATCTATAAGCTGTTATATTCCTGGATACCTGTCCTTGCCAAGAAGCTGATCAGTGGATAAGGAACACGAAACTATCATTTCTACCCCAGGAGAAAATTTCTATGCCAGAAAACTTTGATGTACTTGTTGTCGGTGCTGGGCCAGCAGGATATGTGGCCGCCATCCGCGCCGCGCAACTCAAAAAGAGAGTCGCCATCATCGATAAGCAATGGCTGGGCGGCGTTTGTTTGAACGTCGGCTGCATTCCGTCCAAGTCCTTGCTCAAGAACGCCGAGGTCGCTCAGATTCTAAGGGAGCGCGGCAAGGACTTTGGTTTTTCATTCGACAATTTGAAATTGGATTATTCGGTCGCGGTGAAACGCTCAAGGCAAAACTCGGACCGCTTGACCAAGGGCGTCGGCTTTTTGATGCGGAAGAATAATGTCGCCGTTTACCTGGGAGAAGCGCATCTAACCAAGCCGACCACAATCACTGTGAAAGACAAAGAGGGCAAGCTGACGGAACTGTCTGCTGCTAACATCATCATGGCAACCGGCGCAGCCGCGGCCGTGCCCGGCGCGTGGAAAGTGGACGGGCAGAAAGTGGTCACCTATCTCGAAGCCATTTTGCAGGAGAAACTTCCAAGATCGGTGATCGTGATCGGGTCCGGCGCGATCGGCGTGGAGTTCGCAACGGTATGGCGTTCCTACGGTGTGGAGGTCACCATCATTGAAATGCTGCCACGTCTGGTCCCCCTCGAAGATGAAGAAGTCTCAAAGGAATTGGAAAAGGAGTTCAAGAAACGCGGCATCAAATGCTTGGTGGGGAATAAGGTCGAAGCGGTTGAAACTACATCGAGCGGCGTGAAGGTCACGGTTTCTGCCGAAGGTAAGACCATGCCTTTGGAAGCGGAACAAGCCTTGATCGCGATCGGTTTTCGCCCCAATTCAAGAGGACTCGGACTCGAGGAGCTCGGTGTCAAGATCAACGAGCGAGGCTTTATCGAAATCAATGAGAAAATGCAAACCAGCGTGCCGAACATTTACGCCATCGGCGATGTGACCGGCAAGTTGATGCTAGCGCATGTCGGCTCGGCCATGGGAATCATCGCCGCCGAAAATATCGCGGGCGCTGAAACGATCACGCTCGATTACGACATGATGCCACGCGCCACCTATTGCCAGCCGCAGATTGCCTCGTTCGGTCTGACCGAAGCGCAGGCCAAGGAGCGAGGACATGCCATCAAGATCGGACGATTTCCGTTTCAAGCCAACGGTAAAGCATTGGGACTCGGCGATTACGCCGGCTGGGTCAAAATTGTAGTGGATGAAAAGTACGGTGAGATTCTGGGCGCGCATATGATCGGTCCCGAAGTGACCGAACTGCTGCCCGAACTCACACTGGCCCATTTGATGGAACTCACGCCGCACGAGATCGCGCGCAACGTCCACGCCCATCCCACGTTAAGCGAAGTGTTGATGGAAGCCGCACACGGCGCGGAGGGAACGCCGATACACATTTAAGCAAAGCAGGACTTCCGAAGTCCACGGGATCTCGGAAGTCCCAGCTCATTGACCGCTAATCTATTTCCTTTTCCGGTTGAAAAACGACGTTCGAAAGAAAGCTGTGCCGCGATCCCCGGAGCCGGGGATCAGCGCGGACGTATCTTTCAAGCTGCGACTTGGAAGCAGCGCGTTCTGCGTAAACAGAAGTTCCACCCCGGCCAGCGAAATATGATCCCCGTGATAAAGGATGGCCTGGGCAGTCCGCATGCCATTGACGTATGTTCCGCCAGTCGAGTTCAGGTCAAAAATATCAAAGTGACCTTTGATGGCGCGCAGTTCCGCGTGGTGACGGGAAATGCGCGGGTCGTCAATCACAATGGTGTTGTCGTGATGGCGCCCAATCTTGATGATATCCTGGCTGAGCGGCACGGATTTCGTACCCCGAATGATTAGAAAGGCGTTTTCGGGAATCGAATGATCCCGGCCATCGCCCTCCTTCTTCTGACTCGCTGAGCCTGCTGGGTTATCAAACCAGTTCAAACCAATTGCTCCTTAGGATAGTATATAACAATTGAAGCGCTTTTTCAATGCCGAGGGCATCGCGGATTCAGGGGGAGCCAGGAGCAGCTCACAGGGAACCTGCTCAGGCCTTCTTGTCGCTGTCCTGTCGTGTCGTCAAACAACGCGCGCAATGCATGAGCCGTGCCTGCGCTACCTCTGATAGATGACCGGTGAGTCTCCCTGCTTCGAAACCATCTCAGCCGGTTTCAAGGCTTGGATTCGGGAGCCGGCTTGATCCGTTCGTCTTTACTTGACTTCCAGCGTAAAGCCAGCGCTCAAGCGCGTGAAACGCTCAGTGCCCGTCACCACCAGCACGGCATTTTGACCCGCCGTCAGCGACAGCGGGATATCTGCGGTCTGATCTGGCGTGAGCGTGATGTTTTGAACGGTGGTCTTACCGCCTTTGAGGATCAACGCCAGGCGGAAGGTCTGCGGCAAATCGTTTTCGACGCGCGCAAAGCCGTTGGCCTGCCACCCGCCACTGTCCGATTCAAAATCGGAGGCGTAGTGGATGACCGGTATGGACACATCATCCAGAAGGAATCCGGTGTAATTGACTTCAGGATCGGTAACATATTCGAAGCGCAGTTGAACCTTTTCGCCCGCGTAGCGCGACAGATCGACGGTCTCGTTCAGCCACTGAGAAGTGTCCCCGCCGCCGCTCTTGCCGGTATAGCCACAGCCATAGGCGTTGCCCGAAGTATCCTGATCAAAGCAGGATGGCGTGCGGACAATCTCCCAATGCTGACCATCGGTGGACGCTTCCAGATATGTGTAATCATAGCCTTTCTCTTGTTCGTACCATGTCCAGTAAGACATCTGGATCGGCGCGCTGACATTGGTGAAGTCGAAATCATGGGTCAACGTCGTATCAATCTCATCGCCATCATTCGACCAAAATGCATAGCGGCCAGAGTGTGGAGTGGTCGGCAGGAGGTTAACCTCGGTCGAGCCTTCGAATGACAACGTGGAATTTCCCGAGCAGGAGATATCAATATATTCGACGCCATACTGATTCACAGAAAGGTCGGTCGGTGGCTGGGGGCACGTGGTGACGGTTTTGGTGTCGTGAGTTTGCGGCGCATCCGGATAGTTGTGATATGTGTAGCGTCCATCGCCGACGGAGCCGTCCTTCAGGTACATGGCAACGAGCCAGTCTATGACCACATCATCCGCCGTGACCAACTTGCCAGTCTGCGGATCGGTGATATTAAGATTCTTCAATGTATCGTCCACGCTGGGAAGGCTGTGCTCTTTGTCTTTCACCAGCGCCTGGGTGGCCGGTGAGCCGAAGCGGTCGAGGAAATAGAGGAGAAATAGAAAGCTCTGACCGTAATGCTCGTCCGTTATGAACGGGTTATCGGATAAACTTGACCAGTCCGTCAGCGGAATGTCCGGGTTTTGAGCATAGGTGGAATCCGAGCCTCCGATCGTATAACCGTTCAGGAACATCGCAACCTGCGAAAAGCCTTCATTCATCCACGCCGTTTCACCGGGATCCAGACTCCAATGAATCATGTGCTGAAACTCGTGTGCCAGCGTGCCGTACGTATACTGGTCGCTTAAGCTTTCGTTATCAGCGTTGAACACGAACATCTCGTGGCCATTGGAATATTTAAAGACGAGCGGATTATATTCATCAGGTTCAGCAAACCCGCCGCCCACCGAGCGTCCGATGCCGCCCGCATACAAAACATAGATATGAGGATCATTATCCACCCCGGGTGTCCACTCACTGCCAAAGAACTGGCGGTCAGTGGGATAGATTTTATTCTCAAAGGTGTCCATCAACGCCTTGATATCTTTATCGTCGGCCTTGACGCCAGCCTCCACCCAGAAATAGGAATGAGGAGTAATGTAACGTAAAGTGGCATTGACCTGAAAATTCGCCGCGGTGTCCTCGTTGAGGAGCCAGAATTTTTGCTGGTCGCCCACCTGAAAAGGCACTGCAGGAGCGGACAATGTATGGGATACATTGCAAATGCTCTTCAAGCGGCAGGCAAGATCGTAGAGATCATCATAGGGCATGGCCGTCTGATCCAATGTATTCCACGTTTCCTGGGAAACAGAGGCAGCGGGCGTACGCGCAACAGGAACGGCCGGCTGGGGCGAGGCGGTATTACTCCCAAGGTTGGACGGCAGGCCCTGCGATCCGGCTTGAAAAACATGGTTATGACGCAAATAATAATACGCATACCCGCCAATCGAAATGACCATCAGACCGATGCAGCCCAGCACGATAACGATGGCAGTCATCCAGCCGCGCCTGGACGATTTGGGTTCAAGTGGATCCATGGGATTTTCTCCTCATTCAAGTCGTATCATCTTAATCGAAATCGCTTAATTCTGCTTGAGGAAGCGGAGACAAAAATACCGCGCAAGCGAAGAGGCGCGGTATTTGACTTCAGAGAATATTCGCCTAAGCAGCGACCTGTTGTTTCGCCTTCTTGAGTGGTTCGGCTTTATGGAACGAAATCTTGTTGTTCTTTTCATCCACATCAACCAGAACGGTCGCGCCGTCCTTGTATTTTCCGCCGAGCAGTTCCACGGACAACGGGCTTTCAACATATTTTTGGATGGCGCGCCGCAAGGGTCGGGCCCCGAACGCCGGATCGTATCCTTCCTTGGCAAGCCACTTACGTGCCGCCTCGGTCAACTCGACTTTGATATGGTACTCGTTCAATCGGTCCTGAACTTCCTTCATTTGCAGGTCAACGATCTGCCCCATTTCATCCAGCGACAGCGGTGAGAACATGATGATCTCATCGACGCGGTTCAGGAATTCCGGTCGGAACGTGCCTTTCAACGCCTTTTCGATCTTGTCATGCGTCTCCCGCTCCTCATCGTTGTCCGTATGCTGCAAGAATCCGAGCGTGCCCCCTTTGCGGACGTATTCCGTACCGAGGTTCGAGGTCATGATCAGAATTGTATTGCGGAAATCCACGACGTTGCCCTGGCCATCCGTCATGCGGCCATCATCCAGAATTTGCAGCAACGCGTTCCACACTTCCGGGTGGGCTTTTTCAATTTCATCAAACAACACCACGCGATATGGGCGGCGTCGAACGGCCTCGGTCAATTGACCGCCTTCCTCATAACCGACGTAGCCGGGCGGCGCGCCGAACAAGCGGCTCACCGTATGCTGTTCCCGGTATTCGGACATGTCCACCCGCACCAAGGCGTCTTCATCGTCGAACATAAACCAAGCCAGGGCTTTTGCCAATTCCGTTTTGCCGACGCCTGAAGGACCAATAAAAATGAACGAGCCGATCGGGCGCGAGGGATCCTTCAACCCGGAACGGGCCCGGCGGATGGCATCGGAGATGGCATGAATGGCTTCATCCTGTCCGATGATGCGCTCGTGTAATCGCCCTTCCATTTGAAGAAGTTTGGTAGCCTCCGTCTCCATCATCTGGCTGACAGGAATGCCCGTCCATTGGTGAACGACCTCCGCGATGTCATTGATATCCACGACCTCGTCGAGCTGATGTTCTGCCTCCCATTTATCGCGCTTGGCGTGATATTCCTCATCCCTGCGCAGGCGCTCCACTTTGATCTCCGCCGCGCGTTGATAATCGCGTGCGTTCGAAGCCGCATCTTCTTCAGCCTGCAAGCGGTCGAGATCGGCCTTCATATCCTTCAACTCAGGCGGCATTGAATAAAGCGCGACGCGTAATTTGGCAGCCGCCTCATCCATCAAGTCGATGGCCTTATCCGGCAGGCGCCGATCCGTGACATAGCGGTCTGCGAGACGCGCCGCCGCGACCAGGGCGTCATCCGCAAAGCGGACTTTATGATGTGCCTCATAGCGGTCGCGCAAGCCCTGGAGCATCTTGATCGTATCATCCACGCTCGGCTCTTCAACGTAAATCGGAGCAAAGCGTCGTTCCAGGGCGGCATCCTTCTCGATATATTTGTGGAACTCATCCAAGGTGGTTGCACCGATGCATTGCAGTTCGCCGCGCGCCAGCGCCGGTTTGAGCATGTTCGAGGCATCCATGGCCCCTTGCGCCGCGCCTGCGCCAACCACAGTGTGCAATTCGTCGATCATCATGATGACATCGCCCTGGGCGCGTTGGACTTCCTCCATCACCGCCTTGAGCCTCTCCTCGAACTCCCCGCGGAAGCGTGAGCCGGCGATCATCGAACCAAGATCCAGCGCCACGACGCGTTTGCCGGAAAGAATCTCAGGTACGTCATTTGAGGCGATCTTTTGGGCCAAGCCCTCGACGATGGCTGTCTTGCCCACGCCGGCTTCCCCGATCAACACAGGATTGTTCTTGGTGCGCCGAGAAAGGATCTGAATCAAGCGCAGGATCTCGGTATCGCGCCCGATCACCGGATCCAGCTTGCCCTCGCGGGCGAGTTGCGTTAAGTCGCGTGAGTATTTTTCCAGCGTGCGATAACGCGTCTCGGCTTGCGGGTCGGTAACGCGCTGTCCGCCGCGCAGGTCTTGAATCGCATCATAGACCCGGTCGCGGGTCAGGCCCGCCGATTCGAGGATGCGCGCCGCGGGTGTATTGCGTTCGGTCAAGATCGCCAGGAAGATGTGTTCCGTGGAAATGTACTCATCTTTCAAACGATTCGCTTCTTCATTGGCAAGATCGATGATCCGCTTGACGCGTGGCGTGATGAAGATCTGTCCCGCCCCGCCGCCGAAGATATTGGCTTTGGGACTGGAACGCAGGGTCGCATCCAGCCGCTCCACCAGGGCATCCGGGCTGACATTCATCTTTTCAAGGATCTGGGGAATCACACCGCCGGGCTGTTCGATCAACGCCAGCAGGATATGTTCCGTATCAATTTGGTTATGGCCGTAGCGCTGAATAATTTCCGCGGCACGCTGGGCGGCCTCCTGAGCACGTTCGGTAAATCGGTCAAATCGCATCATAGGAAAACTCTCCCGTAGGGGGCGCTCGCCTCGACCAGCTCAGGACAAGCCTCCCTCCCTACTTCAAATTCATAGCGGCATTATAACAAAACCGAGGTCAGCAAATTGTTCGCGCTGCATTAGAGTTGTGTTAAACTTTCAGCGAGTCGGGGCTATAATACACGAAATGGCAACCACCACGGTCAAGATCCAATCTGGAGAAGCCTCCGGCCTACGCCCCCTGAACATTTTCCGGGATTTGCCGCAGGTGGCGGACCTGATTGAGCTGTGTTTCTCGGCCACCATGGATGAAGACGGCCAGTCCTACCTTCAGCAAATGCGCCATGCCAGTCGGGATGCCAGCTTTTTGCAATGGGCCAACTCCGCCATCGAAGGCGCCTCCGTGCCGCTTTCCGGCATCGTTTGGGAGGAAAACGGCAAAATCGTTGGAAATGTCAGCCTGGTCGCGCACAATTATAAGAGCCGGAAAATCACCCTGATTGCCAATGTCGCCACGCACCCAGACTACCGCCGACGCGGGATCGGCCGCGCTCTGACCGAACGCGCCATGTTTCAAGCGCGGCAGAAAGGGGCAAAGGAACTGTGGCTCCAGGTCCGGAACGATAACCCGACTGCCATCAAGATTTACAGGGAGTTGGGGTTTGTCGAGCGTGCCCGCCGAACCACTTATCAAACGTATTCCAAGTCGCCCGGTACTTCGACGACCAGCGACGTCACCGTAACAAGAATGAAGCCGTATTTCTGGCCGCTGCAACGTGAGTGGCTGCGTCGGGCACATCCTGATGAACTAAGCTGGTATTGGCGTTGGGATTGGAGGCGCCTCGGCCCCGGTTTTCAGATGTGGCTTCATCGCTTCTTCGTCGAATTCGATCTCCGGCAGTGGGCGGCAACAAAAAACGGAAAGCTGCTGGCGTCAGTAAGCTGGCTTGGGGCGACGCGTCCAACGGATTTGCTTTGGGTGGCGACTCCGCTGAATGGTGACGGGGCCGGTCTCCGCTCTGCACTGGAAGCGGCTTGCGGCGAGCTGATCAATCAACACAAATTGACCGTCGAATATCCGGCCGGTGAAATGGTGGAGGCCATCCAAGCGGCCGGCTTCAGACCGCAACGCACCTTGATCTGGATGTGCGCGACATCTTGATTCGTTTTACGTATTGAATCAGAGAAAGGAAACAAACCATGACCAGGTTCATCTTGCGTTGGATTATCAATGCCGTGGCCATTTTCCTGGCAATCAAATTTGTGCCGGGTATTCATCTAGACAGTCTGTTTTCGATCATTTGGCTAGCCTTGATCTTCGGATTGGTAAATGCCTTCCTGCGTCCCCTGCTCAAGCTGTTGACCTGCCCATTGATTATCCTGACGCTCGGCCTCTTCACATTGTTGATCAACACATTTCTCTTTTGGCTGACCGGACAGATTGGTCAAATGTTTGGCATTGTCCTCACGTTCAATGGCTTCTGGTCGATCTTTCTCGGGGCATTGATCATCAGCATTGTGAGCATTGTGCTGAGTTTGATTTTGAAGGATGAATTACGAGGCAGATAAATATTGCCGCGATGGTTACAGGGACGCGTCGCTTCGTACCCCTACGCGGTTAGTCCCGGCAATCCGCCGGCAGGTGCGCTCATCTTCACCGCCCGGAGGATCGCGTCCGCCAATGCTTCTGCGGCAAATGTTCCAATCGTGGTCACATCCGATTTTTTCTTTCCCGTGGATAATGCAAAGATCGTATCGCCATCCAGCATCGTATGCGCCGGACGGATCGTGCGCGCCAATCCATCATGCGCCATCTGCGCGACCTTGGTCGCTTCGACCTTTGTCAGCGCGGCGTTCGTCGCCACCACACCGATCACAGTATTCGCTTTGGTCGCGAGTCGCATCACATTGCGTCCCGCCAACGTTTTCATCATCGTGAGCGTATCTGCAAAATATTCTTTGCCGCCGATACGAAGCGGTCCCACTCTTCCAGAACGCAAACCCGCGATGATTTTGCCATCCTCGATGACATCACCCAGCGCGTTGACGGCCACGATGGCACCGACCACCATTCCGCCGCCGATCTCCATGCTGGCACTGCCCAACCCGGATTTCATGGCCAGCGCCTTGCCAAACAATTTTCCCACGCTGGTGCCGCTCCCCGCGCCGACGTTCCCTTCCGTGACTCGATCCGCGGATGCGTTCAGACAAGCCTGATATCCCATCTCGGCATCGGGATGAATGTTTTGATCACCCAGACCCAAATCAAACAGAATCGCGGCCGGCACGATCGGCACTCTGGCGATGCCGGTGTTGAAGCCGATCTTGTGCTGGTCCAGATAACGCATCACGCCGCTGGCGGCATCCAATCCAAACGCCGAGCCGCCTGCCAGCACAATGGCATGAACTTTCTCCACAAGATTGATTGGATTGAGCAAGTCCGTTTCGCGCGTGCCGGGTGCCGACCCGCGCACGTCCACGCCCGCGACCGCGCCCTTGCGGCACAGGATCACCGTGCAGCCCGTCAGTGCCTCGTCGTTCTGCGCATGACCGACTTCTATGCCGGATATATCCGTAATCGAATGTTTCGATTTCATTGGTTCAAGAGGCGCGCCAGTTCCAGAAATTCCTCCCACTCTTCCTGAAAGAAGTGAACCGTTACATTATTGAGTTCCACATGATAGGTTGTCTCGCCGTCCGGTTCCTCGGCTTTCCAGACCAGATAATTCTCGGTCTCAGCCAGGGTTTGGGTTTGGGGCTCGCTATTGTTATCAGACATGGCATTCTCCTTTGGTAATCCTCTGAACAAAGCACAAGACAATCATTGATTTGACCGGAAGAATCGTCCGCGCATCGTATGCCAGAAGTTGCGGACAGCAGGAAGGACCGTGGCGATGGAAAGCGGCGAAGGATAAGACGCCTCGCCCTCCGACCAGGGATCGAGGTCCAGCATCTTGCGCATGGTGTAACGCCAGAAAAGAGTAATGGTTGCCAGCATCGGCGCGGCAAGGATAATACCCAATAATCCAAGGAACGAAGCGGCAATGAGTGCCGCGATTAATACCGCGGCGGGATGAACGTGCAAAGCGCGGGCGATAATGCGAGGCGTAACCAAATTATCGAGAGTCTGATCGATCAAAAAAGCCAGCGCCACAGAAATAATAGCATAGGGAAGGGACACCAACCCGAAGGGACCGCCGCCCTGAAAGTAAGTCACCAGCGCCAGCGTGATCCACGTGACCGGTTCCCCGAAATAAGGAACAAATTTAGCGAGACCCGCCAGGAATGCGATGCCAATGGCATAGTTCACACCGAACAAACTGAAGACGATTACATAGATGACAAACGTCAGGAAGAAGACAATCACCTGTCCGCGCAGAAACGCATTCCAGATCAAACCCAATTCATGGCCCAGCCGATGAATGTCGTCGCTATATCCTGGAACATCCAGCCAAACGATGCGGTGGCGTGTCCCGCCGCTTTCGGAGAGCGCAAAGTAGGAGACCAAAAAAACGAAAAGCAGCCAGCCAAGGAATTGTGCAGCACCACCGGCAATGGCCCCAAGCAAAGTACCGGTTCTCCCCAGCACCGGCTGGATCAGGCTGACCAATTGCAAGCTCAGGGCATTGAGGTCAAGATGACGAAAATCAAATTGAAACGGGCCGAACTGGTAGACCTGACCGGCGAATTGCTCGATCAAACTGGGGACGACGGTCAAACTGTTCTGCACGAATGCGACCAGATTCTGTATTTGCTGAATCAGCCCCAGACCGCCCAATGCCAGCAGGCTGAGCAAGAGACCCAGCAGTACCACATAGATCAATCCCACCGCCAGCCGCCAGGGAAAATGGAAAAGCCGCTGGAGAAAGCTGGCGACCGGGTAAAAGAGATAGGCCAGAACAAAAGCCATCAGCAACGGCGCAATAATGCCCTCAAAGCGAAACAAGAGCCAAGCGATGATGGCGACAAAAGTCAGAGCGACCACCAACTTGGTAGTCGCGCCCCACGCGGGAGAAGCAGATGGTTCGGTCTGATTCATTACAACGGTTCAAACAAGCTTGATTGTAGTCAATGTGATTCGATTTTACAACCATTTCTGGAGACAATAGGCCCCCGCGGGTTGCGCGCGGGGGCAGGTTCACAGACTTTATTTTCCACAACCCGTCAAGAACGGGAAGAAGGTGCACCACAGATAATTTTGATCAATGTACCAGAAAACTACCACGCACAAGCAAATCAAGAGCAGGATGCCGATTCCGATGACGAGGGGCAGCCAACTCCTCTGCTTAGCTGGCGCTGCGGGCGTTGCATTACTTGGAGGAGGCGCGGCCGCTGCCACCGGGGCAGGCGGCGCAACCGGCGCCGGAGCGCCCTTGCGGGCTGCAACCATCGTGGCACCGGCATCGACAGATAAGGCGTCGAACATCAAAACAATTTGCTCGCCCAGGGATACCACATCGCCGGCTTTGAGCACCACCGGTCCCACCAGCCGCTGACCGTTCACGAACGTACCATTGGTGGAGCCCAGATCGTCCAGCACATACTTACCTCCCTGAAATGTCAGACGGGCGTGCTTGCGGGAAATTTCTGAATCGTTGATCACCACGCCGTTGTTGGAATCGCGGCCGATGGTAATTTGATCACCTTCCAGCGAGTAAGTCGCGCCGGGCGTCGGGCCGGAGCGCATTACAAATTGAAATTGAGCAGCCATATCTCCTCCAAATAATAATGGATTCCTATACTTAGTGTACAGTCTTCATGCTAAAAAGTCAATTGTCCTGTGCATTACCCGCCGGTACTAGATGGAATCCAAATACGTCCTCAAATGCAAGGATGATCTCTCTCTTCACTTTGCCGATCTCAGGCGGTTCATTCAACAAGTCAGCCAGACTCACCACCGGATATTCGGCCAATCCGCAGGCCACGATGCCATCCCAATAAGACATGTCGGGATTGACATTCAAAGCAAAGCCGTGACGCGAAATGCCGCGTGCGTCCACTTTGACCCCAATGGCCGCGAGCTTGGCGGGCTTGTTGCGGTCCTCGGGGCGGCAGCGTAGGCAGCGCGAATAAACATCAGCCTGCACCCAAACGCCGGTCAACGCGGGCCTTTGTCCGGCCGCGACTCCAAGGCGCGCCAGCGCGACGATCAGCATCTTCTCCAACTTGCGCACATAGCCAACGTAATCTGCCTCGGGGATTCGATTCTGGTCATCCAATTTCCCCAGGGGAATCAAGGGATAACCCACGAGTTGTCCCGGCCCATGATATGTGACATCGCCGCCGCGGTCCACCCAATGCACCTCGATCCCCTTCGCTCGCAACTGGGCTTCATTCCACAGCACATTCTCGGCGTGACCTTTTCGTCCGAGTGTATAAACATGAGGGTGCTCCAGGAGGAGCAAGGTTGCTTGGCGTTTTCCGTCCGCGATCTCCGCGGCATACTTATCCTGCAATTTCCAGGCCTGTCCGTATTCGATTAATCCAAGATCAATAACATTAAGATTCATACCGTGCCGATCCCACCAGCTTATGCTTTCCCTGCACCAAACACGCGTTGATATAAATCGGATTCCAATAAACCATTCGGGTCGCAGCGCTTCTTGAGACTCTTAAATCTTGCAACGGTTTCCTCGCCAAGGAAGCGCAGGGCGGTTTCGGGAGTCGTCTCGCTGTTTTTGGCAAAATAGAATCGCCCGCCAGCGCCAAGGACCATCTGATCAAACTCCTCCAACATCGCGCTCAAGGCGGCACGCGTACCGTTCGTGACCTTGAAATCCATGGCCAGCGAAAATCCATCCACTGCGTGGCTCAAAAGGAATTGATCGGGTCGGTGACGTTTGGTAACTCCGAGATAGGAGGGCAAGCCGCGCTTGAGCGAGAGGCGAATCATTTCGGCCCAGGCGGATTCGGCGGTTTCTTTCGGCACGAAGGATTGATACTCGATCAAGCCACCGCGGCCATAAGCCAACTCCCAGTTCGGAATATAGTCCAGCAAGAAGTGAAAGGCGGCATGCGACTCCCTGAAAGTGTGGCGCGGCAGGCTGACCATGTATTTTCCGGTGTTCACGGCCCATGTGCCGAAATTATTCACAAAGGGACTCATGAAGTAGTGCAAAATGGATTTGGGAAAGACACCCAAGATCCGAGACGGCAGCGCTTGATTTTTCAACTGCAGTGTCTTTTGCGGGTTTGGGTCTTCGCCTGCGTTCAAATAACGTGCGGCGTGAATTTGACCGCGGCCCAGGCCACGGCCTCCGGCCGTGGCATCCAGCCAGCCAACGATGTAATCATAATTCGGCGCGTTATCGAGCAAATCGGTCAGGTGTTCGTGAAGAGAATGCGACGGGCGCGCGTCCACCTCCAGAAGTCCAGAATAGACACGGTGCATTTGGAGAGTGATGGACGTAAAGATTCCCAACATCCCAAGCCCGCCGATCATCGCATGGAACAAATCCGCGTTGCTCCGAGGGGAAGCAACAAGCTTGCTGCCGTTCGGCAAGACCGCGGTGAACTCGATCACATGTTCACCGATGGGCCCCACTTTAAAATTGTTTTTGCCGTGAACATTGGCCGCCAGACATCCGCCCAAGGTTGTATACATCGTGCCGGAGACGACAGGCGGCCACCAACCATCGGGCTCGACCTGCTGCCAAAGCTGCTCGATCGTAACGCCTGGCTCCACCGTGATGCGGCCCGTTTGCGGGTCCCAGCTTGAGATATGATTCAGGGCTGACATATCCAGCACAATGCCGCCCCCATTCAACGCCGCATCGTTATAACTGCGTCCTGCGCCGCGTGCTGTGATGGTGAGCCCTGTTTTGTTGGCAAGCTCAAAAACCTGAATTATCTCGTCCGCGCCCGTTGGTTTGAACACATAGGCGGGCGCCTGCATGGAATGCCCAAAGTTTTCAAGGGTGACAAACTTTTTACCAAGGTTTAACATATCAGAAACTCATTCTCCGGAAGAGGATGGACGGAATGTTGCGGACGATGAGCATGATCCAGCGCCAGAACCACGGTGTATAAATCTCCTGCCGGCGGGTCCGAATGGCTTTCCAAATGTCCTCGGCAGCCTGCTCGGCGGTGATCGGAAACATCACCTTCTGTGCGGCCTTCAACATGTCGGTTTGGACAAAGCCTGCTTTGACCGTCAACACGTTCACGCCATGACGCGTCAGGCGGTTCCGTAGCGACTCGAGATAACTCGTCAACCCGGCTTTGGAAGCATTATAGCCCGGATTGCCAACGCGTCCGCGCTCACCCGCCACCGACGAGAGGCCGACGATTTGCCCCGCCTTGGCCGACTGAAACATTGCCGCAATCGGGTTCAGCCAGGCAAACGCTCCCATCAAATTGATCTCCAGCATCTGACGATCACTCTCTGTGTTATACTCATCCACCAGAGGAGCCACGTTAACCCCTGCCGCATAAATCGCCAAATCCAACCCCCCCAGGTCCGACGTAATACGGCGAAGCAAATCGGGTACCAGCTGATAATCGCCCACATCATGAACATAGTATTGGGCGCGTACACTGTCGCCCTGATTGATTTCATCACACAACGAGGCCAACAACCCCTCTCGACGCGCGACCAAAGCCAAATCATAACCCTGGCGGGCCAGCCTCTTCGCCAAAGCCGCCCCCAGTCCGCTGGAGGCGCCGACGATCAGGGCGCGGCATCGAGGTTTCAGAGGTGTGGCAGAAGGAAAATTCGGACGTTTTACAGGCACATGCCCTCCAATTTTGCAAAGTAGAAATCCATTTTAGGGCGTTTAATTTTATAATAATCCACGAACGCGAGCCCGGCAGATATTTTACTCTGTATGCGCAAAAAAAGAATGACGAGCTAGGTGATGTCAAAAGAGGATACCCGTCTGGACGTGCTGAAAGAGGCACAGAGGTCGTTGGCCGAAGCGGAAGATTTGACTGCCGAGGAGCGCGGCACCCTTCTGAAATTATTACATCTTTTGATCGATGCGGGGGATAAATACTACGGGTCGGAGAGTCAGCTCCGAAAACTCGCCGGCGATTTAATCGACCATCACGGCCTGTTGATGACGCTTCAAGAACAGACCGACGAACTGGATACACTCAAAAAACTCAGCCTCAATCTGACCTCTAGCCTGGACCTTCCTACCGTACTGGACGCGGTGGTGACCGAAGCCATCCGTCTCGTAAAGAAGGCACGGGCAGCTCACATCTTTCTGTACAGCACCGATGGAATTTTGGAGTTTGGTGCCGCACTTAATAGCGAGGGCGTTCGCAATCAACTCATGTGGGTGCCGCGCAGGGAGGGGCTTACGTATACGGTTGCCCGCAGCGGTGAGCAGATCGTGGTGGACGATATGAGGCGGCATCCGCTTTATAAAGACACGCCCGATGACTGGGAAGGATCCATTATCGGCATCCCGCTCAAATTCAACGACAACGTGGTTGGTGTAATGAATTTGTCAAAATCCGTCCCGGGCGGATTCTCACCGGCCGAACTGAGATTGCTTGGGCTTCTTTCGGACCAGGCGGCGGTTGCCATTTCCAATGCGAGTCTGCACCAAATGGTGAGTGCACAAGCCTACACGGATACCGTCACAGGACTTCACAACCGGCGTGCCCTCGACGATCATCTTGAACAGGAGGTTTATAACGCCAGGCGCAGCGGATACACCTTTGCAGTCATCATGATGGACCTGGACGGATTTAAGGAAGTCAACGACACCCACGGACACGCCATTGGCGACCAGGTTCTGCGCGTGATGTCCAATTATTTGGCGATGGTCCTGCGCTCAAGCGATTTTCTCGTCCGTTATGGCGGCGATGAATTCACCCTCATCCTGAGCAAAACCGACCCGCCCGCCGCACGTTTGGTGATGGAAAAACTCTTGGAGAAAGTGAAAGACTTTTCATTCGACGCGCCGAACGGGGATCGAATCAAACTCGGCCTGTCCGCTGGAATCGCTTTCTATCCCGTTCACGCCCTGACACCAGCCGACTTGCTGCGCGCCTCGGATGATGCGTTATATCAGGCCAAGAAGCATAACCGGGGCTCTTATGCGATCGCACGCGGATTCACGGGCCAATTACCGCCGGAGCCATCGTAACCAAGCCGGCGCCTCCCTGTACAAGCACGAGGGTTATAATTTCAAATCCGATTCGGAGGAGAATCATCCCATGAGCCGCAAAGTCAAAATCATTCTAAATCCCATGGCCGACATGGGCAACGCTTGGAAAGTTGCTGATGATTTGCGTCCCATCATCAATGAATATGGCAACGCCGACTGGAGCGGCACCGTGTATCCCAGCCACGCCACCGAACTTGCCCGGCAAGCCGGTGAACAGGGTTACGACATGATCATCGCCATGGGCGGCGACGGCACCGTCCATGAAGTGGTCAACGGCATCATGCAGTTACCCGAAGACAAACGCCCCATGCTTGGGGTGGTGCCGGTCGGCTCCGGCAATGACTTTGCACATGCCATTGGCGTTCCCATGCAATCCGACCAGGCTCTCGACCACGCCCTTAGGGGCGAACCAAGCACCGTGGACCTGGGCTTAATGACCGACGAACATGGTCGCAAGGAATATTTCGACAACACCATCGGTATCGGTTTTGACACGATCGTTACTATCCGCGCTCACAAAATACCGATCCTGCATGGCTTCCTGATCTATTTGGCCGCTGTTCTTCAAACCATCTTCCTGAACAATCAACCTGTCAAAATGCAGATCGAAGCCGATGGCAAGCAGTGGGAACAAAGCTATTTAATGGTTGTTCTCTGCAATGGTCCGCGCGAGGGCGGCGGATTCCTCGTGGCACCCGACGCCAAAGTGGATGACGGCATCCTGCACTACGCCATGATCGTGAATGTGGGCCGTCTCATGATGCTCCGCATCGTGCCGGAGGTCATGAGCGGGACCCACGGAAAATTCAAAGAGGTGACGCTCGACTCATGCAGGAAAATGAGCATCAGCGCTGACCGGCCCATGTATATTCACGCCGACGGTGAAATCTATACGAGCTTTGGAAGCAATCTCCGCCGATTGACTTTTGAAGTTTTGCCAAGCGCGTTGAAAGTGGTACGCGGGTAAAATAAAAGGCGAGCGCTGCTCGCCTTTTTCTTATGCCTGACCTCTACCACTCGCTTCTAGGTCACGATTTGGGACATCTGCAGATCCTCGCGGAATGTTGGGGGATTGAACTTGAATCGCATGAACTGGATCTCGCCAGAAAAGAACTCGCCAACTCTCTCCTTGACGCCGAACGGCTGACCGACTTAATCGAAACCCTACCGCCTCAAGCACGTGAAGCACTGGATGCGCTGACCCAATCGAATGGCAAAATCCCGTATGCGAAATTCATCCGTCAATTCGGCGAAGTTCGCGAAATGGGTGCGGGTAAACGCGACCGCGAACATCCTCATCGCAAGCCCATTTCAGCCTGCGAAGTTTTGTTCTACCGCGCCTTGCTGGCGCGCGCTTTCTTCGATGCCGGACAGGGCGTGCTGGAATTTGCATACATTCCCGATGATTTGTTCGCCTTGTTGCAATCGGGCAGGGGCGGACGGCCGTCCGCCCCTGCCAACGACCAAGCTCTGGGTCGCGCGGCCACACCGGGCGAAAGGGCATATCCTATTCCTGCAACCGATCGCATCCTCGACGACGCGACCACATTATTGGCCGCGCTTCGTCTCGGACACGAAATCCTTCCCGATCCAAAATTGATTTCTCTGCTCCACACGGCCGGACTGCTAAAGAAAAGTGTTCCACAAGCCGAAGCGGTGCGGAAATTTCTTGAGGCTTCACGCCGGAACGCGCTGAAGAGGCTTGTCGAGGCATGGCGCGAATCGGAGACATTCAACGAACTGCGACTTTTGCCCGGCATCCACTGCGAAGGCGAATGGAATAATCAACCGCGGGCCACGCGCGGATTTTTGTTGAATTTGCTCGAAGGGATCCCCGACGACCAATGGTGGAACATCGAGGCGTTCATCAGCGATGTCAGGAAGAAGCATCCTGACTTTCAGCGTCCGGCTGGAGACTATGACTCGTGGTTCATCCAACGCGAATCCGATGGTCACTATTTGCGGGGCTTTGCCTATTGGGATCAAGTGGATGGTGCCCTGATTCGATTCTTCATCACCGGGGTTTTGCATGCGTTGGGCATGGTCGAACTGGCAAGCCCGGAGCAAGGGAAAGGATTTACGGCGTTCAAGCTGCTGCCGCTTGAAGATTTAAAGTCGAATGTGGAAGATGCCAGATTGCACGTGACCTCCCAAGGCAAACTGGTGGCGTCGAGACTTGTCTCGCGCGCGGTGCGTTATCAGGTGTCCAGGTTTTGCGAATGGGATGAAGAAAAGCCGGATGAATATCATTATCACATCACGCCGCATTCTTTGGGTAAAGCCCGGGAGCAAGGCCTGAAAATCGAACAATTGCTGACATTGCTGGCAAAAAACTCAGATGCCGGAATTCCTCCAGTGCTGGTCAAAGCGCTCAGGAGCTGGGAAGCGAACGGAACCGAAGCCCGGGTCGAGACTCAGGTCATTTTGAGGGTCAGCAAGCCCAGAATCCTGGAGGAGCTGCGAAAATCGAAAGCGGCAAGATTTCTCGGCGAGCCACTGGGCCCGACCACGGTCACCGTCAAAAGGGGGGCCATCCAGAAGGTGATGGATGCGGTGGCCGAACTTGGTTTGCTTGCTGAAGATCTGAGGGAAGGAAAATAGAGCGATTGTCACGCACAAGTTGTGACAGTCGCTTTTATTATTTTCGCTATAATAAAATTTGCAGACAGGAGAAACCATGACCACAAAACTCGATTGGCTCACGCAAGAAATCAATGGCTTGAAAGACCAGGGCCTGTATAACCGCATCCGCACGATTGGTTCGGCGCAGGGAGCGCGCCTGGTTGTGGACGGAAAAGATGTCCTAAATTTTTGCTCCAACAATTATCTAGGCTTGGCGAATCATCCCAAGCTCGTGGAAGCCGCCAAGAACGCCACGAAGCAATATGGGGTCGGTCCCGCCGCGGTCCGGACGATTGCGGGCACCACCGATTTGCACATCGAACTCGAAAAGCGTCTCGCAAAATTCAAGGGCGCGGAGGATGTCATCACGTTCCAATCGGGCTTCGCTGCCAATCTCGGGACGATCTCGGCGCTGGTTGCCAAAGAAGACGTGATTTTTTCCGACAAATTGAATCACGCTTCGATCATTGACGGATGCCGACTCTCCGGCGCGAAGATCATTGCGTATGAACACAACGATCCGAAGTCGTTGGAAGATGCGATCCAGCAAAATGCCGGGACGTACCGCCGGGCTTTGATCGTCACTGACGGCGTCTTCAGCATGGACGGCGACATCGCTCCCCTGCCGGCCCTGTATGAAGTCGCGAAGAAATACGATATTCTATTCATGGTTGATGATGCGCACGGCGAAGGCGTGCTCGGCAAAGGTGGACGCGGCATCGTGGATCATTTCAATTTGCATGGCAAGGTGGATATCGAGGTCGGCACGATGTCGAAGGCGTTCGGCGTGGTCGGCGGGATGGTGGCTGGCAACAAGGTCATCATCGAATGGCTGCGTCAACGCGGACGACCGTTCCTGTTCTCATCCGCCGTCACGGCGCCAGATGCGGCAGCATGTCTCGCGGCGGTTGACCTGTTGGAAGAATCAACCGCGCTGGTCGACAAACTCTGGAACAATGCCAGATACTTCAAAGCCGAAATGAAGAAGCTTGGATTCGATACCGGCGTCAGCGAAACACCGATCACGCCAGTGATGCTCGGCGAAGCGCCGCTCGCCCAACAATTCAGCCGCGACCTTTTCGACAACGGCGTGTTTGCCATGTCCATCGGCTTCCCGACCGTGGCAAAGGGCAAGGCCAGAATCCGCGTCATGATCTCGGCCTCGCATGAAAAGAAGGATCTAGACAAAGGTTTGGAAGCATTTGCAAAGGTGGGGAAGAAACTGGGAGTGATAAAGTAACATGGTTCGATAGCATCCCAGGTGAGAGGCGGACGCGCTTGCACCGAGCTGGTCGAAGGGTCGCGTTCGCCTTTTGCTTTGGCGAGAACGAGGCCCTTCAACCCTGTCATCGGATTGTGACATAGGCCCCTTTTCAGCGGTGGTAGAATTCGGTATCGTTTTTGTGTAATCGGCGCCAGGTTTTCAAAGTCGTATTCCCCCGAAGTGATTCAATTGACTTTACGACAGGCGGCCTCATTCAGAGATTGAGGACATCATGTCGCACACCAACGCACAACAGGAGAAAAGTTCCGCCGCGTTAAGCTCGGTTCTCTTCGCCATCGCGTTGACCACCTTCAAGATCATCGTCGGCCTCCTGACCAACTCGCTCGGTATCCTTGCGGAAGCTGCTCATTCGGCACTCGACCTAGCCGCGGCCCTGATGACCTTTTTTGCCGTCCGGATGGCGGATAAACCGGCGGACAAGGAACACAACTTCGGCCACGGCAAGATCGAAAACCTTTCGGCCCTGTTCGAAGCGCTTCTATTGCTCGCCACTTCGGCGTGGATCATCAACGAAGCGGCGGATCGTTTGTTCTTTAGGAAAGCCCTGGTGGAAGTCTCGGTTTGGTCATTCCTTGTGATGGGAACTTCGATTGCGATTGACTTCACGCGCTCGCGGATTTTGTACCGCGCCGCCAAGAAATACAACTCGCAGGCGCTCGAAGCGGATGCACTTCATTTCTCGACCGACATCTGGTCCTCGAGCGTCGTGATCGTTGGCCTCATCGGTGTGACCATCAGCCGTTTAACCTTGAGGCTCGCCTGGATGTCCGAAGCCGATGCCATTGCCGCGATGGTCGTAGCACTGATCGTGATCTTCGTGAGTGGTCAGTTGGGCTGGCGCACCATCAACGCCCTGCTCGATACCGCGCCCAAAGGCATTACCGAAAAGATCATCGTGGAGGTCTCGAAGATGAGGGACATCCACGATTGTCATGCGGTTCGCATCCGACCTTCGGGCGCGCTCTGGTTTGTGGATTTGCACGTGACGATGGACGGTGAGCGCACGCTCAACGAAACGCACGCCATTACCGAAAAGATCGAAAAGAAGGTGCACACCATCTTGCCGGATTCCGATGTGACCGTTCACGTCGAGCCGTTCGAGATGGCGGAGAAATAAG
>Ga0335081_10002861_pt1 | contig 27170 bp, 23 predicted proteins | sample Lox_Sample_35_FD_206713 | JGI IMG/M metagenome (GOLD analysis project Ga0335081, IMG submission 206713) | Soil microbial communities from Loxahatchee National Wildlife Refuge, Florida, United States - Lox_Sample_3.5 | ecosystem: Environmental > Terrestrial > Soil > Wetlands | place: USA...
CGCAAACGGGAGTCGCCAAGCATTCGATTGCAAGCCGGCGCGCTTGGCCTGTACGCAGCGGCCCTCCTGTGCAAGGAGACGGCCGTGGTGATGCCGGGTCTGGTGTTCGTTTACACGCTCTGGCACTTACGGGGCAACGCTGACGCGGCGTCGCGACCCGCCGGACTGTTAAAAATTGCCCTTCGCGAAGCGCTCCCGTTCGCGGGCGTTGCGGGGGTCTACTTGGGAGTGCGCCTGGCACTGCTTCATTCGTTGCCGAAGATGGCCGGATCGGTGTCGCGCCACGATGTGCTTTTGAGCGCTCCCTCAATTTTCCTGTTTTATCTCCGGCACCTGCTTTGGCCCTTCGGATTGCGTCTGTTTTACGATTTTCGCGTCATCACGGACGCCAGAGACATGGGCTTTTGGATTCCGCTGGCGGTGCTTGGAATTTTAGGCGCCGGCCTCTTATACGGGTTGAGGCGCCCGCGGGGCGTTGTGATTCCGGCAGCCGCTGCGTGGGTGGCGATTCCGATACTGCCGGTAGCCGACATCGCACTTTTCCAGCGAGACGATTTTGTCCACGACCGCTACCTGTATCTGCCGGTCCTAGGGCTGGCAATCGTCTGCGGCGCATTGCTTGAACATTTGATCAGCGGCGCCCGGCAAAGCGTTGGAAAGCGCCTGGCGCTTCCCTGTGTGACGCTGCTGCTGGCCGGAATGGCGGCCTTGACAGCAGTTCAGTCTACCCAGTGGCAGAACAATCTCGCGCTGTATACGCGAGCTGCGGAGCACTCGGCGAATACGATGGCGCGCAACAACCTTGCCAGCGAGTATGCCGCGCGCGGACGGCTGCAGGAAGCCAAAACGATTCTGGTGGGCGTGACTCAAGATCGCCCCGATTTCTGGCTGGCGGACTATAACTTGGGGTATGTGAACTATCGCTTGAACCAACTCGATGGGGCGGAAACCTTTCTTCGCCGTTCGATCGCTCTTAATCCCGAGGATCCGGACGGCCACGTTTACCTGGGGTTGACATTTTTCAGGGAAGGCCGAAGCCAAGAGGCTGCGGCACAACTACGCGAAGCCATCGCGCAAAAGGCGGATGGCGAAGGCTACCATTTTGCCTTGGGGGTAGTCCTAAGGGAACAAGGCCATGTCGAAGAGGCAAGAGCCGAGTTCCGGGAGGAATTGAGATACCACCCGGCGAATGGGATTACGCAGATGGCGCTGGCCGGGATGGATAAAGATGCTCCGGGAGTGCAGCGGCAATAAGTGACATGCGCGGGGTGCGCAGACTGGAATAGCTCCAGACATCCCCTTAATTCCGCAGCGACTCAATCCTAATCAATTGCTGCTTCAGTGGTCCGCGGAAGTACAGATCGGACAACCTCCACTTCCGCCATTCAAACATCTGATAAAGGCACAGAGAAGCGAGAGACTCAAGAGATGCTGGAGCTGCTCGTTCGATTCCTGGCGGGCGCGCCGATCTGGATGGCAGTGGCGGCCTCCGTCTGGTGGATTTGTAAGAGGTTCTAGGGGCGTTTTCCGTTCGACTTTTCGCAGTACTCCCTAAGCACAAGGAGGTACTGAAGTGCCATTGTACCGGATGGGCGCAATTCGTATTCTTCTAGTCAAGATTAGCGTTGAGCTGGCTAAACCTTTCATCTTCTGTTGGTTAGGACCTATTGGGGCTAGAGAGGCGGGATTCTGAAGCTTCGCACGAAACTGCTGTCGTCGCTGGTCCTGGTGATTGCGGGGCTTACATGCGCCACTTTGCTCATTTTACACCGCCGCGCTGAACTCGAAATCAAGGATCAGGTAAAGGATCAAACCGGGAATGTGATTCTGACTTTCCAGGTGATGCAGCAGCAACACCAGATATCCCTCGGCCGTACAGCCGACTTGCTGGCGACTCTGGCGGCGATGAGGAATGGTGACGTCACGACCATCGACGACGCAGGCGAGGACCCCTGGGGATCTTCCGATTGCGATCTATTGGTTCTGGCCGACGCGAGCGGGCATATTCTGGCCATGCACTCGACGGCCGGTGAGTTTCCGCTTGCCGTAGCGGAAGTGATGCTGAGGCGATCCGGCCACGCGCGGGAAGCCAGCGCATGGTGGTACAGCGGGGCGCGTCTGTACCAGGTGGCGATTCAGCCGTTCTACAACGACCCGTCGAACAAGATCGCGTCCGGAGTGGTCATCGCGGGCCGGGGGATTGGCAGCCAGGAACTGAACGATCTGGCGAGGATTTCGTCCACTCAAGTCGCTCTGCGCTACGGCGACAACATCGTCGCCAGCACGATACCCGCGTTGAAGCAGGCCGAACTGGCGGACCAGCTGCGCGAGCAAGCGGCGCCGGAGCAAATTAAGATCGACGACGAGCGCTACTGGGGAAGCCTGAAAGTCCTGAGCTCTGGGCTGAACCCGCCCGTCAGCGTGATCGTGTTGAAATCCGACCGCGAAGCGATGGCTTCGCTGGCGCAGTTAAACCACCTGCTCCTGGGTCTCGGCCTGCTGGCCGTCTTTGCCGGAGGAGCGCTGGTGTTCGCTATTTGCGACACCTTCACGCGTCCGCTGGGAACATTGCTGGGCGGCGTGGACGCGCTCGAAAAAGGAGACTTCGAGTACCGGCTGGAGTGGCGGGGGAACGATGAAGTGGCCCAGCTAACGCGAGCATTTGGCCGGATGCGCTCGACGTTACAGGAAAACGACGCCCACCGGCAAAAACTCGAAGAGCACTTGCGGCGTTCGCAGAAGATGGAGGCTATCGGCAGGCTGGCCGGTGGCGTGGCGCATGATTTCAACAACCTTCTCACGGTCATCAAGGGACATGCCGGGATGATGCTGGAGCAGTTGCAGCCCGACGATGCGCTTTACTCGAGCGGCCGGCAAATCGAACAGGCATCCGACCGGGCCGCATCGCTCACACGGCAGTTGCTGGCTTTCTGCAGGATGCAAGTCCTGCAGCCCAAGGTGGTGAACCTGAATGCGTTGATCTCCGACATGGCCAAAATGCTCACGCGGCTGATTCGCGCGGACATCCAGTTCAGCTTCCATCCGGACGAATCGTTGGGCAGAGTGAAAGCGGACCCGGGGCAGCTCGAGCAGGTGATCTTGAACTTTACAGTGAACGCAGTCGACGCCATGCCCCACGGGGGCACGCTGAAGATCGAAACGCAAAATGTCACCGTGGATGGGGGGGTTGCGAGAAGCCGGCCTGGAGTGCCGTTGGGTTCCTACGCGATGCTGGCCGTCACGGATACCGGGTGCGGCATGGACGCGCAGACGAAGGCGCGGATTTTTGAGCCCTTCTTCACAACGAAGGAGGTGGGCAAAGGCACCGGTCTTGGTTTGGCTACCGTCTACGGAGTCGTCAAGCAGAGCGGCGGATGGGTTTGGGTGGAATCGGAGCCGGGTAAAGGAAGCCGGTTCGAGGTTTACCTTCCGCTGGTCATGGAGGCAGAGGACACGGTGAGCGGCGGAGCCCAGACGGCGGCGGCAGCGGCGTATGGCGAAACGGTGTTGATCGCGGAAGACGAAGACGCGGTGCGAGACTTGGCGTCGAATTTTCTCAAATTAGCGGGTTACACGGTGATCTCCGCCCGGAGCGGCGGCGAGGCACTCGAGTGCGCCAAACGATGGGGTAGGCCCATTGATGTGCTTTTGACCGATATGGTCATGCCACAAATGCGAGGGCCCGAACTGGCACGAAACCTGACGCGCCTCTATCCCGATATCAAGACGGTCTATATGTCTGGTTATCACGATCGAGACGGAGAGCAGTTGGGGGAGGGGGATGTGCTTCTGCAGAAGCCATTCTCGCGAGACGATTTGCTGAGCGTTGTCGCTGAGGCTCTGGAAGGGATGGCCGACGCAAAGGCGCCGCTAACGATACGGAGCATACCCCCGGCGGCGATAAAGAGCCCGCGAAGGTGGGCGCGCAGAAACGGAAAGAGAATGGTGGTATGAGGACGTCAGGTCGAAGGCCCGTGGCGAAATGGAGCCTGGTCTGAACTCGCGAAAAATGGCCTGTTGCTGAGCAGAGAGTCGATCGCCAACGGCAAGCCTTTGGGGGCCTCGGATTTCAGCAGATATCCGTCGACGCCGGTCTCCTGGATTCTGGCGATCAGGGGGCCGGCGTCATGCATGGTGAGAATCAGAATCTTGGTTTGCGGGTTCTGCTGGCGAATCTGGCGGGCGGCATCGAGGCCATCCAAACGAGGCATGCTGATATCGACCAGCACGATGTCGGGCGCGAATTCCTTGGCTAACTGCACGGCCTGGAGCCCGTCGATGGCCTCGGCGACAATGAGGCAATCGGTCTTCAATTCGATGATCTCGCGCAAACTTCTCCGCACGATTTCGTGATCATCCGCCAATAACAAGCGACAAGGCATCGGGGCTGTCTTTATACTACGAGTCAAGCCCTGCCCCTATCCGGGCTTTCACCTAGAAAGACTCACACCTGTGTGCCTAGGAGTGGTTAATACGAGAAGGAGTAACGGGCGAAGCTGAGGGCCTGGCGGAGAAGAATGTCGCGGTCGGGTTTCTCCTCTGCCCCCTTAGCAGCGGAGAGAGTGGAAGCATCAAAAAAGGTGCCGCCACTCAGAAGACGCTCCAGGGCCTCAATGAGGTCGCGGCCAGCACGAGACTTGACGACATAGCCCTGAGCGCCGGCCTTGCGCACCGATGGCGCCAAACTCTTCGATTCGTGCATGGTAAAGATCAATACGCGGGCGGGCAGTTTGAGCCTGGCGATCTCTTGAGCGGCCTCTAACCCGCTCATTCTGGGCATGGTAATGTCCATAACGATGACGTCGGGATGAAGCTCTTGGGCCAGGCGGACGGCCTCGTGACCATCCACAGCTTCGCCGCAGATCTCCCAATCCGGCCGCGATTGCAAGATTGAGCGTATGCCCTGCCGCACGACTTCGTGATCATCCGCGACCAGAATTTTGGCTGGCACTCAAATCCTCCGAGCTCGCAGGCCCACCGGCATCCTTCGGGAACGCAGGGCGAGGAGGACCACGTTCCACGCGTTGCGGTTAAGACCAAACAAATGCCGCGCAACCGCATTGTTATAAACAGCTATAGCCAAAAGCGCAAGAGCTTTCCCATACAGAATAACCTGTAACAAAGAGGAAATTTTTGCTTCGAAACCTCTGATGACCCGGGCGGATGGCGTGTGTCACCACCAAGAGAATTCAAACTGACCTGCTACTGGAAGGTGAAAAGGGTTTGAAAAAAAGCGGCGGATGTATATCATGTGGGGTCTTTGCCGCCAGCATCGGCGTTCGGCTAGTCCCTAAGCGGCGGCAGCGCCAGCAAGGAGTGCGAACGAGGTTCGCCGTCCCGGCTGCCAATTGTCCGGAGTGGAGGAAGATGACCAGAAAAAAGGAAGAGCAGGGTTCGGCCGCAGTTGCGTTCACATTGGCCACTTTCCTCGTAATTTTCACGATTGTTACCGTTTACCTATTCGTAGCTAAGATCTGGTGGTTTCCGCCCACGATCACCCAGTTTGGCACGCAGATCGACGATCAGTTCCACCGCACGCTGGTGATTACAGGCGTCGTGTTTGTGCTGGCTCAGCTTGGGCTGGCGCTGGCGATTTTCCGCTCGCGCGATCACGGCCAGAAGGCGAGCTTCTTCGAAGGCAATTCGACGATGGAGTTCGTCTGGACGCTGGCCACGGTAATCATGTTCGTCGGACTGGGACTCTACGGCGAACACGCTTGGGCGGAGGCCCATTTTCAGGGCGCCGCGCCTGGCGCGATCCAAGTGGAGGTTACCGGGCAGCAGTTCACATGGAATTTCCGGTATGCGGGACCGGACGACAAGTTTGGCGGGACCAAGCCGGAACTTGTCAGCGCGTCCAGCGGAAATCCGCTGGGAGTTGATCCGAAGGACCCAGCGTCGAAAGACGATGTGGTGTCGCCGGTGATGTACGCGCCGGTGGGACACGAAGTGGAGCTTTTGATCCGGACGCAGGACGTCACGCACAGCTTTTACGTGCGCGAGTTGCGGCTAAAGCAGGATGCAGTGCCGGGAATGGTGATCCATATGCATTTTGATGCGCTCAATCCCGGGCAATACGAGGTTGTTTGCGCGGAGTTGTGCGGGCTGGGCCATTACAAGATGCGCACGTTTTTGAATGTGGTTTCGCAAGACGAGTTCGATAAATGGATGAGCGATCAGGAGACAGCATTAGCGCAGCAGTAGATCGTTTGACGGGGAGCCGAAAGGTTCCAGGAGCGATTCGATGGTGACGCACGAGAGCGGCGGACATCACCACCCGCCGAGTGGTTTCATTCGCAAGTATGTTTTCAGCCTCGATCACAAGGTCATCGGCATCCAGTATTACTTTCTTGCCCTGTTCTCTGTGTTCGTGGGGATGGCGCTCTCGCTTCTGATGCGCATCCACCTGGTGTGGCCGAATCTGAAGCTTCCACTGACGCCGGGCGGCATCATGACGCCGGAGCAATACTTGGCTTTGGTCACCATGCACGGGTCGATCATGGTCTTTATGGTGCTGACCACGGCGCCACAGTCCGGCTTTGGCAATTACGCTTTGCCGATTCAAATTGGCGCCGAAGACATGGCCTTTCCTGTTCTGAACATGCTGTCGTTCTGGACCACATTTGTTTCTCTGGTGGTGCTGGTTTCAGCGTTTTTCGTTACCGGCGGGGCGCCGATTTCCGGATGGACGGCGTATCCGACTTTGAGCGCTTTGGGGCAGATTACCGGTCCTGGCGAGGGCGCGGGGCAGACGTTGTGGGTGATTGGCCTGGCGATCTTCTGTATCGCCTCATTGCTGGGCGCGTTGAACTTTATTACCACGACGGTGGACTTGCGCGCTAAGGGAATGACTTTGGGACGCATGCCGCTGACGGTGTGGGCATGGCTGGTTACGGCGATCCTGGGGTTGCTGGCCTTCGGGGTCCTGCTTGCGGCATGCCTGCTGCTGTTGCTCGACCGGGTGGCGGGAACAAGCTTCTTCATCCCCGGCGGGCTGGTGGTGACGGATACGCCGATCACCCAGCATACGGGTGGCTCGCCGCTGCTGTGGCAGCACTTGTTCTGGTTCTTCGGCCACCCGGAGGTTTACATCGCCATCCTTCCGGGAATGGGTGTAGCGTCGCACGTACTGGCGACCTTTGCGCGCAAGCCTGTGTTCGGCTACAAGGCCATGGTCGGCGCGATGGGCGCCATCGGCTTCCTGGGCTTCTGCGTGTGGGGGCACCACATGTTCGTCAGCGGGATGAGCCCTTATTCGGCATTCGCTTTTTCCCTGCTGACCATGACGATCGGAGTGCCTTCGGCGATCAAGACGTTCAACTGGCTGGGCACACTTTGGGGCGGGAAGATCCATTTCACCACGTCGATGATGTTCGCGCTCGGCTTCGTTTCGCTATTCGTGACCGGCGGGCTTTCGGGTCTTTTCCTGGCGCAGCCATCGATCGATCTTTATCTGCACGATACCTACTTCGTGGTGGCGCACTTCCACCTGATCATGGGGGTGGCGGCGATCTTTGGCATCTTCGCGGCTACTTATTTCTGGTTTCCAAAGATGTTCGGGCGAATGCTCAACGAGCCCATCGGGAAGGTTCATTTCTGGCTTACGTTCATTGGGGTTTACGCCATTTTCATGCCCATGCATTTCCTGGGCCTCGCCGGGAATCCGCGGCGCTATGCCGATTTGACGGGCGCCAACTACCTGGCGGCGCTGCATCCGGTACATTACTTCATTACCATCGCGGCGATGATCACGATAACCGGCCAGTTGCTATTCCTATTCAACTTCTTTTACAGTTTGGCGGCAGGGCAGAAGGCCAGTGAAAATCCGTGGAACGCGACCACGCTCGAATGGGCCATTCCTTCTCCGCCGCCATTCGATAACTTTGCCGGCCACGTGCCGGTGGTCTATCGCGGTCCCTACGAGTTTAGCGTTCCCGGCGCGTCTGAGGATTACATTCCCCAGCACGTGACGCCGGAGAAGGTTGGCAAGGCGCATTAACGGAGAGCGGTTATGCCGGGCACCATCACGGACGAAATCGAAATAATCGACGCCGGTCACGGCGGGGGCACGGACGTTCCCGCCGGAGGAGACGACGACGGAGAAGGTTCCAGCGGATCGTGGCAGATGCCGCAGCGAGCGTACTTCACCGTCATTCAGCTGGGGATTGCCGGCATCACGATGTTCTTCATGGCGTTGACGAGCTCGTTCCTGGTGCGGAAAGGCTTGGGGAACGATTGGGTGGCATTCAACTTCCCGCGCGTTCTGTGGGTGAATACTCTGATTCTAGTGGCCAGCAGCTTCACTATTCAGGCGGCGCGACGATATCTGCGTGAAGATCAGAGGGCGGCTTTCAAGCGCTGGTGGTCGATTACCACGGGCCTGGGCATCCTCTTTCTGGGCGGCCAATTGATCGCCTGGCGTCAACTCGCCGCGCAAGGCGTGTTCCTGGTCACCAATCCCAGCAGCAGCTTCTTTTATGTTTTGACGGCGGCGCACGGGTTGCACCTCGTGGGTGGAATTCTGGCGCTGTTCTACGTATCGCAACGGAACTGGCGGCGTTCGCGAATGTCGCTGGCGACGGCGACCGATGTGGCCTCAATTTATTGGCATTTCATGGACGGGCTGTGGGTTTTTCTACTCGCGCTTCTTTACCTGGGACGGTGAATCGTGGCTGAAACGAAGACCGTGGTGGGTGTGCCGGTCAGCTCGCCGTGGGGCGGCGGAGGGTCACCCTTTGCAATCAATTCCAAGAAATTCGGGATGTGGCTATTCATCGTTTCGGATACGCTGACGTTTTCGGCGCTCTTGCTGGCTTACACCTACGAACGCCTGGCGAATCCGAACTGGCCCCGGCCGTTTGAAATTTATCCCGCCATCGCCAAGTCCACGTCGATGACGATCATACTTTTGTTCAGCAGCTTGACCATGGTGCTGGGAGTGGCGGCCGCGCACAAGAACGACCGGGCCAAGACGGTTCGTTATCTGCTTCTGACGGCGCTGGGCGGGCTGGCCTTCACCGTGTTGCATTTGACGGAGTGGGTGAATCTCTTCCACGAAGGGTACACACCGTGGAGCACGCCGCAGGGCGTGCCGCTTTTCGGCGCTACGTTCTTCGGCATAACCGGCCTGCACATGACCCACGTCACGATTGGCGTGATCTACCTGATCATCATGGCGATCGGCTATGGGAAGGGGAAATTCACGTCGGACGACGTGGAGGTCAGCGGGCTCTATTGGCACTTCGTCGATTTGGTGTGGATGTTCGTGTTTCCCATGATCTACCTGATGTCGGTAAGTCTCTCGGGATAACGTTCAAGCGAGGAGCGCATGAGCGCACACGAAGGCAGCGAGGTAGAGGCCCACGCCGTCGGAAGCACGCGGCTGTTCGTGACGGTATGGGTGTGGCTGGCGGTGATTACGTTTATCGAAGTGTTTCTGGCCTACGAGAGATTGCGTCCGGATCTGATGCTTACGCTGCTCGTAGTGCTATCGCTTGTGAAGGCGGCGTTGATCGTCTCGTATTTCATGCACTTGAAATATGAGAAGATCAGCCTGGCGCTGCTGCTGATTCCGACGACGATATTCTGCATTTGCATGATCATTATTTTCTTCATGCCGGATGGCCTGCGGCTCATGCAAATGCGCATGGGGCACTAAGCTCGGCGGAAGCCGGAGTCTATTGAGGTGAAGACGATGAAGCTTTCTTGCAGAACCGCTTTGGCTTTGGGAGTAGCAGCGCTGGGCTTCGCACCGGGCGCCAGGGCGCAAGGATGCGTACTTTGCTACACCTCTTTGGCCAATAGCGGCCCGGGAGCCATGCACGCGTTCCAAATGGCGATGTTTGCGCTGTTGGTTCCCGCGCTGTTGCTTTTCCTCGGAGTGTTTTTCCTGATTTTCCATCGCGCCCGAACGAGACCAGCGGCACCCGCCGCCACGCGGAGGCGAGCCAATGCGGCGCCTCCGATTCCACACAGCATCAATGCAGCCGAAGGCCGCGCCTAGATAACCCCAGCAGAAGTATTTTCGTATTGAGATTTCCGCTGCCTGCGGATATCGGCGCGGGACTTTGTTCGAGCACTGCTGGGAGATACGAGTCAGGCCTGAAGAGCTTCGTGGACCGCATCCGCGACGCGATCGATCTGCTCGTTGGTCATCTCCGGATAAAGCGGGAGCGACAACACCTCGTGGGCCGCGCGCTCGGCTACGGGCAATTGACCCGGCTTGCCGCCGAACGAGGAATAGGCCGGCTGAAGATGCAGCGGCAGCGGGTAAAAGACGGACGTGTCGATTGAGTGCGCAGCGAGATGTCTCGCGACGCGATCTGTTCGGGCGGCCGGATCGGGTCCCTGGGATTTGATTCGGATCGTATAGAGATAATAGCTGTGAAAAGAATTCTCCCTGGGGCTCAATGGCCGAAGCCCGCTCACACCAGCGAGGCGCGCATCATAACGCACGGCGTGGGCGCGCCGGGCTGCAATCCAGCGGTCCAGATAGCGAGCCTTGACGCGCAGCACCGCAGCTTGAATTTCGTCGAGACGGCTATTCCAGCCGGGCTCGGCACTGACATAACGGCCGATTTGGCCATGGTTCCGGAGCCTCAGGGCGCGCTGTGCGATCTCTTCGCTATCGGTAAAGACCATTCCCGCGTCGCCATAGGCGCCCAGGTTTTTGCTCGGATAGAAACTGGTGGCCGCAACTGCGCCGAACGATCCGAGCTTTTTGCCGCCTAAGGCAGCTCCGAGCGACTGGGCATTATCTTCCATGAGCACAAGGCCACGCTCCGAAGCCAGTTCAACGAGAGGCTCGATATCGGCCGCGCCGCCATAGAGATGCACAGCGATGATGGCGCGGGTTCGCGGGGTGACGAGGGAGCGGACAGAGGCCGGATCGACGTTCAGCGTAGCGGGCTCGCTATCGGCAAAGACGGGACGGGCACCTGCCGCGACCACCGCTCCGGCGGTGGCTAAAAATGTGAACGCCGGCAGGATCACTTCATCGCCAGGGGCGATTCCGGCCGCGCGGAGGCCAATCGTGAGAGCGTCCGTTCCCGAGGCCACGCCTATCGCGAACCGACGTTCGCAGTAGCCAGCCATCTCGCGTTCCAACGCTTCCAGTTGCGGCCCCAGAACAAATTGCCGACTCGCCAGAACTTCATTGATAGCGTGACGGACCTCGTCGCCGATCGCGGCGAATTGGAGGCCGAGATCGGCCATCGGAATCTGTTGAGCAGTTTCGCCGGCGGACTTTGCTGCGTCAGGCTGCGAAGGAGATTTCAACGCGGCGCCAGCTTAGCGCAGACGTCCGGGTGGATCGGCAGGGGCGGGGATCAGCGGATGTGCGGCAGGCTCAGCGTCGCTGGCGGCAATTTTCGACGGTGCGGGCTGAGGGATGCCGATTCCCTTATTCAGATCGAGGTGCTCCTTGGCGCAGCGGGGGCAGTAGCCTTTGCCCGTGTCTTCGTCGCGCAGGCTGGCCAATTCGTAACATCCGTGAATGCAGTCGCAGTAGCCGGTGGTCGATGCGGTTTTGATGGGAACCAATGCCATGCCGGTTCGTCCTCCAAATGCGGAGGAAAATAGTACATTTCAGCAGGCCCAAGCGCAAGGAGAAGACGATTAAACGGGCACGGCCGGAAGAGTCGCCAGCCGGAAATTCTGCTGGGCACTCTCGCGCAGTTCCAGCCAGAGGGAGTCGGGGAGGGAGAGAAAGATCTCGACGACGCGGGGATCGAATTGAGAGCCGCTGCAGCGAGCCACTTCGTCGCGGGCGTGCTGGACGCTGAGCGCCTTGCGGTAAGGGCGGTCCGACAGCATGGCATCCACGGCGTCGGCTACCGCAAAAATCCTCGCGCCGAGCGGAATCTCTTCGCCGCGCAAGCCGCGGGGATAGCCCGAACCGTCATAATATTCCTGATGAGATAAAACGATCTCGGCCGCTTCGGTGAGGAAGGGAATGCGCAGCAGCATCTTATGGCCGATATCGCAGTGGGTGCGCATGATGGCGCGCTCCTCGTCATTCAGCGGCCCCGGTTTTTGCAGAATGCGATCGGGAATAGCCATTTTGCCGATATCGTGCAGGAACGCGGCGCGCGCAATCTGCGGCAGAATTTCGGCGGGCAGCTTCATGGCCCTGGCCATGGCCATGGTGAACGCGGTTACGCGCTTGCAGTGGCCGACGGTTTCGGAGTCCTTCAGGTCAAGCGCCCCGCCCAAGGCCTCGAGCGTGGCATCATAGGACTGCTCGAGTTCGCTGAGCGCTTTTCTAAGCTCGGCGGTGCGCTGCGCCACGAGCTGCTCGAGATTCCGCTGATAATGGCGGTTTTCGAGCAGCAGACGACGATGCTCCAGAGCCCGGCGCACGCTGAGAAAAAGCTGGTCTTTTTCAAAGGGCTTAAGGATATAGTCGTAGGCACCGCGGCGAATCGCCTCGAGGGCCGTGGAGACGTCGTGCATGGCCGTGACCATGATGATGGGTATCTCCGGATCATGGGAATGCAGCCAAGAAAGCAGCTGCAAGCCATCCATTTCCGGCATCAACATGTCACTTAAAACGAGGTCGAGGGAGCTCTTCTTGAGGCGCTCGACGGCTTCCCGTCCATTGGCGACCGAGGAACAAGAGTAGCCCTGGGTTTCGAGCAAGGTTGCGACAACCTCGCGTATGGCCTCCTCGTCATCGACGATTAGAACTTGGCCCTTGCTCACGCTGACTCCCGCAGAGGCAGATTGGTGCAGCGGTGATTCCGATACCCGGTAATTATAGAGGCGGGCGTAGGTTGCTCTAACTTGTTGCGACGGCCAACGTGCTGAAGTTGCTAAGTACCTGTATGCATACGAATTAGCGCAAGAGGCACGGGCAGCTGAAGCATTCGGGCCAATGCCGGGCTCAACGGGTATACTGAAAACCAGGGCGATGAAACTTTATGGCTTTGAATTTTAGGGACGGCTGACTTCATCGAAGCGAATCGACGACACCATGGCAAAGATAAAAGCCTTCATCTCGGTATTGTGTCTTGTGATCGTGGCAGGCCCATCGGGGTGGGCGCAAGCGAGACGGCCTGGCGAAGAGCTTCCCGGTTCGGGCACGGCCAATGCCGAGTTTCTGCGGGAAGCGGACGAAGTTATGGAGGTGATGAGCAAGTTACTGTCATTGCCCATGAAAGAGCCGTTGAAGAGAAGTGTGCGGTCTCGCGAGGAGATTCGCCAATACCTGGTCAGCCAAATGCACGCAGACAAGGACGATACGAAGCGCTATGCAGATCAGAAAGCGCTCGAAGCGATGGGGTTGATTCCGAAAGGATACCCGCTGGACCAGAAGATGCTCGCCTTGCTCACCGAACAGATCGCGGGCCTCTATGATCCCAAGAAGGGTGAGTTTTTCATCGCCGATTGGACGCAACCGTCCGAACAACGCATGATTATGGCGCATGAGCTGACTCACGCACTGCAGGATCAATATTTTCACGTGCAAAAGTGGGAAGACGAAGTGAAAACGAATGACGACGCGCAACTCGCGCGGGAATCGGTGCTGGAAGGCTCGGCTACCATCGCCATGATCGATTATCTCCTGCGCAATACGGGCAAGAGTTCGCTGGATATCGGCGATTTCGATCCCAGCATATTGCTAGGAGACGTCAATGACAGCCCGGAAATGGCCGACGCGCCCATGGTCATACAAGACGAACTCACATTTCCCTATATTCCGGGAGCCAACTTCGTGCAACGCACGCTCAAACGATGGAATGGCTGGCCCGGGATGCACCGTTTGTTCGAGAATCCCCCGGCTTCGACGCAGCAAATTATGCATCCTGACCTTTACTTCCGCGGAGTGATGCCCGTTCGGGTGGATCTGATGCCGGTTGCCAGCGCCGTTCCCCGTACGTGGAAGAAACTCGATGAAAATGTGCTGGGCGAATTTGGAGTCAATGTAGTCCTCAAGCAATTTCTGGGAAAAAGCAAGGCAGACGATCTGGCGTCATCGTGGTCGGGCGACCGATACGCGATCTATCAGCGTGAATCGGGGATGCAGACGTTGCTGCTGATTCGCTTGAAACTGACCGACGAGCCGGCGGCAACGCGTTTTTTCGGCGCCTACCTCCAATTGCTGGAGCAGAAATATGAACAGCGCGAAGCGGTGGTTCGCCGGCAGAACTCCTTTTCGTTTAACACTTCCGGCGGCGGCGTGTTCCTGCGCTGCTATGGCAGCGAGTGCCTGATAGCAGAGGGCACGACCGGAGAGGTGTTTCAAGCGATGCTCCGGGCGATCCATTGGCCAGAGGCCCCGGCAGCTACTCCGGAATCCGACGAGCCGGGAGTGACGGTCATGAATCGAGTTGGCGCGCCGCCGAACGTGGCAGCCTATTCGAAATAATCTTTTGCCGATCGCGCCGCCCGATTTGACTCCTGTGTCAAGCTAGCGGATGGCAAAGTGCCGCACCGCACAACGAGTCCGGCTGCAGAACTGCGATGAGTTGGCTTGATTTGGCCCGCGTTCCCGAACCGGAAGTTATGGACGATGCCGGGGAAGCGCAGGCCTATTCTTCGGCATCCGCCGAAGCCTACCTCAGCAAAATCGACGATTCGTTCGTGGAGCACGCCATTAGCCTGATTGGACCGGCTCCGGCAGGATGCGCGGTTGATATCGGGTGTGGGCCGGGGCAGATTCTGAAGAAGCTTTCAGCGCGACTGCCGGCATGGAAATTTTGCGGCGTCGACCGATCGTTTACCATGATCCGGCTAGCTTCGGACACAGAGGGTTCGGCGAACGGTAGCGTTCGGTTTGTTCTCGGCGATGGCAACGCTCTTCCCTTCCGAGACGCCAGCTTCGATCTTGTCCTGTGCAATTCGGTGCTGCACCACATGAAGGAGCCGTCTCGTTTGCTAGCGGAGATTGGACGTGTAGCGAAGCCGAAGGCCGCTATCCTGCTGCGCGATTTGCGGCGTCCATCGCGAATCGGCTACTCATTTCACGTGCGCTGGCATGGGCGGCACTATGACGGGCTGATGTACAAGCTGTATTGCGATTCGGTGCGCTCGGCTTACACGCGCGAGGAACTTTGCGCGATGCTGCGGCGGTCGGATATTTCGGGCGCGCGCGTGTTTGCGCATGGTTCAACCCACCTGGGAATCGAACGCCGCGCATCTGGCGCGTAGAGACGTTCTTGACGGCGAAATTCGTAGGGCCAAGCTTTTCGCGCCTGTGCGTTTTTTATTTCGCCAATGGATTGGGCCGAACCTGGAAGTGGACTACTTTGGGCATCGTGCCCTTGCCCGTCTCGCTATGGAATGGCGCGCGCGTGGCCCAGGTTGTCCAGACTCCTTTTCCGTTCCAGCCAGCCTTGGGGTCATCGATGCGGCCATCCATTCCTTTCGCAAAGAAGCCGATTGGATAGGGCACGCGCATGACCACGAACTTCCCGTTCACCAGTGCCTCCAGCGAATCCGAGGAGTTACCGGTGACGACCGGCACGTTTTTTCCCAACCCCAACGTGTCGAATCGATCGATCCAGATGTAATAGTGAGTGTCGGCACTACCCGAGAGGCTCACGTTCTTGAACTGTGGGCCAGGTGTTTGATAGAGAGTCCAGCCTTCCGGGCATTGGCGGCCTGTGGCGGCCGGTCCGTTGAGCGGCCCCTTGCACTTGCGGCGGTCGAAGCTGGCGATGTGCCCGCTGGCCAGCGCCACCCAGGCGACGCCATTGCCATCGACATCCAGCCCACGCGGGGAAAAGCCCCACACTTTTGCCTTGGGATCATTCCAGGGGACTTCGTAGTATTCCGCCAATGCCGTTTCCGGCGGATTCTTTCCCGGATTAAGCCGCACGATTCCGCCGGGAAAACCTAACACCGAGCCCCAGACCATTCCGTCCGGCGCAATCCCCAGCCCATAAAACGCCGCATTGAGGCGCGTATCTTTAGTGGAGCTGATTGCGGTGTTCACGGCGGCGTCGGTGCCCTGGCTCTCGCCGTTCGCGCCCACCGCCACATTCTGTTCGCCTTCCACGTAGGCGTCACGCTTGCCATTGCCGTTGGTATCCATCACCAGCGCTGTCCAGCCTTGCGATTTTGCGGCATCGTGGGTCTCGTCCCACATTTTCACGTTGAGCCAGCCGACAACCCCGCCGCCACCGCCGCTGCTGGTCCAAAGCGTATTGTCGGCGTCTCCGGCGAATAAGAGGTGGTGAGTGCCGAAGCAGGTGTCGATCGTCGAAAGCTGTTTGGTCTGCGGATCGTACATCTCCAACTGACGGCCAGAGGCTCTGGTTGGCGTCAGATTGGCCGAAGGAAGGCTGGAGCCCTCCTTGCAAAAGTCAGGATTGTCTCTGGGGCGGATGCGAGCCGTCACCCACAAGCGGCCCTTCTCGTCGAACATGGGATTGTGAGGCGTGGTGTGGCTATCCCAGATGGACTCATCGCCCCAAAATGGCGAGGGCTGTGCGGGCTTGGGTTGGCCGGGCGTGCCATCACGATATTCCAGTTTCAACTGGCTGATGGTGCTGTGAACGGGATCGAGCACGGGCAAATAGTCGCGGCTCTCCTCGGGCGAGCCGTAGATGAGACCATTGGCGTTGACGTTTGGGTTGCGCTTGTCGGTGGCGATCTCATCGTGCAGATAGGCTTTAGGATCGGCCCAATCCCACTGCGTGACCACAATATTCCGTTCGATGCCTTGGGGCCGCGGCGGCGCTTCGGCGGGCAATTCGCCCTGCTGGATGCGGGTCGTCCAGTCGGCAAACATCTCGCTGAAACGCTTGGGGCCAAGGCGCGACAACGTGCCGCCGAACATCTGGCCGGCGGCTTGTCCGGACTGCAAACGGCGCAGCCACGCTTGCGGCGGAGCGAGATTACTGAACATGGATGGAATGGTGCGCGTGTACTCGTTGCCCAGCTGGTGGCAGGCCTCGCAACCATCGGTTTTCATCCCCTCCACCCACTGAGCCTGACTCTTCACGGCCGGCAAAATGCCGTTGCCCCGGTCGCCGGTCCCCGGAAATTCATCCGCCTTCGGCACGTTCACAAGCGAATACCAATAGATGGCCGGATAGTAGTGGGCGGCGCTCTTGGCATCCGGCGCCACGATGGGTTTCAGATCGACGACTTTGCCGGGTTCTGTGGTTACCTTAGGAGAATCCAGCAGGCCATATCCCCGGGCCCAAACCGTGTAGTTCGCGGGAGGCAGATCGGGAATCAGGTAACGCCCGCGGTCATCGGTAGCCACGATCTTTATCAGCCGGGTGGGCAGATCAGTCGTTTCGGCGATCACCCATACGCCCGCCTCAGGGCCCTTCGTGCTGGTGACGGTGCCCGTGATATCTCCCTTTTCGACGCTCGGGCGGGAAGCAGGCGTCTGACCGGCAACTCGGCCCACCCTAGAGGCACCCATGAGAGCAAGAATCGCCAGCCCCAGCATCGCAGAAAAGAAAGCTCTTTTGTTCATCGCGGATTTAGTCCTTTCGATAACGCTTGGCAGGTTCGAGAATTCATGCCCGGCGGCCTCGCATGGACGCTGCGATTGATTTTTGTCCTTGTTTACTTATCGGGCGGAGCTTCATCACCAACATCTTCTCTGTACTCCGCCAAGTCCGATGGCGAGCAATATATCTCCCGAATATCGAAACCCTTGGGTTGCCGCCGCAGAGGAAAATTCTTCAGGCCCTGCCAAGGCTGCGCATACATCTTCGGGTCGTCGATGGTGACCGTGAGCTCCATGTGGTCAGAGTCGATGCGGTGAAAGCGTTCTTCCACCTTCAGGTCGCTGCTGTGCGGGCGGCCCTGATTGTCCAGCCAAGTCTTGTCGTTCAGGCCGACCGTTTGAATCACAAACGTGTAGTCGTCCAGCCACTTGCCCACCGAGTAGCCGTACCACCTGGGCTCGGGATCGGCGGGGAGCTCTCGCCCGTCGGTCCAAACGGTACGCCATGTCCGGTAATTCTGATTCAAGATAAGGACGTGGTCGGGCAGTTGCTCGATTTCGAGGTTCCTGAATTCAGAAAACTCCATGCGGGGAAAGCCCGGCGGATCACAAATGTTGACGGGATCGTTTCCCTGCCCGGAGGGGACCGCTCGGACTCCCTGTCCGGTCGGCTTGTGGCTCTCGAGCGTCGTTTCACCGAGGGATGTGTACGGCAAGGGGTTGGGGATGTTCTTCTCGTCGCGTTGGCCGCCTCTGGGCGCGTTGTTTCCGGGCAGCACCGAACGGTGTTCATTCGCTCCGCTGAATTGAATTCCGGGCGGGGATCCATTCACGCGGTCGCCGGTGGCGTCCCAAATTCCGGAAAGGTCGCGCTTCGGGGCGGGGGCTGACTGCACCCCACGATAGTCAATGCCGTGAAGAGGCAGGCTATTCCACTTGTCGACCTTGATACCGTCGACCGATTTGGAAGGCGCCGGAGGGGTCTGCGCGGCGAGAGTCCGAAGGAGGACGGAAGCCAGGAGCAGCGCTATCAATGTCGTCGAAATCGAGGGCTTGGGCATTTGCTATCGCTCTTCAGATTTTCAGTATCAAGGGGCCTCTTCCAAACGCTTAAATTCCTTCCCGTTGATCACGATATGGCCCCGGAAGAGTCCTACGAGCCGGCCACCCTTGGCGGGCGTCGCGTCAATCAGGACGTGATCCCCGGGCTTGAACATGTTCTTGGTCCAGCCGGCGTTGGCCTGGTTCACGATACTCTGGGCTTCAAACACCCAGTGTTGTACGCTGCCATTCTCATCTTTGGCGTCGACCTTTAGATGGACGTGCGGATTGGTCCAAATGAACTCGGTGACCGTGCCTTCTATTGTGACGGATTTTCCGTTTTCGAAGGACGCGGCTCCGTGATGTGCCAATACGGGACGGGATGCCGACAGCAACCCCACAATTAAGAGCAAAGTCAGCACAAGCTTGCTTCTCATAAGATTCCCCGGTACGGAGATGTATAACATCGATCGATCTAGCTCTCCGCCAGAATTTCCTGACCAGAATTCGGTTCCGGCACCGTACATCGCTTCGGCTCTCAAAACAACGACTTTTTCAGGTTCGCAGCTCTCCCGCCGTGCCGGGTTTTATCTTGACACCCCGCGGATCAGCGTGCTACATGGCGCAATCAGAATCGGGGCCCTGCCGTTCTTTTTGATAGCGCTATTGGCAAGATAAGGGGTGGTCTATGGATCGTTCGAACTACCGGATGAACGCGTCAAGCACCGTCGTGAAAAAAGCGGCAGAGTTTCTCTTGTCGATGGTGATTTTGGGGATGGGTTCTCTCCCTCTCTTTTCCCAAGCTGCTGTCGGAACAATTCTAGGAGGCGTTTTCGATTCATCCGGAGGGGCGATAGCCGGCGCGAAAGTAACGATCATCGACGTGGCTCGCGGTACCACGCGAGAGCTGACGGCCGACGGCTCCGGCGAGTTCAACGCCCCCAGCCTGCTTTCCGGCACCTACACGGTGCGCGCCGAGCCCAGGGATTCCAGACAGTGGAGCGAGCAAACGTGCTGCTTGAGGTAGCGCAAAACGTTCGCGTCGATCTTACGCTGCCGCCCGGCCAGCAGAGCCAGACCGTCACGGTCACAGAGGAGATTCCGTCGATCGATACAACCTCCTCGACGCTTGGCGATACGGTGACCAGCCAATCGATGGTGGCTCTGCCGCTTCTCAACCGTAACTTTCTCAATTTGGTGCAACTGAGCCCAGGGGTTGTGGATATGCCGGGAGGCGGCGCCGCGGGGACCGCCTGGAGCACCAATGGCCGGAAGGAGGGGGCCGACGTCATTGTGATCGAGGGCGTAAACCAATTTGATCTGGCGACGCCCAACATCCTGATCAACGGACAGAACAAGGGCGGCGGGAACACCGAGTTGCCTCTGGATTCCGTTCAGGAATTCAGCACATTGCAGAACCCGCCGGCGGAATACGGCTGGAGAGACGGATCGGCCGTAAATCTCGGGATCAAGTCGGGAACCAATGCCATACACGGCACCGCTTATGCCTTCGGACGCGACGCGGCGGTGACCGATGCGAGAGTATTCTCTTCGAACCAGACAGGGACCGAATCGATCGGCAATTTGACTCTGGAGCAGCCGGGCTTCACGTTGGGTGGGCCTGTACTCAAAAATAAGCTCTTCTGGTTTGTGGGCGCCGAATTTATCCGTCAGTCCCTCTTCAGCACGGCTCCCCAAAACGAGCCGTTGGATGTGGCGCTGCCAGGGGGCACCGGAACCGGTTGCAGTACAAATCTCAAAGGCGTTGCGGGCGCGAATTGCACCATCAGCATGGTGGATGCTTGCAACGACATCGGCGCCGCGAAGATTAACCCACTGAGCGCACAAATCGCGGGGATCCTGCCCGGCACTTGCACGCCGATGCCGGCCACATCGACGTTTGAGAATCTGTTTCCTTACAACCCGACCACGACCGAGTCTCTGCTGCCGTACCCCGTCACCGTTACGCCCAGCAATAACGGGCTGGCGAAGCTGGACTACAGCCTTAGCGATCACCACCATTTGGACGGCCTCGTATTCATATCGAGACAGTTGACAAGCGCCGAAGGCGCTGTCCAACCTTTTTGGGGTACCAACGGGGTTGGGCATACCGAGGAGTTTGCGGGAGCTTGGACCTGGACTCCGAATTCAAGCTGGGTGAATGACCTGAGAGGGGGCGCCGCGCCGAATCTAGGCAATACGGTTGCGAAAGATTTGAGCAGCCTTCCCGTAAATCCCTACCCGGGCGGCTATAGCGTGAATACGGGTGTGACCAATCCGGCGTATGGCGATTTCATGTGTCTAAACATCACCAGCATTTACGGTACTGGCTCGGCCGGATTGGGGCAATGCGGGAAAACAGGCGCACGCGGACCGCAATTCCAGCTCGATTTCGCGGATAAGGTCACCCATATCTTCGGCAACCACTCCCTCAAATTCGGCTTCGAGCAAGTCTTCGTCCACTTCAATGACTCATCACTTGCCAACACCAATGGCACGGTTACTTTCGGGACCCTGGAAAATTTTCTGAGCGGTACTACGACTGGGTCGAACAGTATCCTCGTTGGCGATAATACGGACCACTACCGTGAGCAGTGGCATGCTGTTTTCGTCGAGGACACCTGGCGCGTCACCCGCAAGGTAACTTTGACCCCGGGGCTGCGGTGGGAATACGTCGGATCTCCTCATTCGACCGTCAACCATCTGGGCACTTTCGATCCTAGTCAGCCGGGAGGCGTTGTACAGGTCGGTCCGGGCCTGCCCCAATCCACGCTGATTCACCCGGAGAAGACAAACTTCCAACCGCGTATCGGGGCCGCCTGGGACATCTTTGGAAACGGTAAGACGGTTTTGCGCGCGGGGTTCGGCATGATGTCCAGCCTCATGGAGATGCTGGCGATCACGGGCGCTCAAGTTCCGTATGGAGCGACTCTATGCAACGGGCCCACCGTCACCAACTCCAACGGGACCACGAGTTGCGCGGCCGGGAATATCGTCGTCAATCGATTCGGCACGCCGATAAACTCGGCGTTCTCGTACAGCTTGTCTCCTACCGGGGCCCAGCTTAATCCGAATTGGACCACAACCTGCACGAACCCGGCGCAGACATCAACATGCAGCGGGCCGGCACTCTTCGCGGTATCCTCGTCGGCCACCGCCACAGCGGGCCCGGAGTGCACAACAAGTAATCCATGCTCATTTTATGGGTCAGATCCGAACTTCAAGCTTCAGAAGTCTATTCAGTGGAATATGGACGTTGAACGCGCCCTCACGAATCGTCTGACTTTGGACGTGGCCTACGTAGGCATTCATGGCTACGACGAAGCTAATATGGTGGATCTAAATGAACCCGCAGTGGGAACGGGGTGGGACGCCACAGCAATTGCCAGTTGCCGGGCAAGCGTAAGCAATTTCACAAGCAACTGCACGCCCAATGCTGGGTTGATCGCTACCGCGCGGCCGTACGGCGCCCAATTTCCTTATTTCAAAAATATTGTTCAGACGACAAATCAATTCCATTCCAACTACGACGGGTTGTCCGTAAGTCTGAATGCGCGGAATTACCATGGCGCAAGCTTTCTCGGCTCCTATACCTTCAGCCATGCCCTGGATGATTTCACCAATAGCGGGCAGGCGGCTTCGCAAGCGCTGGCGGATCCCTCCAACCCGAACTATCAATACGGAAATAGCGACATGGATGTCCGTCATCGTTTTCGCTTTTCTCCCACCTATCAGATCCCGGGGATCAAGACGCCGGGCCAGATGCTGGAAGGCTGGTCCCTCAGCGCTATCTGGGCTTGGCAGAGCGGATTTCCCTGGGCCCCGGTCGAACAGTCTAATGACGATTGGGCGGGTAACGGGGAAAACGCCCAGACAGCTCTTGCGAGGCCGAACAACGGCGTCTGGCAGACCTGGAATTACACCGGTCCTCGCTCCGCGTTCAGCGGCACCGGCTTCACCCCCATTCCGTGTTACGGCCGGGCTGCCAACTGCACGCCCTTTGCTTCAGCCAGCGCGGCGATACAGGCGGCTTGCCTGAGCGCAGCACAGGCTCCTTACAGCACTAGCGAACAACAAGCGCTCGCCGTTGCAGCGCTTTACAGTCCACGTGGTGCCTGCTACATCCAGAACGGAGGGATTTTGACGCCACCCGCCTACGGGACGCTAGGCGACGCAACACGGGGCCTATTCTCAGGGAATAACTATCAGAACGTGGATATGTCGCTCGAAAAGTTGTGGCACTTTAGGGAAAGATATAGCGCCCAATTGCGGATCGAGGCTTACAACGTCTTTAACCACATAAACCCCCAACAATTCAGCAACGCCAGTGGAACCCAGCTGAATGCCGATCCAAGCGCGGGCGGCGGCGTACCCGGAGTAAGCAGCGGTTTTGGCTTCCACACCACCGCGCAAGGGGGCACGAACTCAAACCGGCAATTCCAGTTCGGCTTGAAGATCATGTTCTAGGAGACCGCTTCAAAGGCGGCCTTGTGCGCTAAAGCGCTTGAGGGCATAGTAGCGCGCAGGCTTGCTAAGCGTGGAATTGTAACTTTGGCGGCAGGCTCGAGAGTTGCTCGTTGTGCCAATTGAGGCAGCTCTCGAGAGGAGGACAGCAGTGAAGAGATCCGATAAGAGCGGAGTTGACCGTCGCAAATTTCTAAAAACTGCTGCTGTCGGCGGCATGGCCACGTTGGTGGCGAGTTCCGGTACGGCGGGCGCTCAGCAGTTAACGGCGCCTGCTAAAGTTCCCGCAGTGTCGCCAAGGGATCCCGATCCACCGACCGAAGTCGAAGTTTTGACCGTGGACCGCACCGGTTCCGATTTCATGGTTGATGTAATCAAGACTCTCGGCTTTGAGTATGTCGCGGCCAATCCGGGGTCCAGCTACCGCGGCATACACGAATCGCTGATCAATTACGGCGGCAACAAGAACCCTGAGTTCATCACCTGCTGCCACGAAGAGTCATCGGTACACATGGCCCAGGGCTACGCGCAAGTGGAGGGCAAGCCGATGCTTGTTCTCGCGCATAGCACCGTGGGCTTACAGCATGCCTCCATGGGTATTTACGATGCCTGGGGCGGCAGGACTCCCGTCTTTATCATGATTGGCAATTCGCTCGACGCCAACGAGAGGCGCCCCGGCGTGGAGTGGTACCACAGCGCGCAGGACGCGGTCGCCATGGTTCGTGAATACACCAAATGGGACGACATGCCGATTTCCCTGCAGCACTTCGCCGAGTCCACCGTTCGCGCCTACAGAATCGCGATGACCCCTCCGCGAGAGCCCGTTGTGATCGTGCTCGACAGCACTTTACAAGAGAGCCCGATTCCGAAAAACGCCGCTCTGCGCATACCCAAGCTCACGCTGGATGGGCCTCCGCAGGCCGAGGCCGGCTCGATCCTAGAACTGGCCAAGCTCCTGATCGCTGCCGAGAATCCGGTAGTCATCGCGGGAGACTGCGTGCACTCCGAAGAAGGCATGCAACACCTGGTCGAATTCGCCGAAGCGCTGCAGATCCCGGTGATCGATCAAGGGCGGAGCTTCCCATCGAAGCATCCGCTCAATCAGTTGGGCGGCCGCGCGCTGATACCGGAAGCGGACGTGATTCTCGGGCTTGAGGTCGCCGATTTCTGGGCTGAAGTGCACGCCGATCGCGACATTCCTCGCGGCTATCAATCCATCACGAAAGCGAATGCCAAGATCGTTAGCATCAGCGCCATGGACCTCTATAGCAAGAGCAATTACCAGGATTTTCAGCGCTTCCAGCAATTCGATATGGCCATCGCCGCCGATCCAGAGATCAGCCTCCCTTCCTTGACCGAGGCGGTCAAGCGATTGACGACCGACGATCGCAAGCGGGCATTTCAAGATCGCGGGGCCAAGTTTGCGGCGGCCAGCAAGAGAGCATTGGACCGGGCGCGCGTCCAGGCCACTTATGGGTGGGACTCGAACCCCATCAGTATTTCCCGGCTGTCGGCTGAAGTTTGGAATGCGATCAAGGGCGAGGATTGGGCCGGCGGCCTGTACTTCGACTATACCCAATGGAATTACGACAAATATTACCGGCGCGCCCACGGCGCCAGTTCACAGGGTGCGGGAGATAAGGCGCCGCTCGCCGTGGGTGCGGCTCTCGCTCACCGCAAGCACGGGAGGCTATACGTGAATCTTCAGAAGGATGGCGACCTTATGTACGCGCCCGGCGTGCTGTGGACGGCCGCACACCACAAAATTCCCCTGCTCAACGTCATGTTCAACAACCGCGCCTATCATACGGAGACCATGCATATCCAACGAATGGCCAACCGGCATCAGCGCGGCATCGAGAATGCCGGTATCGGCACGACAATCGTCGATCCCAATATCGATTTCGCAAAACTGGCGCAAAGTTTGGGTTGGTACGCCGAAGGACCGATCAGCGATCCCAAGGACCTCGGGCCCGCGCTGAAGAGGGCGGTGGATGTGGTCAAGCGCGGCGAGCCCGCCCTTTTGGATACCATCACCCAGCCGCGGGGCTGAAAAGGGGCAGATATGAGCATATTCGGCGGGAATGAGGGCTCCATTCAAGCGGCTCGGCGAGCGACTTCGGCGCGTCTTTTTCCGGTCTTGCTGAGCGTCGCGATGTTCGCGGGAACGCTCGCTCTCACACGTTCAAAGGCGGCAGCGCAGTCTGAAGCTCAAAAAGCGGCGAGCGCCCCCGCGGGAAACGCCGAACGCGGGAAGGAGATTTACACGCGTATCGGCTGTTACGAGTGCCATGGCCGGGATGCGCAAAGCGGGCGTCCCACGCTCGGACCCAATGCGATACCGTTCCCGGCGTTTGAGCACCAGGTACGCTCTCCGCGGAGTGACATGCCACCCTACACAACCAAAGTGCTCTCGGACACAGACCTCACGGATATTTACGCGTTTGTGAAATCGGTAGCGCCGCCGCCCAAGGTCGATTCCATTCCTTTGCTGAAGTAATTTGGACCGAAGGCAAGAAGCGCGGTGAGCCGACCCTCTTGGTTCGTCTAGCGAAGGGGACTGCAGCAGTTGGTGGGCCCGCAAGGATTTGAACCTTGGACCAACGGATTATGAGTCCGCTGCTCTGACCGCTGAGCTACGGGCCCCACGAACACTAAGTCGCTAATTTAACATGTGGTTAGCCAAATTGCATTCGGCAATAAGGTGCCCCACAATGCAGCACTGTAGTAAAATTGTAGTACTTTCAACCACCAGACCTACTCAGTCGAGCTTGTGCCTGATGGGGTACCACCCCGGTAAAGAAGCTGGCGCGTCTGAACCAACCCGTATACTGTTTCTACACAGCGACGTCGGCAGCGAATTCGCGGACGGCCCGCGCCGCGCCACAATCGACACCGCAGTGTCTGCCGTAGACGAGCGCATTGGTTAAATTGCAGCCTGACACACACTCGCAAATCTCAAGCCCACCCCTGGTTAGGCGATATCCGACTCCCCTCCGCTACCCAGGAGGCAAATACCGGCTTGGAAGCTTCTTCGCAGAAGTCGTGAGTGGCAATGGGCTGCTTGGGGGGCAGTACATTGAGCCATTTGCCGGCGGCGCAGGCGTTGCGCTTTATCTGCTCCAACGTGGTCTTGTTGAGTCGATATACCTGAATGATTTCGACCGAGCAATTTATGCGTTCTGGTTTGCCGTTACCCGCCACAATCGTGCTCTGTGCAGAATGGTCGACCGGACGCCGATTACCGTTTCAGAATGGGATCGGCAAAAGGACGTACAACGAAGAAAACATGACGCCCCACTTCTTGAGCTAGGTTTCTCTACGCTCTTCCTCAACCGCACAAATCGCTCTGGCATTTTGCGCGCGGGAATAATAGGAGGACGTCATCAGAGTGGCAAGTGGCGACTGGACGCGCGCTTCGACAGGTGTAGGCTCGTTGAGCGTATCCGTGCATTGCGCCCATTCGCGCACCGCATTTCTATCGCCTCCATGGATGCCGTGGACTTTCTCTCAAATATCGCCGTGCAACGTCGTAAGAAACGGCTCGTATACCTAGACCCTCCCTATTTTGCAAAAGGCCCTGACTTATATCTGAATAAGTACAGCCCGGCGGATCATTCTTCTCTTGCTACCTTTATAAAGGAGAAGCTAAATTGTGCCTGGATCATGACATACGACGACGTTCCCAAAGTGCGCCGACTTTATCGAGGGTATCGCAAGCGGCGGTACCGTTTGGACTACAGCGCAGATACTAGACGCGAAGGCCGGGAGTTAATGATCTTCTCTCCGCAACTAGAAGCCCCGCGTTTATTTTAGGGCTCATTGCTAGAGCGCTCGTCGTCTTGACTGTGTGTCAACCTAAGCTGCAACGTTCCCAAACGAATCTTCAGTCTCAGCTTCATTTGTGCGCCTTCTCTCTTGCCCTCAAGAATCCATTCGATCGAGTCAGCTGAGACATGAGGATCAACATGGATCTTGTCGGGAGACATTACTCTCCACTCCGGGTGTGTTAACGCCACTGCAGCAGTATGGACGAATTCCACGAAGCCATGACCAATTCGAAGGTCGAAAGGTCCGGGCTTCGCAACCTCAAGCGGCTTTGACTGCTTCGTCTCGATAATGCCCGCCTTCGGATCGGCGTCGCCACTTAGCATCGAAGGACTGGGCGGAATGGGTGAAGTTTCTCCAAGCGGAAGACTCGTCTCAAGTAGCACTACACCTTTTCTAAAACCTCCGCGCCGGATACGCTTGGCCC
>Ga0335081_10002863_pt1 | contig 27166 bp, 27 predicted proteins | sample Lox_Sample_35_FD_206713 | JGI IMG/M metagenome (GOLD analysis project Ga0335081, IMG submission 206713) | Soil microbial communities from Loxahatchee National Wildlife Refuge, Florida, United States - Lox_Sample_3.5 | ecosystem: Environmental > Terrestrial > Soil > Wetlands | place: USA...
AGAAGGAATTGGCCGAGCTACGCGAAAAGTCGAACGCACTCAAGGCCAATTGGAAAAAAGAGAAAGACCTGATCGCGCGCTCGCGCCAGCTCAAAGAAAAAATCGAACAGCTCAAGATTGAAGAGCAGGCAGAGGAGCGCAAAGGCAACCTTCAGCGCGTGGCGGAGATCCGCTACGGTCTGATCAAACAGGCCGAAACCGACTTGGCCAAGGTCACGGCTGATATTGAAGGCACTGCTCCTGGTCAGAACGCGGGCGGGGGCGCCCGCGCCACACGCATGTTGAAGGAAGAAGTTGATGAGGAAGACGTGGCCCGTATCGTCTCCAAATGGACCGGCATTCCCGTCTCAAAGATGCTCGAAGGTGAGGTCAAAAAGCTGGTCAACACGGAAGAGCGGCTGCGGCAGCGCGTGATTGGCCAGGATGAAGCGCTGGAGCGGGTTTCAAACGCGATCCGCCGTTCGCGCGCGGGGTTGAGCGATCCCAAGCGGCCAATCGGGTCGTTTATCTTTCTTGGTCCGACCGGCGTTGGCAAAACTGAGCTCGCTCGCGCGCTGGCTGAATTCTTGTTCGATGACGAGCATGCGCTCATCCGCATCGACATGTCGGAATACATGGAAAAACACGCGGTCTCGCGGCTGATCGGCGCGCCTCCGGGATACGTCGGCTACGAGGAGGGCGGTCAACTCACTGAGCAAGTCCGCCGCCGTCCGTATTCCGTGATCCTTTTTGATGAAATTGAAAAGGCTCATCCCGATGTATTCAACATCTTGCTGCAGATCATGGATGATGGCCGATTGACTGACGGGCGCGGCCGCACCGTAGATTTCAAGAATACGGTCATCATCATGACCTCGAACATCGGGTCTTCATTCTTGCAGGCCGAAGGCGTCAGGTCGGAGAAAGATTTTGAGGAAACGTCGAAGCATGTGTTGGAAACCTTGCACAATCATTTCCGGCCGGAGTTCCTGAACCGCGTGGATGACATTATCGTCTTCCGTCCGCTGGGTAAGGAGCAGTTGGTCAAGATCATCGAGCTGCGCCTGGAAGATGTGCGCCGCCTCCTGGCAGACCGCAAGATTTCGCTCGAGCTCACCGACGCTGCGAAAGACTTGCTTTTCAATGAAGGCTTCGATCCGAATTTTGGTGCGCGTCCGCTGAAGCGGGCGATTCAGAAGCTGGTGCAGGACCCGCTGGCGCTGAAGATTCTGGACGGAGAAATTCTGCACGGTGACCATGTGATCGTCGATGCCGACAAACGCGCCGGCAAGATGCTGTTCGAAGTCAGCAAGCGGGTTGGGGAGAAGCAGCCGGCAAAAGCGCGGTCGTGATCGAAGCCAGATTCACCCGGCATTTCTTAGCTGCGCGTGCGCGCCTGCGCGTTTGCGAAACACGACCCGCACGCCCTCTCTCCAGCGTTCATCGATCCCCACAAGCGTCCATTCAATCTCCGGTGAAATGTAGCGCAGCAGTGCATCCGTCACGGGATGAACATGCAGCGCCGGTGCGACCAGAAACAAGAGCGGATCCTGGGTGGAGAGCCCCGCGCCGGCAAAGTAACCGAATTTCTTGAATTCTCCACGTTGGTGGTGCCAGGCCACGCGCGACCAGTAATCCAGACCTTGCAACGGCAGATGAATGTCCTCGTCTGCCTTGAGCTCGACCACCGCCAGCCTGCCGTCGCGAGTTGCTGTCAGCACGTCGATCATGGCGCGATCGGACGCAGAGAAAGCTGGAACCTGAGAGTACAAACATGCCGGATCCAAACGCTCGGCAAGAGCGCTGATATTCTTTATAACCAGCGACTCCAGCCAGCGTTCAGGATGCAGCCGCCACAAAAAATGATCGCGCGGGCCCTGAGAATGACGCACCTCCCCGACGCTGCCCACCAGACGCCCAAAATCAGCGGCGTTCTGCTCGCATAAGGCCCTTTCGCCTGCACCCACGCCAAACACAATTTCCGGCCTGGGGCGTAGTGAATCGCCTTGGTGCGCCAGCCGCGCCCGTGCAAACTCCAATCCATGACAACGGAACGCGATTTCCGCGGGAGAGAGAATTGCCACTTCCGTCTCCGGCATCAGCTGGCGAACGTAATGGATCGCGTTGGCAAATCTCTCCTGAGTGGCAGCTTCATCGGTCCGTTGCACAAGCCGCGTTTGAATGTTTCCGCGATCGGAGACGTCGATTTCACTCACGCTTTCTGCGCGCTCGTCTATTTCGTAGAGCTGCCACTTCGCCGCTTCACGCGCCAGGTGGGCCATGCGCTCACGCACAATGGACGACGTACGCGCCGGCAGAAATAACTTCAGGCCTTCCACCGCCAATCTTCCCGCTTGCGCCTGACGACAAATATCAAGCCACAAGATTCCAAAAGTGAGCGCGGCGTCGATCGATGCCTGCGTTTCCTGGGCATTCGCGCCCAACACAGCAAAACCTGAGCGTCCTTGCTGCAACAGGCCGCGCGAATAAATCGGCCCAAACGAGTGCTTCAGATCAATCGAACTTCTCAGTTCGGCCACTTTGTATCTTCCGAATCGCCTTTCCAAAATTCGGCGCAACGTTCGTTGATAGGCCAGCCTTGCTGCCCGCTTGGCAGTTGGGGTTCGGCGGTCGCGCTCACGGCAAATCTCAAGCTTTGTTGGCTTGTTTTGCCCAAGGCGTTGCACAGCCAGGCGCAAGACATCGCTCTTCACTTCCGCCTCCAGCACTCGCCTGACCACGTTCCGCTCGGGAGACCAAAGATGCAATAGGCATTTATTGTATTCACCGGAAATCGAATACTTGGACTGCGCCAGATCGAACGTGACGGCGCCATCCTCGATCACGACGGCATCCTGCGCGACGCTGAGAAAATCCTCTACCTGACGGACCAGGGAGTCTGGATTCATCGCAAAGACAGTATTGTTGATTTCCAACTGTTTGTCTGTGACGAATGACCATCCAGGCCCCCTGTGGCCTCATCGAGAGGCACTGAACATCCGGCCAACTGGGTCGAGGAGTCGCGGTAGGACCGTTACCAGCTAGTCTCAGCAGGGACTGGCAAGGGCGGTCAATCTTCGATCGTGACGCGCTTAGACCGCCCATCAAACGTGATGACCCAGTTTCGCAGAATGTCCCTGCCGATCAAACACGCGTAATGACGCTCCTTCGCAAAAACGGCTGACACGATACGAATGGGATCTAAGGTTCGCAAATTGGTGCCGGGAAAACTTATGGAACCAGCGTGCTCGCCACATTTGTGAGTCGTGCCGATCGCCGTTATCTCACTACCTTCGCTGGTCTGAAAAAGCTTGCAGGAGCTTGCCAGGACCTTGCTGATCACGGTGATGGATGCGCCGGTATCCAGAAGTGCCCTAATCGGGCGAGCTTCCGGATATTCAAAGCCGATGGAAGTCCCAGCCTCAATGACATCACGGGAATTAGTTACTATCACGTCGATTAGTGGCCCAGGGTCGGGCTGGTCGAAAGGGTTCCAACGTAGCTCGATGCGTGCCATACTACTCGACGATATAAACTGGCTCGGTCGTCCATACCTGCTTTACGAGAAAAGATCGGCGGACGCCAAACCTTTGCAGACCAGCCTTAAAAGCCTCCGCGTATGTGCGGAAGAACGCCTCGACAATTACATCGCCTTGAATCGCGACAAACTCCCCGGGGTGGGAACGCGACCACTCCTGACGGTGTTGCTCAAACACCGTGAGTTCTTTCGAAAAAGGGTTAGTCGGCAACATCCTGTGCTCCTTACCATACTCTGGCTCATCTCCAAAATTGACGTTACTATTGCACTATAACGTCATAATGTGACAACGCAAGAATGTAGTCAATAACAATTTGACCCATGAGTCCGAGAGAGAAGCACATCCCCGATGATGCCCATCGGACTTCGGTTTGCCTAACGGCCGAAGACAGGGCAGCGGTACGCTGGATTAGCGAGGTCAGAAGAGCGAGGAAGGACAGGCGGACGACAACAAATGACATTCTGGTCGATTCGCTTTGGTATTTTGTAGAAAAAACCGAAGGGAAAACCAAGGATCAGATCCGGGCCATGGTGCCGCCCGTCCAAGCGGGTAAGAATCCGCAAGCCAAGATCACCGAGATGCCGAGACGCAAGAAATGAGGATCGAACAGGCCAAGCTATTAAAATCCTACCGTTTCCACTGCCGTCAAAATGCCAGCGGCGTGCAAGCGTCCAGAAGTGTGGGACAATGAAATAGGAAATCCTTTACCGTCGGCGGCAAGCGAGCCTTTCAAACGACTTAGTGCATCCAATCAACGTGGACAAAAATCGTTTTTTCTTCCAACACTACGGCCTTACCGAACACGATCTTGAGCAATATCTAGCCGCCGCCCTTTCCGCCGGCGGGGATTACGCCGATCTCTATTTCGAATATCTTTCCTCTACTTCGTTGATGGTGGATGAATCGATGGTCAAGTCCGCTTCCCAGGGCATTTCTGCCGGATGCGGAGTGCGCGTGGTCGCGGGCGAGCGGACTGGATACGCCTACACCGACGATCTTTCGCCGCAGCGCATTTTGCAGGCAGCACGCACTGCCGCGTTGATCGCCAGTGCTCCGGCAAAGACTCCCGTCACAGGCTTTCAGGAAAAACCGGCCCGAAGTCTTTATCCGGTAGCCCTCCCCTCGGTTGACGCCGAAATCACAGCGAAAGTCGAACTGGTGATGCGCGCCGACGCAGCGGCCCGCGCTTTTGATCCGCGGATCAAAGAAGTCCGCGCCAGCTACGCCGACGAGCTGCGCAATATTCTCGTGGTCGGATCGGATGGAACGTTCGCAGAAGATTCACAACCTTTGGCCCGTCTGAATGTTTCCTGTATTGCAAAAACGGAGGGAAATTCGGCCAGAGGTAGCTCCGGCGGTGGCGGACGCGTCGCGCTCGATTTCTTTTTCGGCGAAAAGACTCCGGAGCACTTTGCCAAGGAAGCCGCTCGCCAGACGATTCTGCAACTCGATGCTCGTGAGGCGCCGGCGGGCGAGATGGAAGTTGTTCTAGGGCCCGGCTGGCCTGGCGTGCTTTTACACGAAGCCGTCGGTCATGGCCTGGAGGCTGATTTCAACCGCAAGCAGACTTCCGCTTTCGCAGGCCTGATTGGCAAGCGAGTGGCCAGCGAGAAGTGCACTGTGGTCGATAACGGAACCATGCCGGGTCGGCGCGGCTCGCTCAACGTGGACGATGAGGGCAACACGACCCAGAGCACGGTGCTCATCGAGAACGGAATTTTGAAAGGTTATTTGAGCGACAAGCTCTCGGCGAAGCTGATGGGAATCGGGAACACCGGAAACGGCCGCCGCGAGAGCTATGAGCACATCCCCATGCCCCGCATGACCAATACCTATATGCTCGCGGGCGAAGACGATCCAAACGACATTATTCGCTCGGTCAAACGGGGAATTTACGCGGTGAATTTTGGCGGTGGCCAGGTCGATATCACGAACGGCAAGTTTGTGTTCGCCGCTTCAGAGGCCTACATGATCGAGGACGGTCGGGTCACGGCGCCGATCAAGGGCGCGACGCTAATCGGCAACGGTCCCGACGTGTTGACGCGGGTTTCCATGGTCGGCAACGATCTAAAGCTGGATGAAGGCATTGGCACCTGCGGCAAAGATGGCCAGGCAGTTCCGGTGGGCGTTGGCATTCCGACGATTAAAGTGGATCGCCTCACCGTGGGCGGAACAGCTAAGAAGGATACAGGCAGCTTCATGCAGTAGTTCTCGCCAGGGAGACCCGAGATTATTTCTTGAAGTTGGCTTCCTCTGTGCGCTCTGTGGTTAAAGAATTTCTATGTCTACCCAACTCGAAACTCCGCAACTCGAAACCGACCTTCGCGAACTGGCACAGGACATTGTTCGCCGCGCTATGGCGAAGGGAGCCACTGCTGCGGAATGCGTGATTCGCGAAGGAGACGAATTCTCCACTCTGGTTCGCATGGGCCAGGTGGAAACGCTTAAGGAAGCGGGTTCAAAATCCATCGGCGTGCGCGTATTCAATGGCCGGCGCGCGGCCAGCACCCACTCGAGCGACTTCTCTCGCGAAGGCCTCGACCGCATGTTGAACTCCGCGATCGAGCTTTCTCGGATTACCTCCGAGGATCCTTATGCAGGAATTCCAGAGGCAAATCAGCTCGGCTCGCTGACCGGTGATCTGGATTTGTACCATCCCGACGTTTATTCTCTACCGGGCGAAGAGCGCATTGATTATGCGCGCCGCACCGAGAAAGCCGCGCTCGACTACGAGCCGCGAATCAAGAATTCTGAAGGCGGTTCATTCGACGCCGCCACGGGCCGCAAGATTCTGGCCAACTCACACGGATTTGTCGGTGAATATCGCCGTTCCTATTGTTCGATCGCTGCCGTCCCTATCGCCCAAGGCGAGAATGGCGCGATGCAGCGCGACTATTGGTTCTCAGTTGCGCGCAGCCTCGGCAGGCTCGAATCGCCTGAGCAGGTAGGAAAAATTGCAGCTCAGCGCACATTGCGGCGTCTTGGCGCAAGAAAAGTCAAGACTGCCCACGTGCCGGTCGTTCTCGACCCGCTGGTCGCAACTTCGATCTTGAGCCACATCTTTGAAGGCGTGAACGGCGACTCGGTTTACCGTGGCGCGTCATTTCTTGCTGGCAAACTCGGCGAGAAAATCGCGAGCGAGAACGTTACAGTCATCGACGATGGCACCATGGTTGGCGGCTTCGGAACGTCTCCGTTCGATGGCGAGGGTATTCCCACTCAGCGGACAATCGTTGTCGAAAACGGGGTGCTCAAATCGTACTTGCTTAACACTTACAGCGCGAAGAAACTCGGCCTGCAGACTACGGCTAATGCTTCTCGCGGACTTGCCGGCACGCCTGGCATTGCGCCGGGAAATTATTTTCTTCAGCCGGGCCCCAAAACGCCCCTGCAGCTGATCGGAGAAATTAAAGAAGGCTTATACGTAACCGAATTTCTCGGCCACGGAGCCAATCTCGTCACCGGCGATTACTCTCGCGGAGCGTCCGGCCTTTGGATCTCCGAAGGAGAACTAGCATATCCTGTTGAAGAAATCACGGTCGCCGGCAATTTGAAAGAAATGTTCCGCAACGTCTCCGAGATCGCAAACGACCTCGAATTTCGCGGCTCCGTCGCCTGCCCAACCATCAGAATCGACGGGCTGACCGTCGGCGGCGAATAGAGATCCTCTTTCATCATCACGGAGACAGAGTCACCAGGAAATTTCTTGTCAAATTATTCTCCGTGTCTCTTTGACTCTGTGGTGCGATGCGGTTCGGGGCACGATAGTACAATTCTTACATGGGCGGGCTGATCGAACCATCCCCACTCACAACCGAGCGTGAATCCAACTGGCTGCCGATTCTACTTGGCGTAGGATTCGTGGTGGTTGTTGTGGGCGTGATTGCCTTTCTTCTGCGCAGCCACCCGAAGGCCGCGACTCCGCCTCATCCTTATGCTTCCAATCTAAAACTGACGGACTTGAAGATGAGCGCCGCCGAGAATTTTGTGGGCGCCAGCGTCACGTACGTCGATGGTACAGTCACGAATTCGGGAAATAGAACTGTCACGCACGCCATGATTCACGTGACTTTCAAAGACTCACTCGGCCAGGTTGCGCAAGCGGAAGATTTGCCTCTGCGCATTCTCCAAACCTCCGGGCCTTACCCCGAAGGCGTGGACCTTGCGGTTTCACCACTCGCTCCCGGCCAGAGCGAACCCTTCCGCCTGACCTTCGAGCATGTCAGCAACGACTGGAACCATGAATATCCCGAACTCCTGGTTACCGATATCGTTTTGAAATAGTCTCCGCATCACCGGTATTTTTTCTCTGCGTACCTCTATGTCCTCGGTGGTCTAAGTTTGTTGCTTCTCCCCGCCCGCCACTACTTCAGGCATCAATCCTTTACAATTCTCACATGCCCGAAACCAAGCCATTCCGGCTGACGGAGTCCGTTAAAGCGGCGGGTTGAGCTTCCAAGCTGAGTCCGGCGGCGCTGGACGCGGTGCTTGGGAAATTAGCCCGGCAACAGGACCCGAATGTGCTTGTCGGCTTCGACCACGCCGACGACGCCGGAGTGTATCGACTCACACCGTCCACCGCGCTCGTGCAAACCGTGGATTTTTTCACGCCCATCGTTGACGATCCCTACACTTTCGGCCAGATCGCGGCCACGAACTCGCTGAGCGATGTTTACGCCATGGGTGGCCGCCCGCTAACTTCGCTCGCTCTCGTTTGTTTCCCAGAGAAGGGCGATCTGGAGGTGCTGGAGCGCATTCTCGCCGGCGGCCTGTCAAAAATGATGGAAGCCGGCTGTACCATCATCGGCGGCCACAGCATCCGCGATGATGAAACCAAGTTTGGATACTCGGTTACCGGCATGATCGACCCTGCCAAAGTGCTTACAAACGGCGGGGCCGAACCCGGTGATCGCTTGATTCTTACCAAAGCTCTCGGTACAGGCGTGATTTCCACCGCGATCAAGAAAGGCGTTGCCAAACAAGCTTGGATCGACGCCGCTGTTGCCTCAATGACCACTTTGAACAAAACCGCCGCGGAGGTAATTATCGGTGACCATGTGGGGAGCGCCTCGCCCGTCCGTGCCGAGCGAGGCTCGGCATTGAGGACTATCGCCCGAACCGCGCCGTCCGGGCCTGCGTGGTCGGTTCGTGCCCTGACCGACATCACCGGCTTCGGCCTCATTGGCCATGCCCGTGAGATGGCGCTGGCATCGAAGGTCAGCCTCACACTCCACGCCAATCGCATTCCCCTGCTCGAAGGAGCTCTCGAATGCGCTCGTGCGGGCCACATTCCAGGAGGGCTCAAAGCTAACCGCGAATTCGCTGAATGCGTCGTCGAGTACGAGGACGGACTCGATGACGATCTGAAGACCCTGCTCTTCGATCCCCAGACTGCAGGCGGACTGCTGATCTCGGTTTCCTCCAAAGACGCTGACGGACTGAACGACGCCCTGCGCTTAGCAGGAGTTCCAGCCGTCGAAATCGGCGGCGTTCTTCCCCTGGGCAAGCCTTTGATCACCGTTGCCGCATAACTGTGTTCTTGCAAAAGTGACTCGCCGCTTTTCCTAATGGCCGCAGTGTGCTAATCTCCCGGCCCAACAACTACGTCCGGAGGTGGACCATGGCCACGGGTATAACCGGAATCAATCAACAACCGGATGGGGGAGCCCAGCTTCAAAGGCTCCGGTTGGAACAAAGGGCTAAAGCGGGCGCAAGCTGGTTAGTCTGGGTGGCTGGTCTTTCGATGGTGAATTCGCTGGTGTCGGGCTTTGGCAGCAGCATCCGATTTATTTTCGGCCTTGGCATCACTCAAATTGTGGACGCGATGTCGCATCAGGTTGGCAGTGCCGGCCTGGTCCTGGACCTGATCATTAACGGCATTGTTGTAGGCCTGTTCGTATTACTCTGGCACTTCGCGCGTAAAGGACAAAAGTGGGCTTTTCTTTTGGGCCTCGCCCTCTACGCTCTCGATGGCCTGTTACTCATTCCGTTCAAGGATTTCCTCGGCGTTGCCTTCCACGCCTACGCCCTGTGGCGGATTTATCAGGGGTTCCAAGCCGCCTCGCAGCTTGAAGCGATGGGGCAGGTTGGTCTTGAAATGGGCGGAACTATTCAGCCTCGCTGAGGGCGCGAATTGCTGATTGGATAAGAAACAAAAAGGGTAGCCATTATCGCTACCCTCACTTCTCCAGGAACTCAATTCAATTAAGTCTTACGCTCGCGCCGGACTCTCCCCGCCCTTGGCAATTCCCGGACGTCCGGGTCCCGGCTCTGGCTTCAGCACTTGCTGCACGCTTTCCTCGGGCTTCGCCGGCGGAACAACCTTCGGTAACTCCTTGCCTTCGATGATCATTTTGATCTCATTGGCATCGAGCACCTCGCGCTCCAACAGAGCGTGCGCGATTCTTTCCAGGGTCTCGTGGTTTTCACCAAGCAATGCCTTCGCCGTATCGTAGCCCTTCTGTACCAGCCGTTTGACCTCTTCATCAATCTTGATTGCGGTCGCTTCACTGTAGTCGCGATGCTGCGCGATCTCTCGGCCAAGGAAGATTTGCTCCTCTTTCTTGCCGAACGTGAGCGGCCCCAACTCGCTCATTCCGAACTCGCAAACCATCTTCCGCGCCAACTCGGTTGCGCGCTCGATGTCGTTTCCAGCGCCAGTGCTCATCTGCTTGAGGAATATCTCTTCTGCCAGGCGCCCACCCATCATGATGGCGATCTCGGTCTCCAGATATTCCTTGGTGTAGTTGTGTTTGTCATCGATGGGCAACTGCATCGTCACGCCCAGCGCCATGCCACGCGGAATGATCGTCACCTTGTGGAGCGGATCGGAATTTGGCAGCTTGCTCGCTACCAGGGCGTGGCCGGCTTCGTGGTATGCCGTGACCTTCTTTTCTTCATCGGAAAGCAGCAGCGACTTGCGCTCCACTCCCATCAGAACTTTATCTTTGGCCAGCTCGAAGTCGTACATCAGCACAGCTTTGCGATTCTGACGTGCGGCCGCCAAAGCTGCTTCGTTCACCATGTTGGCCAAGTCCGCGCCAGAAAAGCCCGGAGTGCCGCGAGCCAGAACTGACAGATCCACATCATCAGCCAACGGAATCTTGCGGGTATGAACGCGAAGAATTTCTTCCCGGCCACGCACATCCGGCCGGCTCACCACTACGCGACGGTCGAAACGGCCGGGCCGCAACAAGGCCGGATCAAGCACGTCTGGGCGGTTTGTGGCCGCCATCAGAATCACGCCTTCGTTCGACTCGAACCCATCCATTTCCACCAGCAACTGGTTCAGGGTCTGTTCGCGTTCGTCGTGGCCGCCGCCCAAACCGGCGCCGCGATGCCGTCCCACCGCGTCGATTTCGTCAATAAAGATGATGCACGGCGCATTCTTCTTGCCCTGCTCGAACAAATCGCGCACACGGCTTGCACCCACGCCTACAAACATTTCTACGAAATCCGAGCCGGAGATTGAAAAGAACGGAACGTTCGCCTCGCCCGCAACGGCCCTTGCCAATAAAGTTTTTCCAGTTCCCGGAGGACCTACGAGCAAAACACCCTTGGGAATTCGACCACCCAGCTTCTGGAATTTCTGCGCCTCGCGCAGGAACTCGATGATTTCCCGAAGCTCTTCTTTAGCCTCATCCACACCCGCCACGTCTTTAAACGTGACCTTTTTCTGCTGCATGGAAAGCAGCCGCGCCCGGCTCTTGCCGAACGACAGCGCCTTATTTCCGCCCGTCTGCATCTGGCGGATCATGAAGAACCACAGTGCCGCCAGCAAGACCAGCGGCGCCCAGGTCCCCAGCAACTGCAAAGGCCAGCTTCCATTGCTGGTGTCGCGGATATTAATGGTGACGCCCTTGTCGCGCAGCGTCTTGATCATGTCGGGATAATTCGCCGGGACCGTGGTGTGGAATTGCGAGTTGTCGTTGTGGTACTTGCCCCGCACTTCCATGCCGGTGATGGTCACCTCTCGTACATTGCCCTGGTCCACATCGGTCATGAACTGCGAGAAATTGATCTCTTTGTCTTTCTGCCCGGCGCTGCCCGCCCTTACCACCTCGAAGAGCAGCACGGCAGAAAGTCCGATCACCACCCAAAACACTACCGTCTTAACCCAAGAATTCACTTAAAACTCCCTGAGAAGTCGAGCCTTAACCCAAACTCTTTCCTTAGCCTCTACAAATTAGATGCGCCGGGCCAAATTTGGATAGGGCAAATTGCCAGCCTGTCATTCTAAACCCTCTGGTCGAAAAATTGGCGGACTTCGTTGAATGACTTAAGTCACGAAATCACTGAAACTTAAGGTTCTCCGCCTTCCACTTCCTAGCCTACGCACCCAATATACGGCAAATTCCGGTTGGTTTGCTCTGGCAGGCCAAGCCCGTAGCCGGCCAGATAGGCGTCGTCAACCAGAAAGCCGAAATAGTCCGGCTGCAATTGCACCCTCCGCGCCGACTGGCGCTCCAGCAGGGTAGCCAGCTTGACAGATGCCGCTCCCCTGGCCCGCAAGTCGCTCATCAGGAATTCACTGGTGATGCCCGAATGGACGAGACCCTCCACTAAAAGCACATTGTGCCCTCTAATGTCTGCGTCGTGACTGAAGAAGATTTCCAGGACTTCCCCGGTTTGCTGACGGTAGCGCGGCTTGATGAACTGGCAGATCACTGGCACTTCCAACGCCCGCACCAGATCGGACATGAACATGAATCCGTTCTCCAGGACTCCCAAGGCATGGACGGTCCGCAGCCTGTAGTCATCAGAAATCTGCCGCGCCATCTCCCGTACCCGCTTCTGCAATTGCTCCGTGGAAATGACCACTCGCAACTGCGCTGGTTTTGCGGCCTGATTCATCCCTTCCATCGGCAGTTCCTCACTGAACCTGGTTCAGGGGCAGCTCGCGAATTAAAATCACCTGTCTCCCGGGTTTCGCCGCACAGAATCGGGCATGGCCCGGAAATCCTCGCACCCAAACGATCTCATCCCCACTCAAAACCACCGGCCAGAGTTTTCGTTCTTCTCCAGCCAAACGCCGCTGCTGCAAAAGTTCTTTGATCTTTTTCGCGCCCTTAGTATGCGGCATCCGGAAGTGGTCGCCGGCTCTCCAATTCCGTACATGCAGTTCCTTGCTCAATAAGACAGGGTCAAAGAAATGCCCGGCATTATATCCTTCTGCTTCGCCCTCCGAAACCACACAAGCCTCAAAGACCGTACCAGTCTCTGCTACCTCGACCCTGCCGGGCACTTTCAGCCAATAATCGTAGTCTTGATTTAAGGTCTCCGCGGAGCATGCGAATCGCAGTTCGTCCTTCTTGCGCGATGCCGTCCATGCGTTCGGCAATTGCAGGCTTCCTGGGAGTTTCTCGCCAAGTCCCAAGCCCAGTACATCCTCCACGTGCCGGAATTCCAGATGCAACCCGATCAGCTCTGCTGCTTCTCGAACCACGCGCCGTTGCAAGGCCAGTGGAAGCTTTGCCAATTCATGCAAACGCAGCGTGACCCCGCCTGGCGTTTTTTCCTTGATCAACGTGGGCAGAAGGCGCGCAACCTCCGTTTTCCAGTAATCTTCCTCGCCGCGCGCAATCTCCGCCGTTTCCGCCAGCACTCCGCGAACCGCCGGATTCAAGTTGCGCTCCAGCCGCGGCAGAATTCCATGGCGCACTCGATTGCGCGCGTGCCGCAAGTCGCGATTGCTTTTGTCTTCCCGCCAAGTTTGCCCCAAACCTGCCAGATAGTCCTTAAGTTCCCTCCTCTCGATTGCAAGCAGCGGCCTGACGATAGATGGCTGTTCCGCCTGCGCTGCGTTATTCTCCAGTGCACCGGCGATAGACAGCCAGGGATAAATTCCTGCTAGTCCTCGCGTTCCCGCGCCTCGCACCAGACGCATGAGTACGGTTTCTGCCTGATCATCCAAAGTGTGCGCGGTGGCAACTCGGTCGAGGACGCGCCCCTGCAGTAGCTGACAAAAGTATTTGTAGCGAAGCTCCCGGGCGGCGGCCTCCAAACTCATTTTCTTTGCAGCCGCGAATGCAGCCACATCGCCTTTCTCACAGTGCATCGCCAGCTTGTGCTCGCGCGCCAACTCGCGGACAAAGCCTTCGTCCGCTTCTGCCTCCGCACCGCGCAACTGGTGATTGAAGTGGACAACAGAGAGAACAATCCCGAGTTCCCTGCGCAATTCCAGCAACAACCGGAGCAGGGCCACCGAGTCCAAGCCGCCGGAGACCGCCGCTCCCACCCGGTCTCCCGCCTTCAACAGGCGTTCCCGGCGAATGTAGGCAAAGACCTTCTGGGACGGCGTTTGCACGCTTCCATCGTACATCCACTTATGCGGGAGAAGGCGCTCAACGCCGGAATAAACGGCCGCTTTCAGGACATCAGGCGGTTTAACTCTGCGTAGGGAATGCCGATTTCCAGCGACTCGTAGGTTCCCTTGTTCTTCAGCTCCGCGGCCATTTTTCGCAGTGATCCCAATGTGGCCCGCATCATTCCCGATCCCACGCTAATCCTGGCCACGCCCAATCGCTGCAGCTCATTGACCGAGGGCGATCCTGGTCCGGCAAGAATATTCACAGGACATTTCAAGTCTTTAACGGCGCGGCCAATTGTTTCCGGATCCCGTACTCCAGGGAGAAATACGCAGTCTGCTCCCGCATCCCGAAATGCTGCCAGCCGCCTCATGGCTTCGTCATACCGCTTCTCGGCGGGACCAACTTCCAGTAAAAACACATCCGTTCGCGCATTCAAGACGATCGGGACATCGGCCGCTCGCGCGGCTTCCTTGACCGCAGCAATTTTTTCTACTTGCACCGCCAAATGTACCAGGGGATGTTCCCTGTCCCCCGTGGCGTCCTCAAGATTCATACCGACAGCCCCAACATCAATTACCGCTTGCGCCGTCCGCCGCGCATCCTCAGGGCGACTGCCGTATCCTGCCTCTACGTCCGCCGTGACTGGAATCTGTACTGACAAGGCAATCCGCCGAACCACAGCCAGCATCTCGTCGCGCGAAATGTGCTGGCCATCCGGATATCCAAGGCTGAATGCGACTCCCGCGCTGGTCGTAGCAATCGCCGCGAAACCAGCCGCTTCGAGAATCCGCGCGCTCGCTGCATCCCAGGCGTTCGGCAGAACAAGGATTTCTCGTCCCAGGTGAAAGGCCCGGAAACGTTCAGCCTTCGTTCTCTGCAGTTGTGGGTCAGCCATGAGATTTTCTGACGCTGTAAGCCCGCTGCCTTACTCAACAATGATTCTGTCAGCCCACTCAACCAGGGAGACGAACGTCGCCGGACTCCCAAATTTCGCTCCCCATTGATTCAAATCCGCCTCCGTGACCCCACGGGCCCGGGAACAGGCCCCTCAAGAGAAAATTGGAATGTGCCTGGCCACAACTTTTTCCAGGGTTTCGCTAAGTGGCGGCCAGCCTACGGGAAAGATAGCGCTCACCATCGACTTTCTCATCAAAGAGGTGGCTTCAGCGAGCAGAAAGATCTGCACGTCGTGGCCCGCTTCCGCCAGGACAAGTCCGTGCGCGAATGGAAACGCCGCCCGAGTTGGGTCGTCTGACCCCCAGGCGCTCTTCATCATAATCTTCAGAGGCTTCTTGGCTTGCTGCGGTGTCGGCTGTTGCAATGCTAAGAACGGCAAACTTGTCAGTTGCGCCAAGAATGTTCGTCTCGCCATATTCTCCTCGCTATTGCCGCGAAGCCCGTGGCACTTGATCCGAGTCCGAATCCCTACCTACCGTTCTTCTTCGCTCTCTCCAAAAACTTTCCCACACTCACCACCGCTCTGCCCACAGTCCCACGGCCGATTTCCTGCTTTTCGTCTCGCGCTGTCACGCGCACGGTATAAAAGCGTCCATCGAACGATTCCAAAACCGCCTCGACCCTGATGCGCGCTCCAATCCCGCTCGCCGCCCGGTGTTCGACATGAATCGAAGTCCCCACCGTAATTTCGTCTCCCTCGCAATAAGGCTGCAAAACATGAAATGCCGCCTCTTCCATCAGACGAACCATGTCCGGCGTGGAATACACTGGCGGCAAAGAGGCATGGTGCGACGTGAGCGTGTGTTTAAACTCAACTATCTCTTCTGCCTCGCCGCGTGCGCCGATGGGCACTCTCTTGGCCATAATCTCCCGTAGAGAAAAGCTAAGGGCCATTGATTCTACCGAATCATGGCCCCTAAAATCCCGCACGAAGAACTGAATTCCCTTACGCAGCCATCGCCATCCTTCTCGCTTCAATCCCGTCCAGCGCCCGCCACAAGGCCTGAGCTGCCTTCTCGGCAGCCGCCAATGCTTTGTTGGCTGCTGCGGGATTCCGCTCAACCAATTTTTCCAGCTGCCGCCGCCAGACGTTTGCGTGATGCACATCCGCCGTCTCGTGCAGAGTGAAGTAGGCGTAGGTGCCTTTTGTCGCTCCATATCTTTCCCGCAGCCCGCTAGCCTTGATCTTTGCCAGCCGCGGCACCTGCGATTCGTAAGCATAAAACGCCGCCAGCGCCTCTGCCGGTGTTCCTTCGCTCGCGAGCGAGTGAAACAGTTTCGTCAACTCGGCAATTTCCGGCGCCGGCTTGTGCCCCAGCAGGTCGCGCCGTGCCCCCATTCCCTCGACAAAATCAAGCCACAGCTCCGAGTGCGGAACACTTTGCTCCTCCAAGCCCGCGTCCTTGCCCACTTCGTCCATCATGTTCGCCAGCACCGCTCGCCGCAGGTCTCCTTCATCCAATCGGATGCCCAGTTCTGCCAGATAGGTGGGGAAGGCTTTCACGTGGTGATAGTAGTCCTTGGCATACTCCCGCAGGTCATCGCGGCTCAGCGTGCCGTCGTTCCAAGCTTGATAAAAAGGATGGCAAAGTAGATCGTAATTTCCGATGCGCGCGTCGAGTTCTCGAATGAATTCCTGGGCAGTCATGGGAGAGCCTCCGTAACTTCCACAGTTTAAAGGCAGAATGCGGATTCTGATGTGACATCCGTCACTGACCTATAGGGTTCCACAGCAATAGGTTAGAGACGGTTAAGAATGCCGCGATTGTACCAAACCGCGTGCCTTAGGCGGTATGCCCTGGCCTCAGTATGCGCAATCGCGTCGATGACGACCCACAGCCGAGAGGCTGGCGCCCAGAATTCCCCGCCAGAGATTCTCCGCCTTTCCCCGACCGCCGGCCCGGAGGGCACAAGAGTGCGAGTTGATGGCAAGAATCTCGAAGGCGCATCGAAAGTTCTGTTCGGCCCGAACCCCGCCGTCTTTAAACTCCTCTCTCCCGAAGAACTTATTGTGATTGTTCCTGACAAGGTCTCAACTTCCAGCATTACAGTTGTCAGCTCCGGGGGAAATGCCGTTAGCCCGTTCCCTTTCGCGGTCGTCAATGATCCCCGCATTCCCGACGAGGTCAGCTTCAAATCCGGCTACGTGAATCCCGAGCCAAAGCCCGCCGACTTCACCTCGGCCCGCCTTTGGGGCATTGCCATCGCCGATCCTCGCCTGGCTGGGCACGGATCCGCCCAGGTCGAAATCGCCTGGACCCAACTCTCTTGTCTTGTTGACGGCAAAAATGTTGTCTTGAATGACGACAACGGGCGTGTAAACGGCGGACTCTATCTCCGATATCCCTGGTTTAGCGGCCACGACTATCACGGGCCTTTGCCGTCAACGTATGATCTGCACGACCACGTCACCGTCGTGCACGTCGGCCAACGAACAGATCGCGTCTGGCACTTCTGGAGCCCCTCACCCAGAGCTGCTTTACCTTCAGGACATCTCGAAGGCTGCACGGCCCAAGCCCGAGTGAAAATCTCTCCTGGTGCCTTGCTGCAAATTGGATTCGACTATTGGCGCTCGCCGACCGTTCCCTACGGCGCGGGAGGAAATAATCACGAAGCCGGTGCCAGCAACTGGTACTTTCCTTCCGATCAATGGCAGGAAGCGGTTTTCAGCGACATCGGCGGAGTGCAGTTGCAATGACCGTGTGGACTTACTGGTTGCGTGGGGACAGCCGCCCTCGGCTGTCCGGCGGAGTGAAGCTCCGCTATTGACTGCTAACTTGTCTTTCTCAACTGCAATAATAGATAAACAGCCGCGCAGAATAGCAGCGGCGAGGAATAAAACCCCGGAGCGGGCCGCGGGAAACGCACCGAGCTCACCGTTCGCCCGAAAATCGTGCCCAGGGTATGTCCCAGTGCGTTGAGAATGCCAAAAACCACTGCCGAGAAATACATGATTGGCCGCATCCAGCCTGCATTTCGAAAAGCAAATGGGGACAGCAATACGAGCAGGGTGATTCCGATCGCCAGATCGGTAAGCCATTCTCGAAAACCGAAGGTTGGCATCGGCCAAAAGCAGAACCTGGCGCGCAAGGCTGACACGGTAGGGTTATAAACGGAAAGGAATCCCGTCAGAGCTTCATCCCCGACGTGGATGGCCAGCGCGAGGCACATCGCAACCCAGGCCATCCCAAGCCGGAACGGGGAAATCGACGATTCCCCAGCCATAGGCGCCTCTGACCGACTATTATGCGCTTGCCTCAGCTTTGCGGCATCTTTCGATAAAATAGAGCAGCATTTGCGGAACGTGTACCCTTTGCCCTACACCGAACAATTCGACGTTGTGGTCGTCGGCGCTGGCCACGCGGGCTGCGAGGCCGCCATGGCCGCCGCCTGCATGGGCTTGAAGACTACCCTTTACACCCTCAACGTCGACCTGATCGCGCAAATGTCCTGCAATCCCGCGGTCGGCGGCATCGCCAAAGGCCATCTGGTTCGCGAAGTCGATGCTCTCGGCGGCATCATGGGCGAAGTCACCGACGCCGTCGGCATCCAGTTCCGCCTGCTCAATACCTCGCGAGGCCCAGCCGTCTGGTCTCCACGCGCTCAATGCGACAAGCAGGCCTATCGCCTGAAGATGCGCGAGGTGCTGCAATCTCAACCCAACCTTAAGATCAAGCAAGCCGAAGTGGCCGATCTGATCGTGGAACCGTCGTTGGCCGTTAGTCGTCCGTCCTTGGCAAATTCCTTTTCAAATTGTCATTCCGAGGAGCAGAGCGACGAGGAATCTGCTTTTCGCAGCGACAAGCAACCAACGACGAATGGTCGCGTTCTTGGCATTCGCCTCCGCGACGGCCGCACCGTCGGCGCGCAGGTTGTGATCATCACGACCGGCACCTTCCTCAACGGGCTCATCCATTGTGGCGAACAGCAATATCCCGCCGGACGCTCGGGCGAGCCACCGGCCGTCCTGCTAGGCGAAGCCCTGAAGAAACTCGGCCTGCGCAACTGCCGTCTCAAAACCGGTACTCCGCCTCGCCTCGACGGCCGCAGCATCGACTGGTCGCGGTTTCAGCAACAGCCCGGCGACCCTGATCCGACGCCCTTCAGTTTCCGCACAAAAAAAGTTGCTCACCACGACTCGCAAATTCATTGCTACATCGCCTTCACCACGCCCGAAACGCATCGGATCATCCGCGAAAACGTTCACCGATCGCCGATGTACAGCGGACAGATCAAGTCCATCGGCCCACGCTATTGCCCTTCGATCGAAGACAAGATCGTCAAATTCCCCGACAAAATCACGCACCAGCTTTTTCTCGAGCCCGAAGGCCTGAACACGCACGAAATTTACGTCAACGGCATGAGCACCTCGCTGCCGGTGGAAGTGCAGCTCGAAATTCTCAAGTCCATTCCTGGCCTTGAAACTGCCGAAATGCTGCGTCCCGGCTACGCCATCGAATACGATTCCATCGACCCGACCGAACTCGAGCGCACCCTCGAAACTAAGAAAATCTCCGGCCTTTTCCTTGCCGGTCAAATCAATGGCACTAGCGGATACGAGGAAGCCGCCTGCCAGGGTCTGATGGCGGGCATCAACGCCGCGCTTAAAGTGAAGAACGAACCGCCGCTCATTCTCGACCGCACCGAAGCCTACACAGCGATCCTCATCGACGACCTGATCTCCAAGGGTACGAACGAGCCTTATCGCATGTTCACTTCGCGCGCCGAATTTCGCCTGCACCTGCGCATTGACAATGCCGACCGCAGGCTCACTGCTCATGGCCGCCGCGTCGGCCTGATCTCGGACACCGCGTGGCATGATTTCCTGGCGAAGCAAGCGCGTCTGGAGTCACTGAAACAATTTTTGGAGAGAACCCGCCTGACCGCCCCGATGATGGAAGGCATCGCGGCGCCCGCCGCTGAATGTGTGGGGACGGGCGTCTCGCCCGTCCAGGACGAGCGTAGCTCGGCCGCTTCTTGTCATTCCGAGGAGCGCGGCGACGAGGAATCTGCTTTCGTCAACGGCCAGCAGGCAACAGCGAACGAACTTTCTTCTGCCATCGGCCAGACCCTCGCCCAACTGCTCAAGCGGCCCGAAATCACCATCGAGCATCTCGTTCCAGTGCTATGCAATCTCGCTCCTGAGTTTTTTGCCAACAACCCAGGACCGGCGACCAACGACGCAGTGATTGCCACATCTCTCCGCAACGAACTCAAGTCCGTCGAAACCGAAATCAAGTATGCTGGCTATCTGCAGCAGCAACAAAAAGCGATCGATCGATTGAAGAAAGCCGAGCAACGCCACATCCCTGACTGGTTCGATTACGCATCAATCAGCGGCCTCTCGCGCGAGATGAAGGAAAAATTGGTTAAGGTTCGCCCGCGCACGCTGGGCCATGCCTCTCGCATTCCCGGCGTAACGCCGGCTGCGGTTTCGCTCGTCAACGTCTACATCGAGATCCAGGCCCGCCGCCGCGAGCAAGCTACTGCTCTGTGACCCGGAGCCTGCCCTGAGCGTAGTCGAAGGGCGTCCTCTGTGGTTAAATGCTCTAACGATGGAGGACTGGCGTCCTCGCCCGTCAAATATGGGCGACTTTTTCTACACAAAAATCGATTCCCCCGTAGGCCCTCTCCTGCTCGTCGCCGACTCGGAAGGCCTTCGCCAAATTTTGTTTGTCCAGGGAAGGCATGCGGCGAAACCCGATCCTGCGTGGAAAAAAGATGATGCCAAATTAAAGGAAGTCGTTCGTCAGCTCCTCGCCTACTTCGCCGGCAAACTCGAGCAATTCAACCTTCCCCTCGCCCCGCAAGGAACTCCCTTTCAACTCAAAGTCTGGCGCCGTCTCTGCGACATCCCGTATGGCGAGACCATCTCTTACGGCGAACTGGCCCGGCGCATCGGTAATCCCAATGCCTCACGCGCCGTTGGCCTGGCCAACGGATCGAATCCCATCCCGATCATCATTCCCTGCCATCGTGTGATCGGCAGCGACGGCAAGCTCACCGGCTACGGAGGCGGCCTGCCCATTAAAGAAAAGCTGCTGGCACTGGAGCGCCGCCAACTGACGTTACTCTAAGCCGACCCTCACCTCCCCTTGTGGTTAAAAGTCGCCCGGTTCAGTTACCATAGAACCTTGAGCCAGGCCCCCAAGAGCCCGGCTCTTTGCATCTAATCTAACTTCGTGGGAAAACGAGCGATGCGTCTTTCTAAGGTTGGCTTTGCAGCTGCGGCGTTACTTCTCTTAATCACTTCAGTGTCAGGGCAGGAAGTCAATCCCGCTCTCCGCCCCCCAAAAGGTTCCCAGGTAGCGTTGGTGATCTTCGAAGACCTGGAGTGCCCGCAGTGCCGCCGGGCGGCGCCATTGGTTCAGCAAGCCTGCAAGCAATATAAGATCCCCGCCGTGCGCCACGATTTTCCTTTGGGCCGCATGCACCCCTGGTCCACCGAGGCCGCGATCATGGCCCACTACTTCGACGCTCAATCCAAGGAATTAGGCATCGAGTTCCGCGACTACATCTTCCAGCATCAGCCGGAAATTATTCCCGGCAACCTTCGCCAATATGCGGAACAATTCGCCACCGACCACAAGGTAGAGTTGCCTTTTGTGATCGATCCTCAAGGCAGGTATGCGGCGGAGGTTGTAAAAGAGCGTGACCTCGGAATCAGCCTCGGGGTCCACCAAACTCCCACGATCTACGTAGTCTCTGTCAAGGGCAAGCCCTTCGTCGAGGTCAGTGACGTCAACCAGCTGTTTCAAACCATCGACGCGGTCATGAACCAATAGTCTCTTACGCTATCCGCGTTCGAAAGCGTGCTTTTTTTCCAGCTGTGCCATCGCCGCCCGCATCTCGGCTTCAAATCTTTCCGCCTGCGCCATCAATGCCGAATTCGCCGACGCATGCTCGCCTTCCAATGTCATCAAGCCCCGCTGGGCCAGCTCCCGAGCCTTCGCCAGCACTTGCTCAACACTGCGGTCGACATATAACGCTTCCGCCGGATCTCCGACCCACACCGTTCCCCCGGCCAGCTTGGTCTGCCAGTAAACTTTGCGTTCCACAAGTTTTTCCACTTCTTCTTCGCTGGCTCTTCCAAAAACCCACTTTTGACGCTTGAAGTCGTAATCCCGGCTGGAAAAATGCACCGGCACGAGCTTTCCCGACCTTACGAACTCCAACTGGCGCTGGTCCACTTCCTTCCGCAGCGCATTGATCACCAAAACCCTGGCATCTTTCGGCTCCAGAGAAGGTATGACGTCATACACCGTCTGAGATAAGTTCACCGAGACAGGCGCATGAAGTCCGCCGGAACCCTCCAGTCGGATGTCCGCGCGCAGCACCCAGAAATCCGCACCTGACGTTGATTTGTGAAACGGCCATCGCAAGTCAAACGACAATGGCAATCCTGTTAATGTCGGATAGATTTCCTTCTTCTCCGTCTGACTTGTCTTTGCGTCGTCATTCATGGCAGTAAATTGGTTCCGGACGGCGTCCCCATCCCACTTATCGCTACGCGGACCGGCCTCCGACCTCCACGCATGCTAAATCATTCACGGCGGAAAGCTCCCCGCCCCACCTGTTTACTATCGCGATTCGTGCCTCGGTCGGCTTCCAGCTATCGGCGGCCATATTCGATAATCTCTCCATCTACCGCGACAGCTACGTACCGGTTCGTCTCAGCATCTTTGAACTGCACAACCTGATGCCCTTCCCGCGCCAGTTGCCCCCAGAGGGGTGGGCTTGGTCGCATTTTGCTCAATCGCTTCGTATTCCCGCCCGTTCATGGTAAAGCGTGCCATTCTCAAACGCTGCCGCCCGGTACGGAATATTTTCAGACGCCGGGGCGCTTCCTCGTCCGTCTTGCTCATCAGCTGTGCAGCAACGGACTTCAAAATCTCGGCGTCCAGCATCGTGCACCGAGATTAAGAATACGCCTGCGGTGCAATCTGCGAACTTATCGCCCACTTTCGATTCCAAAAATTGACGTCTGACAAGTAATCGCAGTCCACTACGAGCGCGGATGCGCCTGTTCACTCCACCTGTTTACTATCTTGATGATTGCTCCCAGTAGTCGACTCTTGTCACACCAAAGCAAAAGGGCGGCCGCTTGGGCCGCCCTTTACGAATCGAAAATCTATGTTATCGCGCTGCCGCCTCCGTCAAGTTCATCGCGGCAATTTTCTCGACCAACGCCTCAATGCTCCGGCCAGTGTCCAGGTTCGCATCAACGTACGGATGCCGTTCTCCATCCGTATGCATTACGAGGACCCGTGTGCCCTCATGCTTTTTCACCATATATGGCAAATGATGACGGTCATTTTTCGTCAATGTCGGCCCTAGGACCACCAGGTCGAACGCATCTCTTCGCAGCGCCTCCTCAACCTCTTTGCGCCCGGTCGCAAGGGTCACATGATGCCCTGCTCTCTCGATGGTAACTGCTTGTTCCGTAAGTACTTCGGCATCACCTTCCGCGTATAGAATCTTCAGTTTCTGCGTGGATTTTCCCATATTTCCAGTCCGGCCCTTCCTTCCGGACTGCCCACCACGCTACCAACGCCGTGTCCGCCTGAGTACGTCACCGAAGACCAATCTCCACATCCCCGAAAGCCTTACAGCTTGCGTAAGCTTCCGACCGACCTCGTAATTGAGGCCGAAGATTGCTCCCCCATTTCCCAGAAACCCTTTCTCCCGTGCCCACTCCCGCGCTAAACTTCTGCGCGGAGGACTCGCCATGACTGCGCGCTTCCTTTCTGTGCTTTCGTTTGTTTTCTTGCTCGCTGCAGTGACCTTCGCTGCTGACGAAGCGGATTTATCCACCACGGTCTGTACCTTGGAAGACGGCCAAGAGATGAGCGTGCGTTACACCCCGGTGCCGGCCAAAGAAAAGGTGCCCAACGGCAAGCCCTGGGCGCCTGGCGGAACACCCATGCTTCTTTTCACTACGACTGGCTTCATTCTCAACAATGCCAACATCCCTGCTGGCGCGTTCAGCTTGTACGTCATCCCGGGCGGTAGTCACTGGACTCTGATCGTAAACAAAGACGTCGCGCCGGGAGCCAAGTACGACGAGCACCAGGACATCGCGCGCGCCCCCATGGATCTTGGCCAGGTCAGCGGCGGAGGCTCAGCAAAACTGGACGTTGCCTTTGCCCATATGGGGCCGAAGCTCTGCAATATTCGGATTTATTACGGGAAAGTCGGCGCCTGGACCGATTTCAGGCAGCAATAACAACCATGTGGCGCGGGCGCCCTCGCCCGCGATCATTTTGATACAGTCTGCGAAATTTTTCTGCAGCTTCTCCGCTGCTTTCACGACATCGCGGCTTTCGCTTTTTTCGCGATGCTTGTCAACCCCGGAAACCGCTCGCTCAACGACAGCTTCAGCAACTTCTCCGGCGTCAACTGATTCCGCAGCGTGACTTCGTCGTAATTGCCCGTGCAGTCGACAAACTTGAATTGCGATATCTCTGTCTTGTGCAAACAGAATTGAATATGCGGCAGCGCATAGATGGTCGCTCCCACCGCCTCTGCGAAATAAACCGCAAAGGGAAACACCAGCGTCGGCTCAAAACTTGTCTTGTGCGCCCATATCGTGCGGCTGAAATCATCGCCGCCCACAAATCCTCCCACCCGCACCTTCGCATACACTCGCATCAAATCGATTGTGATTCCCCGCAGCGTGTGGTCGCCATCAATATAGGCGAAGTCCAGTTCGCCGTCTTTTATCTGATCAACGACCTCTGTGGTCTTTCCCCGTAGAATCACCCTCCGATCGGCCGCGAAATCCGTCTTCGCCTTCGTCAGTTCAAAGAACTTTTCGAACGTGCTGTCCTGCTGGTTCGCCGGCTTGTTCCAGTCCGGCAGATGCCTCCAGGGATCGACCATGTAGTATCTGGAAACGCCCTCGCAGGATCGCAAGATAGCCGCAGCAAAGTCGCCTTGATATACCCCGACTTCAACCATCCGTTTGATCTGCGCCTCGCGAATGAACTCGATCCACAGCTCCATCCTGGACTGCGAATGTGCAGCGCACCGTTGAATAAACCCGTTGTCCGAAATTGGATTTGCTCTCCCCGTCCGTCTTCCTTTGCCCAACGCGCTCCGACTGGTCCCTTCCTACTTCTTCCCCTTCAGCATCCCCACGACCCGGTCATAATCCTCGAGCGACCCATACTCGATCACAATCTTTCCTTTTCCCTTACGGTCGCGGATGCGCACCTTTACTCCCAGAATTCCCTCCAGCTCACGCTGCGCAGCGCGTACATTCGGATCCACCCACCGCGCCCGGCCCTCCGGTTTTTCCTGGCCCTCGATCGGAACATTAATGTTGAAGACCACATCTTCCAACTGCTCCACCGACCAGTGCTTGCGCACCGCATCGTCCGCAACTTTCGCCAGCACCTCGGGGTCATCCAGCCGCAACAGCACTCGCGCTTCGCTAAACCCCAGCTGCCCTTCTTGCAGATACTGCATCACCGTTCCCGGCAGCCTGAGCAGCCGCATATAGTTCGAAACTGACTCCCGCGACATGCCCACCCGGTTGCCGATCTGCTCCTGCGTCAGCTGGAAATTCTTGCTCAGCTTGGCGAACGCCGCCGCCTGCTCCATGCAATTCAGGTCCTCGCGCTGGAGGTTTTCGACCACCGTCGCCTCGGCCGCCTGCTGTTCTGACATGGCGCGCACGATCGCGGGAATCGTCGCCTTCCCCGCCATCTTCGACGCGCGCAGCCGGCGCTCGCCCAGTACCAGGACGTACTTTCCTTCCTTCCCGCGCACCACGATCGGCTGCACGACGCCATTGGCCTTGATCGACTCCGCCAGCTCTTCGAGCGCTTCTTCGTTGAAGAAATAACGCGTCTGGTAAGGATTCTGCGCGACCTGCTCCACGGGAATCTGCATCACCGATTCGCCGGGGCTGTGTGGCGCGGGCTTGCCCTGAGCGGAGTCGAATGGCGCTCTTGTCCGCGCCGCCTGCGCGTGGATCTCATCCAGCACGATCGCATGCGGCCCAGCCTGCGTCGTCACTGACTGTGTGGTCGCGGGCGACTCGCCCGCGACAGGCTCGCCCGCACTTACGACGATCCCCTCGATGGAGGACGGGCGTCCTCGCCCGTCTGCTTCGCCGCCCCACCCCGCGCGGTTTTCGCGAGGCGGAGCAGATGGCAAAAGCGAATCCAACCCTCGCCCCAGCGCCCGCCGCTTCTCTGGCGCAGCCTCAATTTTCTTCTCTGAAACCACCGCTGCACTTGTTGTCATTCCTTCACCTCGATAACCTGTCATCCTGAGCGAAGCAGGAAGTTATTCGCCTCGCGAACTTCCTGCGAGTCGAAGGATCTCTTGTGTCATATATCGACATATATCGATCTGAAAGATCGATATCTATCAATCTAAGCCGTCTTGTCCATCTCCGTTGCAGCCGGAATTTCCTCGACTTTGGCCTCCGCGCCCGCCGCCGGTTGTAGATCGGCCCCATCGACGTCAACTGACATTTCCTCCATCAGCTGATGGCTAAACGCCGACGGCTGCCTCTCAATAATCTCCTTCGCCAGCCGGATGTAGCTCTCCGCTCCCTTCGACCGCGGGTCGTAAAGCAGAGCTGGTTTGCCGTGGCTTGGCGCCTCCGCAAGCCGAATGTTGCGCGGGATCGTTGTCGCGCACAGCTTCTCGCCGAAGTATCGCTTGAGCTCGTCAGTTACCTGCTGCGCCAGGTTAGTGCGCTCATCGAACATGGTCAGTACTACGCCCTCAATCGCCAGCTCGGGATTCAACCCGGCGCGTATGCGCTCGACGGTATCGAGAAGTTCGCTGATGCCTTCGAGAGCAAAATATTCCGCTTGCATGGGAATCAGGACCGCGTCCGCCGCAACGAGAGCATTCAGGGTCAGAAGATCGAGCGCGGGCGGACAGTCCAGCACGATGAACCGGAAGCGCTCGCGCAGGGGGGCGAGCGCGTCCCGCAGGCGGAACTCGCGCCGGTCGGCTTCGACCAGTTCCAGGTTGGCGCCGATCAGGTTCTTATGCGACGGGATGATCCAGAGCTGCTCGAGCGATGTCGTTTGCAGCGCCTCGTCCGGGCTGGCCGCGCCCATTAGCAGGTGGTAGGTATTAATTCGATCGGGATCTTTGGTGAGGCCGAGGCCGCTGGTGGCATTCGACTGCGGATCGCAGTCAACGAGGAGGGTATTGACCTCCGCGGCCGCGAACGACGATGCCAAATTGATGGCAGACGTAGTCTTACCGACGCCACCCTTCTGGTTGGCAACAGCGATGACGCGTCCCATTTAGATTTTAGGAGAAGCCTGAGCTAATCGCAGAATATGTCGAATCGAGACGCGAAAGCAATGATTGATTTCGGTGCAGCTCCCAAAATGGCGCATCTGATTG
>Ga0335081_10002864_pt1 | contig 27155 bp, 24 predicted proteins | sample Lox_Sample_35_FD_206713 | JGI IMG/M metagenome (GOLD analysis project Ga0335081, IMG submission 206713) | Soil microbial communities from Loxahatchee National Wildlife Refuge, Florida, United States - Lox_Sample_3.5 | ecosystem: Environmental > Terrestrial > Soil > Wetlands | place: USA...
CCCCTGCTCTTCCGACTCCCCCGACGGCTGGCGCCGGCGGCTCGCCGCGGGCTTCCCGTCAGGCCACACCGCCGAGGTCAACCTCATCGTCATCAGGGCGCTCGGAGACGCGGCGGCCCTGGCAGCCTCGGCGGGCAAGGCTCCCGACTCGGCCAGGTTCAACGAGGCGCGCGGCCGCCTCGTCGGCGCTCTGAACGAGAAGCTCAGGGACGCAGAGACCGGCGCGCTGTGTCTCAACGTCGACGGGCGAGGGGTTGTCCACAAGGAGCAGACGGCCGACCAGGCGGTAGGGCTCGCGTTCTTCTCCCCGGACCAGGGGCTCGCCTCCTCCGTGGTCCACAGGCTCCTCGAGAAGGACTTCGAGACGGGGTACGGCCCACGCACGGTCGCCACGTCGAACAACCTTTACTTCAGCCACTCGTACGCCGACGGCCAACTCGGAGGGTACTGGACCAGAGCCGCGCTCTCGCACGCCCTCCTTGCGTTCTCCGCCGGCCATCCAGGGATCGGGAGCCTCCAGGTGGAGAAGGTGGCGCGCCTCGTCCACCACGAGGCAGAGAGGCTCGGGACGACGCCCGGCGAGTTCCCCTACTGGATAGACACCGAGAGGGGGCTCGCGATGGGGGCGGGATCCGACCCGGTCGCAGCCTCGAGGTTCGTGGAGGCTGTCGTCTTCGGCGAGGCGGGGCTCTCCCTTGGGCCAGAGGGCCCGAGGCTCCGGGTCCCGGATTCCTCGAAGCTCAGGTGGCTCGTCGTCCGAGACCTCGTCCTGAACAGGCGGGGGACGGTCTTCGTCGGCAGGTCGTCCGGGCGGACGTTCGTGGCCTCCTCCTTCGGGGACGAGGCCAGCGGCCTCGGCTCGATGCACTCCTCCTTCCCCGAGGCTGCCCGCCTGGAGACGAACGCGGGCGTCGAGGCCGTGGTGTTCTGGGACGCGGCAACGACCCTGCTGTGCGCAGGGGTGGACGACTCCTCGGCCTTCTCGGGCACCCTGGACGTCCCGTTGAGGTCGAAGTGCTTCTCGACTTCCCTCTTCGCCCAGGTCGAAGAGCTCGACCTGGAGGCCGGGGCCTGGAACGGGGTGGAGCAGGTCAAGGCGCTCGGACGCGCCGAGGTCAGGCTGGACCTCCGGCCGGGATGCTGGAGGGCTCTGAGGTTCTCGCGGGTCGCGAGGTAGGTACGCGCATCGACATCCCTTTAGGCAGGTCCGAACCTGTAGCGGGACGGGTTGGCTCGGTACCGGAAGCGCGAGGAGGAGAAGGAGGAGCACAAGGGGCACAACCACCCGGCGAAGGAGGAGTGCGGCCCGCACTGCCCGAGGAACCCAAAGTACAAGGGGCCAGTCAAGAAGTTCGGCTTCTTCAGAAAGTGACGCCGGCGCCGGGTTAACGCGAGTTTATCACGAGATGTAAATGAAATCACACCACCGTTCTTATTCGAACGCCTCCCCGTGAGAGCAGACAAGTTCCATGACAGTCTTGAGCAAGGGGTCGGGCGCTGGCTCCAGGACGGTCCTCGCCAGCAGGGGAGCTTTCACCCGCGTCTTCGCGGTCGCAAACCAAAAGGGCGGAGTGGGCAAGACAGACCTGACGGTCAACCTCGCCTGCCAGCTCGCCTCCCAGGGCAAGAGGACGCTGATAATCGACCTCGACCCGCAGGCCAACGCCACCGACTACGTCGTCCCGCCGGGCACGCAGGCGGGCAAGACCTCGGCCGACCTCCTCCTGGACGACTCGGTCTCGCTCTTCGACGTGGTGCTCTCCGGCATCAGGGAGAACCTCGACATCGTCCCCTCGCACCAGAACCTCAGCGCCTGCCAGATCAGGCTGGCCAACGACATCAACATGCAGTTCAAGCTCAAGAAGAAGCTAAAAGCCCTCAACGAGATGAGCGAGCCTTACGACTTTGTGTTCATCGACACCCCCCCGTCCCTCGGCCTCCTGATGGTGAACACGCTCACCGCTGCGACGGGAGTCATCATCCCCGTGCAGACGCAGTACTTCGCCATGGACGGCGTCGTCAACCTCCTCGAGACGGTCCAGAAGGTCAGGGAGGACATAAACCCCGGCCTGAAGGTCTTCGGTATCGTCCTGACGATGTACGACAAGAGGACATTGATCTCGAGGGAGGTGGCGGAGCGCGTCCGCGACGAGTCGGGAGACCGCGTTTTCACGACCATGATACCGATAAACGTCAGGCTGGCCGAGGCGCCGAGCCACCACAAGTCCATCTTCGAGTACGACCCCCACTCCTCGGGAGCGAGGGCCTACACAGAGCTTGCAAAGGAGATGCTGAGTTGCCCCGACGTCTAGGCGACGACCCTCTCGCGAAGGCGAAGGCCGCCTCCGCGTCCGGGACGATCCGCGCGCCTGCCAACAGCGTCTTCTTCCAGAGGAGGGCGCCAGACGCGGACGCAGACACCGCTCCCGTCCCGGTCCCTGAGCCGGAGACGAGAGAGATATCCGAGATATCGGAGATCCCCGAGATGAAGGAGGCCGCCGCCGCGCCGACCGCCCTCGAGCCGGCCCCATCGCCGGCCGCCGCCCCGGCCTCTCCCGAGCCTGCGGGGCAGCCGTCGTTCATCCAGGAGGTCGTGACAAACTTCGCCGCGCCAGCCGCTCCCGTTCCACAGACGACATCCGTCGCCGTCGCCTCCGAGCAGGCCGCCGCCCCGGAGGCTCCGCCCTCGGTGGCCCCGGCCGAAGAGGCAAAGGACGGCCTCCTCCACAGGCTCTTCGGGAAGCTAAAGTAGCCACAGCTAACGTCTTAAGCTCCTCTCGCGGGACCCCGCGAAGGTAGACCTTCCGCAACCTTGAGCAAGACCCGAGTCTCTCTAGGGCAGGGGATCATGGTCGAGCGCGGGTCCTCGAGGTACGCCCTCGACCCCCACGAGCCCGTCAAGGCGGACTACACCTTCGTCTCGCACGCACACATGGACCACGTCGAGAGGCCTCACCCCAAGACCAAGGTGATAGCCTCCGACGAGACCGTCGTCCTCGCCCGGGCGAGGGGCGTCGAGCTCGGGGCGAACAGGGACAGGCCCCCAGAGGGGGTCTCCCTCCTCGACTCTGGCCACATCCTTGGCGCGCGGGCGCTCTGCATCGAGGACGAGGTGCTCTACACGGGGGACGCCGCGGGCAGGGAGCGCGCCTTCATGAGCAAGTGCAGGACGCGCAAGGCGAGGATACTCATCACGGAGACGACCTTCGGCGACCCTCGCTACGTCTTCCCTCCCCTCGAGCAGACCGTCCGGGAGGTCAACCAGATGATCGCAGGGGCGTTCGACAAGGGGCGGCCCGTCGTCCTGATGGGCTACCCGCTCGGCAAGTCCCAGGTCCTCTCGTACCTGTTCTCATCGTGGACGCCCTTCTTCGTCTACGAGTCCGTCCGGGAGATGAACGAGCTCTACAGGCAGGCCGGAGTCCCCCTCAAGGCGGAGGCCGGCTCCGTGGACAAGGCCCTCGCCGGGCTCCCCAGAGGCCCCTGGCTCATGGTGTCCCCCATGATGGGCTCCAGGAACGGCCTCGCCCTCAGGCTCAAGAGGGACTACGGCGCCGTCCTCGCGGCGTTCAGCGGATGGGCGATGGACAGGGGCTACGGCGCCCACATGGGGGCAGACTACTCCTTCCCCCTCAGCGACCACTGCGACTTTGCGGAGCTCCTCCGCCTCGTCGAGGACGTCGCCCCCGAGACGGTGTACACCACCCACGGCTTCACCGACGAGTTCGCCCGCACCCTCAGGGCGGAGGGGTTCGACGCCAAGCCGCTCGCCGGCTACCAGTCGGCCCTCTCCGACTACCGCGAGGACACATAGAACCGGCGAAGGATTTAAGAATCAATTTCCCCCGCGTCCGTCCGGCAAAGTGCTTGAGTGATTACCAAATCCGTGCCGAGTGATCCAAGCAAAAAACCGTCCGTCTTTTCCGCAGCATACGACTGGAAGCTGGTCGAGCCCAGGGTCCGGAAGTTCACCAAGGACGTAGGCTTCCTAGACGAGATATCAAAGTCGATGCGAGGCAAGAGGGAGGTGGGCTACGTCGAGGGGCCGCCGACCCTCAACGGCGTCCCGCACATCGGCCACATCCGCGGCCGCATAATGAAGGACCTCTGGTTCAGGTACAGCACGCTAATCGCGAAGAAGAGCGTGGTCTTCCGGGCCGGCTGGGACTGCCAGGGGCTCCCCGTCGAGCTCCAGGCAGAGAAGGAGCTTGGGCTCTCCGGGAACAAGTGGGAGGACCTCAAGGTGATCGGCGAGGAGAAGCTGGTCGAGGCCTGCAAGAGGCTCCTCGGCAAGTACCTCCAGTCCTGGGAGGAGTCCGACGACCTCCTCGGCCTCCTCCTCGACCACACCAAGGCGTACATGACCTACCGCGACGCGTACATAGAGCGCGAGTGGAGGTTCCTGGAGCGCGCCTGGGAGAGGGGGATCCTCGGGGAGGGCTTCAAGGTCGTCCCCTACTGTCCGAGCTGCATGACGTCCCTCAGCCACGCGGAGGCGGTCCTCGGCTACGAGACGCTCGACGACCCCAGCCTCTACTACAAGGTGAGGGCCTCCGACGGTAGCTACCTGGTCATCTGGACGACAATGCCCTTCACCCTCGTGACCGACGAGATGGTAGGGGTCAAGCCGGACGCCGAGTACGCCTACGTCAAGGTGGGTGGAGAGACCTGGGTCGTCGGCGAGGGGCGCAAATCCGCGCTGGCCAGGGAGCTAGGGGTCGAGTTCGGGGAGACGACCAAGGTCGTGAAGGGGAGGGAACTCGACGGCCTGACCTACCACCACCCCCTCCTCGGCTCGATCCCAGGCCTGGGCAAGCTCCAGGCTCAGGGGAAGATACACAGGGTGGTGGCCGAGGAGTTCGTCGACACAGAGACGGGCACAGGCCTGGTCCACCTCTCGCCGGCGAACGGAGAGGAGGACTTCATGGTAGCCACCAGGAGGGGCGTCCCGGTCTTCGCCCCGATAGACGACAGGGTCAGGTTCACGGAGGAGGCAGGGACGTTCGCCGGGCTCTACGTCCGCGACGCCGACACGGTGGTCTCAAGGGCGCTCACGGAGGCGGGCGCGCTGGTCAACGAGGGGAGGCTTGAGCACGAGTACCCGACGTGCTGGCGCTCGGGCCACCGCCTGGTCTGGGTGGCGAGGCGCGAGTACTTCTACTGGATCGACCGGGTCAAGGACAACCTCGTCGAGGCCGCGGAGAAGGTCGAGTACTATTTCGAGGCGCCGAGGAACAGGTTCCTCGAGTTCATCAGGCAGTCCCCTCCCTGGTGCATCTCCAGGGAGAGGATCTGGGGCACCCCCCTCCCGATCTGGGTCTGCACCTCGTGCAAGGAGAAGGTCGCCGCCTTCTCCCGGAAGAGCATCGTCGCCAAGGCCAAGTCCCTCCCGGACGGCGAGGCCTTCGAGCTCCACAGGCCCTGGATAGACAGGATAGTCCTGAGGTGCCCGAAGTGCGGAGGGGACTGCAGGAGGGAGGCCTTCGTCCTCGACACGTGGCACAACAGCGGGTCGGCCCCTCTCGCGGCATTCACAGACGCCGAGCGCAAGGCCCTCGTCCCGGTCGACCACCTCACCGAGGGGATCGACCAGACCAGGGGCTGGGCGTACACCCTCCTCGTCCTAAACGTGGTCTACCAGGACAAGCCCGTCTCGCCATACAAGGCCTTCCTCTTCCAGGGGCACGTCCTCGACGAGAAGGGCAGGAAGATGAGCAAGAGCCTCGGGAACGTCCTCGACGCCCTCCAGATGCTGAGCGGGGGCTCCGTAGACCTCCTTCGCTACTACCTGATGTGGAAGAGCTCCCCCGTCGACGCCCTCAGCCTGGACACCAAGGAGATGAGCGGGAGGCCATACCAGGTCCTCAACACAGTCTATCACCTCCACGTCTACCTCAAGCAGAACGGCGATGAGGATGGCTTCGACCCCCTCAAGCACACGGTCGCCTGGGCCAAGTCGCGCGGCCTCATCAGGCAGGTCGACCTCTGGGTCCTCTACAACCTCGAGAATGCTTCCACCACGATCGAGGAGGCGTTCAGGGAGGGCAGGTACAACGAGGCTTGCAAGGAGGCAGAGCGGATGGTCGTCGAGGTCGTCAGCCAGGGGTACGTCAGGATGGTGAGGAGCGAGTTGTGGAGCGACACCCCGAGGGAGAAGGCGAGGAGGCTCGCGATCTACGCAGTCCTGGGCCACACGCTCTCAACCCTCGACATGCTCCTCCACCCGGTCGTACCCTTCCTCACCGAGTACCTCCACCAGGAGGTGTTCGCCCGGTCCGCATGGAGGAAGCCGCTCCTCCTCCAGTCCCTCCACAGGACCTCGCTCCCGAAGGCGGCGAAAGCCGAGAGCGAGGCAGTCGAGTTCGCCCTCATGGTCGAGGGGGCTTGCAACTCCGCCAGGGAGAAGGCCAAGCTCAAGAGGCGCTGGCCGCTAAGGGCGATGGCCGTCTACGTCGCGCCCGAGAGGGCCTCGAAGATGAAGAGGGCGCAGGCGCTCATCTCCCTCCTGTGCAACGTCAAGAAGGTCTCATTCGCCACCAAGGTCTCGTCCCTCCCCGTCGCTGTCACCCTCACCCCCAACCGTTCCCAGATTGGCGCCTCCTTCAAGGAGAAGACCAACGAGGTCCTCACCAGGCTCAAGGTCCTCGAGGGGGACGAGGCCTGGGAGACGTACCGGACGGGCGCGCCCATCAAGCTCTCCACCGCGGCGGGAGAGAAGCTCGACGTCCCCGTGTCGACGATGGAGTTCAGCTTCAGGGGGACCGGGGACTGGGAGGCAGCAGCGAAGGGCGAGACCATCGTTGCGATAGAGAAGGTGCGGGACGACAAGCTGATGGCCGAGGGAGTGGAGAGGGACGTCGCGAGGAGGCTCCAGTCGCTCCGGAAGAAGAGGGGCTACTCGCCCGCCGCCGTCCTGGCCAAGGCCAGGGTCGCCGGGCTCGACCCCGAGACCGTCTCGATGCTGGCGCCGCTGAGGAAGCACCTGGCCTTCCTGGTCAGGGTCAAGGAAGTCGAGGTGGCCACTGAGCAGGGCCCCGGCGGCGACTGGGAGGAGGACGAGCTGGACGGGAGGCCGATCTACCTCGACGTCTCGGGGGGGCTACTCGCCCGAAAGAAGGCGGGTGGCAAGAGACGACGGAAGGCCTGAATCGACTATCTTCTTCGCCGACCTCTCGACGTCGTACTCGACCCTCCTGAGCTCGACCCTCGACTCCCCCTCCTCGACGGTGAGCACGGCATAGGCCGCCCTCGGGTCGCCGTCCCGCGGCTGCCCGACAGACCCTGGGTTGAACACGAGCCCGCCGTCGTCCCCCCGCCACTGGTAGGGGACGTGCGAGTGGCCTAGCGCGAGGACGTCCGCACCCACCTTCTGGAGGTAGTACCTGAAGAGGTCCGCGTGCGTCGCCGGGAAGACGTACTCCCAGAGCGGGTCGTCGGGCGACCCATGGGTGGTGTAGACGCGCTTCCCGCCGACCTCGGTCCTCGCCTCCCTGGGGAGGGCCATGAGGTAGGCCTTGCTCTCCCCCGAGAGGTGCTCGGCGGTCCATGCGGCCGCTACCGCCGCCCTGGGGTTGAAGTCACCGAGGTCGCCCTCCACGGCGGCGTAGTCGTGGTTACCCTGGACGCACGTCGCCCCCACGCTCCGGAGGAGGCGGATCACCTCGTTGGGCGAGGCACCGTAGCCAACCACGTCCCCGCAGCAGACAACCCTGACGCTCCCCGCGTCGTCGAGGACGGCCTCGAGCGCCTCTAGGTTCGAGTGGACGTCGGAGATGAATGCGATGGTCGGCGAGCGGGGCACCTCGCCTGAGGGCGCCGCTAGGCTATCTAAGACTTGGGGCCGGCGAACCTGCGCTGGACGATCTTGCTGCGGGTCTGGGGCGAGGCCGCCACCTGGAGCAGCTCGTTGGCCGTCCCCGTCCTCTTGAGCATCCCGGCGAGGGCGAAGTACCACGTCGAGCTCGGGACGGCCCCCTGGTTGTCGGGCATCTCTATCCTGGCGATCTTGGTGAGGGGGTCGTACTCGGTCGAGGACACGTCCTCTCCCAGCTCCTCCCTGACCATGGCGAGCATGAACTTGACCGTCGCCTCGAATGGCTGCTTGGTCAGCTTGGACGACACCCTGCTCTCGAGCAGCCCCAAGAGCTCCTCCCCTATCGCCTCCACCGCCGAGTCCTCGGTAATCGACCGGGCGACCGCCTCGACGAACAGGTCCTTCATCTGGAGGGGGTCGACGACAAAGGGCAGACCGTCCACCAGCTGGAGCGAGGAGACCGCCCGCCTGCTCGTCGACTCCTTCCAGATCCTCTCGAACATCTCCTCCCCGAAGGCGCTCCTCAGCTCTCCCAGGAGTATCTGGTAGCCCCTCCCGGTCTGGCTGTTGACCACTATCAGCTCCGACTTGTCTATCACGAACACGCTCTTCCCCGAGAAGTGCCTCCCGAACCTCAGCTTGAGGCGGGGCGACGCGAACGGGAACTCGGGGACGGTCTCGGTGAGCGAGGAGACTATCCTGACCTCGGCGTCGTGCCTGCAGGCGCTCTCGACCTCCTCGATGCACTCCTCTATCAGGTGGAGCCCCCAGTTGTCGACCACGCACTTCACCTCACGCTCGGCCTTTAGGATCGACTCCTTTAGCCGGGTCAGCAGGCTCTGGGACCCCATCGAGAGGTACCTCTCCTCCACGACGTCGCCCGGCCCGACGTTCTTCTCTCTGACCTTCCTGAGCGCGGCCATGGACTTCCTCAGCCCCCTCACCTTCCTCTCCCTGTCCACCAATATCGACTGGAGGACCTCGGGGGGCTGCGCCTCGAACCTCGAGGGCTTGCCGCGCTCGAGCTCCCTCGCGAGGCCCTTGCCCGTCAGCTGGCGGGAGACCTGGTAGACCTTGGTCCTGGGGACCCCGGAGGCGTACTGGATCTGGTTGACCGTGCTGGCGCCGTTGGCAAGGAGGGCGTAGTAGACCCTCGACTCATACTCTGTGAGGCCGAACCCCTGGAGGCCAGCGACGATGTCGCTCGAGTCGTCCGCGAGGTACATCCCCCTGGAATCGTGGTTCACCGACACAGCTGTCACTGCGGTGACACGTTCGACGGTGACATTCGGCATAAGAAGACTGGTCATCGACCTTCAACCAGCGAGTCAATATGTCCCAATTCGCAAGCAAGTGGGAGAAGTCGAACACCGCGGGAATCACGCAACGAGTGCGTGAGTCTGTCAGCAACCCAGGGCCCCTCAAGCCGAGGCTGGACCTGGCGGTAAGGCAGATTCAGGTACAAGTCGCGAAGCTCGATGCAACTTCAGCCAAGCTCAGGGAGAGAGACGCCTCGATCTTCAACAAGATCGTATCCTCTATCCAGAAGCATGACTCGCAGCATGCTTCGGTCTATGCGAACGAACTCGCAGAGATCAGAAAGATGAACAGGATGGTCACCCAGGCCAAGCTGGCCCTGGAGCAGATCACCCTGCGGCTGAACACCATCACCGAGCTGGGCGACATAGTCGTGACCCTCACCCCTGCGATGTCGGTGATTCGCAGCGTCAGGCAAGGGCTTGTCAGCGTCCTCCCGGAGGCAGAGGGCGAGATCGGCGAAATATCCGGCCTGCTGAGCAGCATCCTCGTGGATGCGGGCACAGTCGGCGGGTACTCGCTGAACTTCGAGGCTGCCAACGAGGACGCGGAGAAGGTCCTGGCAGAGGCTGCGGCGGTCGCCGAGCAGAGGATGAAGGAGAAGTTCCCGGAGATACCCTCCGGGCTTCCCTCGATGGAAGGCTCGACGGAAAGCACTTCGTAAGAAGACCCAGAATGGAAAGCGAGGGGGACAGCCGCCTGCGCAAGTGGGAGCGTCCCCTATCTCCTCTTTTTCTCAAGACCGCGGGAACCACGGAGGGCGATACGATCGATCGACAACGACAGCTCCGTCCGGGCCTGCCAAGATTCGCCGCATCTTCAGCGGTTTGTTTCCTTTTGTTGACCAAGGGCGAGATTACTCCGCGCCGCACCCTCGTGCCCCGAAACAGGGTGCCTTTGCCAAAAGGAGCGACGGGGTAAGACGGTGATGGCGACCATCGACCCGTTCAGGATATTCGCCCGGGGGAAGACCGGCGGAGACTACAAGTCGAGGATATCCGTTGCCGTGCGCGAGATAGAGGGCCAGCGGAAGGAGCTTCTCCTGCTAAAGGCCAGGCTCGCTGAGCGGCGCCTCAAGCTCTTCGAGACCACGGTCCACGCCCTCCAGGAGAAGAACAAGTCCAAGGCGGCGGTCTACGCGACCGAGCACGAGGAGGTGATGAAGGTCTCCCGCGTGGTCGAGGCGAGCGAGCTCGCCCTCACCCAGGTGACCCTGAGGCTCCAGAGCATCAACGAGATCGGGGACGCGATGTTCCACATGGACACGGCCTTCAGGTCTCTGAAGCAGGTCAGCAAGGAGGTCAAGGGCGTCATCCCGGCCCTCGACGCGGCCTCCACGGACATCAACAGCACCTTCGTCGAGACGATGGCCCAGATGGGGCAGATATCGCCGAACCTCAACATCGACATCAAGACCGACAACTCCGAGGACCTGGTCGAGCAGGCGAGGAGGTACGCCGAAGAGCAGTCCTCCCGCCTCAAGGACAGCCTCAACATGATGCCGGGCAAGTTCGAGGAGCACGTCCTCAGGACCGCCGAGGACAACACTCCGCTCCTCGCCACCGGCGACGACGAGACGGAGAACCCCGTCCTCGGGACCCTCTACGGCAGGCCGAAGGACGACAAGGTGGAGTTCGAGGTGCTGGCCTATGCGGCAACCCACGAGGGGGCGATGGACGTCTCCAGGACCTCCCAGCAGCTCGGCCTCCCGCAGGAGCTGGTCGAGCGGACGATGATACACTTGGTAGCGCAGGGCAAGGTCAAGCCCGCGCCACAGTCTAGGGGCGGCGAGTGAGCATGAGCGTCGTCGCCGCGAGAGAGCTTGAAGAGGACGCCCGCAAGTACGCGGGGGAGGCCATCCGCCTCGACTCCCAGGGCGCCCACGGCATGGCGATACAGAGCTACCAAAAGGCCATCTCCACGCTGATCAAGCTCGTCAGGCTCTACCCAGACTACAAGCTCAACAGGCACTACATGGACAAGGCCTCGATCTACCAGGAGCGCGTGAAGGCCATCCAGCAGGCCCACGGCCTCGTCCCCCAGGACGCGCCCCAGGACTCCGCCAACTTCTCGATAATCGGCCCCAGCGGGAACGGCAACGGCAACGGCAACGGGAGCGCCCACACCGTGCAGGAGCCCGCAGCCCAGGCGGTCACCCCCGGCGGGAACGGAAGCGGGAGCCCGGGCCCCAGGGGGCCGCAGATGGTACCGCAGCTCAAGGCCTCCTTCAACGAGCTGGTCGTCCGCGAGAAGCCCAACGTAAAGTGGGACGACGTGATAGGGCTGGACGACGCCAAGCGGGCCATCAGGGAGTCGATAGTCTTCCCGTTCGAGAGGCCAGACCTCTTCCCTCTCGGCTGGCCCAGGGGGATCCTGCTCTACGGCCCGCCGGGCTGCGGCAAGACGATGCTCGCCGCCGCGACCGCGGCCGAGATAGACGGCTACTTCATCTCCATCGACGCCGCCTCGATAATGAGCAAGTGGCTCGGGGAGGCGGAGAAGAACGTCTCGAAGCTCTTCACCGAGGCCAGGAAGCTCCTCGAGAAGGGCAGCCCTGTGATAATCTTCATCGACGAGCTCGACTCCATCCTGGGGAGCAGGACGAACGAGGTCGGCGGAGAGACCAGGGTCAGGAACCAGTTCCTCAAGGAGATGGACGGAATCCAGGACAAGGGCAACCACCTCCACCTCTACACCGTGGGCGCGACCAACAAGCCGTGGGCCCTCGACTGGCCGTTCCTCAGGAGGTTCGAGAAGAGGATCTACATCCCCCTGCCCAACTTCGACGGGAGGATGTCGATGTTCAAGAACTACACCGCGCCCATCAACGTCGACTCCTCAATCAGCCTTCAGGACCTCTCGCGGATCTCAGACGGATACTCGGGCTCGGACATCAGGGACATATGCCAGGGCGGGCAGCTCCGCGTGGTCAGGGAGCTATTCGAGAGCGGGAACGCCCTCGACAAGAGCGTCCAGCCACGCCCCATCGTGATGTCGGACTTCAAGGAGATAATGAAGTCGCGCAAGCCGAGCGTCTCCCCCGAGATGCTCAGAGCCTACGCCAACTGGGCAGAGCAGTACAAAGCGCTGTGACATCCTGCGACGGCCGAGGTCGTGCGCATCCGGCGGGCGTCTCGGAGAAACGAGCGCTGGTATATTCTTAAGGCGCCCGAGAGGGGAGCGGTCGGCCTTGGAAGAGACCCCCTCACCCTCAGCCCTCGCCAAGAAGGTGGGCGAGAAGGTGGCCGTGGCAGGGTGGGTCCACGACGTCAGGCTACTCGGCGGGATCAACTTCATCCTCCTCAGGAACAGCGAGGGCATCGTCCAGGTCACCGCCCCCAAGAAGGCCGTGACGAAGGAGGTCATGGACAGGGTCGCCTCTCTCCACCCCGAGGACGTGGTGAGGTGCGCCGGCACCGTCAAGGAGGCGAAGGCGGCGAGGAACGGCTTCGAGATCGTGCCCGAGTCGATCGAGGTGCTCAGCGCCTCGGCGACCCCCCTCCCCCTCGACCCTAGGGGGGTGACCGACGCCAACATCGACACCCGCCTCAACTGGAGGACCCTCGACCTCAGGCGGCCGGAGGTCAAGGCGATATTCAGGATACAGGACGCCCTGCTCGAGGGGATGGAGGCGCACCTCCGGGGCAGGGGGTTCACGCGCGTCTTCACCCCGAGCATCCTGGGAGGCATCTCCGAGGGCGGGGCTGAGGTCTTCAAGACGGACTACTACGGGAGGCCGGCCTTCCTCAGGCAGGACCCGCAGCTCCACCGCCAGCTCGCGATAGCTGGCGGGCTAGGAAGGGTCTACGACCTCGGGCCGAGCTGGAGGGCCGAGGTCTCCCACACCCCCAGGCACATGAGCGAGCACAGGACGATCGCCCCAGAGGTGTCGTTCATCGCTGACGAGAGGGACACGATGCGGGTCGAAGAGGCGATGGTGGTGAGCGGGATAGAGAGGGCGGTCGCGAGGTGCGCCGACGACCTCGACGTCCTCCAGCTCGACCTCGACGTCCCGAAGACGCCCTTCCCCGAGCTCTCGTTCCCCGAGGTCTACGACACGCTCAAGAATCTAGGCCACCCGCTCCAGCGGGGGAAGGACCTCGACAGGGAGTCAGAGAAGCTCCTCACCGAGCACGTGAAGCAAGAGTTCGGGTCGGACTACTTCTTCGTCAACAGGTTCCCCTCGGCGATCAAGCCGTTCTACGTTATGCGGGTCGACTCGGACCCCGAGTTCGCCCGCTCGGTCGACCTGGTCCACAAGGGGCTCGAGCTCTCCTCGGGGGGCCAGAGGGAGCACAGGCACGAAAAGATACTCGCCCAGATAGCGGAGAAGGGGATCGACGCGGAGGGCCTGAGGTGGTTCACCGAGCCGTTCAGGTACGGCGTCCCGCCCCACGGCGGCTTCTCGCTGGGCATAGAGAGGTTCACCGCCGCCCTCCTCGGGATAGAGAACGTCAAGGAGGCCGCCCTATTCCCAAGGGACCCGGAGAGGCTCTCGCCCTAGCCTGCAAAGCGTTGCCATATTCACCAAAGCTCATATACCGAAACGCGGCTTTCGTGGAAACGTGCCGGAGCCGGGGACGATCGACTACAGCTACGTCCCGAGGCTGATAGGCGTCGGGCCTCCCCTCGATACGATAAAGTCGGGCAAGGTATACGAGCTGATCGCCCTCGGCAGGGACGAGGTCGGGACGCTCTCCAAGCTCAACGGAATACTCAACGCGCACAACCTCAGGACCTCCACCGCGGGTGGATACGCGATCCCGGAGCCCGGGAAGTTCGTCTGGTCGGGGTTCGCAGACTACTCAGAGTCTGGTTTCAAGGTGGAGGAGACCCTCCAGGAGATCAGGCGCCTGAGCTTCGTGACGCACGCCGAGGCGTCGAAGATAACTGACGTTGTGTTCGACAGGTTCCTCTTCCCCGTGACCATCCTGGGGAAGCAGAGGGTCATCGTGGTCAGGGCGGAGCCGTTCGTGGGCGTCGAGCAGCGGCTCATCGCCGCCTTCGGGTCTGGGGGTGCCTCCATCCTCTTCGACGAAGGGAGGAACTACGCCATAGAGTCTTTCGCCCAGTACGAGAAGATGCTCCCCGGAGCGACGCCCGACGTCCTCCTGAGGAACGCCATCGCCGGCCTGAGGGCGACAGGCTGGGGGCTATTCGAAGTCGACGTCTCGAGGCTGGTCCTCGAAGGGTTCGCCAGGGTCTCGATCAGGCAGCCTCCGTTCTCGACCGTGCCCGGCCTCAAGGAGAGCTTCTTCCTCAACGGCCTGGCCTGCGGCGCGCTCGAGGCGATCTTCCACGCAAAGTCGAGGGTCGAGACCTACAAGTACGACGAGGCTGCCAGCACCCTTCACATGGTGCTGCGCGTGATGCGCTGAGCGCCCTACATCCGGAGGGTGGCTTCCCTCTCCGACTCGACCAGGAGCTCTATGCCCTTGACCTGCTTGACGACCTTCTTGAGGGCCTCTATCTCTCCCCTGAGCCTCTCGGGCCGCCTCCCCGGGATTATCGCCTTGGTCAGCTTGCTCCCGTCGGGCAGCCAGACCGTGTTGACCGTCAGGATCCTGATCGGGTAGAACAGCTCCTCGAGGAACTGCCTGTCCGAGTTGGTCGTCCCTATCACCCAGACCTTGCCCTTTAGCATGTCCTCGATCTTCTGCCTTATCTCGGGCTTGGACCTCACCATCGCCGCGTCGGCCTGCTCCATCTCCAGGAGGTAGCTACCCTCGACCTCGAAGGACCTGAGGAGCGTCGCCTTGTTGAGCTCCGGGGTGGAGTCTGCGAGCTTGACCAGGGCCTTCGAGACAACGATGTCTGAGTTGGAGATCTGGCCAGCGTCGAGCTTCGCCTGGCACTTTGCGCAGAGGATACCCGTCTTCGCGTCGAAGGCGCATATCGGTATCCTGAGGGGCAAGACCAGTTTCGGGAAACCAGCTGCTCCGCCGATATAAAAACGTCCCCCCAAGAAAAGAGGGAGGTCGACGTCGGGGACTAGGTTTATCCGAGATTGGCGCCCTCTTGGAGACCGTGCGGCTCCTCGAGTACGAGGGGAAGGCCATCTTCCAAAGGTACGGCATCCCCGTCCCAAGGTCCGAGCTCTCGATGACGGCCGAGGAGGCGGCCGCGTCCGCGGAGGAGGTCGGGTTCCCGGCGGTCGTCAAGGCCCAGGTCCTCTCGGGAGGGAGGGGCAAGGCGGGCGGCATCGCAACGGTCCAGACCCGGGCCGAGGCCAGACGCGAGGCAGAGAGGGTCCTGAAGCTCAGGGTCTCGGGGGAGCTGACCCGGGCCCTTCTCGTCGAGGAGTCGGTGCCGCACTCCGACGAGCTGTACCTCTCGATTACCCTGGACAGGGGGAGGCGGGAGTTCGTCGCCCTCGCGTCCAGGACTGGCGGGGTGGAGGTCTCCTCGCTACCCAGGGAGGCCATGGCCGAGGTCCCCGTCCCGCTCTCTGGCCTGTCCGAGCTCTGCGCTTCTTCCCTCGCCACGAAGGTTGGATTGGAAGGCAGGACGCGGGCGGAATTTGTCTCGCTCGTCCTCGACCTGGAGAAGCTCTCCAGGGAGGAGGAGTGCGAGCTCGCCGAGATCAACCCCGTCGCGGTGCGCGACGACGGTGGCGTCGTCGCGCTTGACTCAAAGGTAGTCCTCGACGACAACGCCATCTTCCGCCATCCCGAGTTCTCGAGGATCCCGCCGGAGGACCCCCTCGAGGGGGAGGCCGCCGCGAACGGGTTCGCGTTCGTTCGTCTGGAAGGCGGCGTCGCGGTGGTGGGGAACGGGGCCGGGCTCGTTCTCTCGACACTGGACCTCGTCTCCGACGCTGGGGTCAAGGCGGCCTGCTTCCTGGACCTCGGCGGAGGCGCGCAGAGGGAGAGGGTGGAGGCGGCGCTCAGGCTCGTGCGCCGCCTGCCCACGGCGAAGGCGGTACTTGTCAACATCTTCGGGGGCATAACTAGGACGACCGACGTCGCGGAGGGCCTGAGGGACGTCCTCGCAGAGGCCCCGATGGCCCCAGTCTTCGCCAGGATAAGCGGCGCGGAGGAGGAGGACGCTCGGACCATCCTGGCAGGCGCGGGCGTCCCAGTCTTCAGGAACGCGCAGGAGGCTGTGCGTGCGGTGGCCGCGTGGGTCTCGCGTTGACGCTAGAGTTCCCCGAGGAGGGGGCCCCAGTCCTCGTGCAGGGCATCACCGGCCGCTACGGGAGCCTCCACGCCGGCCTCATGCGCGCCTACGGCACTCGCATCGCCGGCGGGGTGACCCCTGGGAAGGGCGGGCAGACGGTACAAGGCGTCCCGGTGTACGACACGGTGAGGGAAGCGGTGAGGGCGACGGGCGCCGCGGCCTCTGTCCTCTTCGTCCCCGCCCAGTCCTTCCTCTCGGCCGTCGAGGAGGCCGTGGAAGCGGGGGTGAAGCTCCTGGTCGCGATAACGGAGCACGTCCCGATCAGGGACTGCCTCGCCGCAATCAGCACCTGCGAGGCGAGCGGCGCCCGTGTGATAGGCCCGAACACTCCCGGTGTCATCCTCCCCTCCGAGAGGCTGAAGCTGGGCATCATGCCCGCGCCCTCCTTCCGGGAGGGTGGCGTGGCCCTCTTCTCCCGGAGCGGGACGCTGATGTACGAGGTCGCCGACACCCTCTCGAGGGCGTCGATCGGGCAGCGCGTCGCCCTGGGCGTGGGCGGCGACCCGCTCAACTGCACCACGCTGACCGAATGCCTCGACTGGGCGGCGCGCGACGACGATGTCGAGTCTGTGGTCGTGGTCGGGGAGATAGGCGGAGACGCCGAGGAGCGCCTCGCCCGCCACATCACCGAGATTGGATTCTCAAAGCCCGTGGTGGGGTACATCGCCGGGAGGTCGGCCCCCAGGGAGAAGCACATGGGCCACGCCGGCGCCATAATCTACGGGGACTATGGGACGGCAGACTCGAAGATCTCGGCCCTCAGGGCAGCGGGGGCGAAGATCGCGATGACCACCTCGGAGATTCCGTCTCTGGTCATTTCGGGCGGCAGCTGAACGCCGCTCCCGCTCGAAAAGTCCTTCCTAGCCTCATATACACCGTTCAAGTTGTAGAAAAAACCTTTCGAGGCTTCGTCGTTTGGACGGACCGAGGACGAAACGCCAAAATCCTTCTCCTCTCCAACTGATTCTCCTCGCCAAGGCCTCGTCTGGAAATGCCAGACCACAGGACTCAGAACTTGTGTGCACACAGGTTAAAACTCGCCATCTCTTCGGACTACCGAATGGTTTCCCGCTGGAAGGTCACAACCGTTTCGATGTTCGCGGCGATTCTGCTCTCGTCATCATCCTTGCTACCATTGGGCACCGTCTACTCGCAAAGTGCCACGTCCGCGTGCCCCCCAGTTTGCCTGAGCTTAATCAGCCAGTCTTCCTATTCGGTGAACGGCTACAGCTACAATTTTGTCGTTACCTACTACAACAGCTTCCGCTCGTCGGTGTTAGCCATGGTCTATCTGGTAATGCGCAACCAGATTGGGCAAACCGTAGGCATCGATTGGACAAACACTGAGATACCTTCTGGCGGTAACGAAACCCTCCACCCCTCAATCTCTGTATTACTTCCTCCAGGCAACTATTCGACTTCCATCTTCGCCGTCAACTCCGGCGGAGTCGCGATTTCCAACATTACGGTAGGTTCGATAGAATACGGAACCGTGCTCAAGGTTTCTTCTTTCTCTGAGTCGCCAGACACGGACAACGTGTCTGTCATATTGTGGAACCTGTCCCCGAGTCCGTTGGTTGCAAATATCACGATTATCGCGAGCGAGAACCAAAGACCTCTCGCCCGAAACCAGACGGAGATCACCATACCTGCCTTGTCCACAGTCGCCGTGCCCCTCGCATTGATTGGCACGGCCAACCCCACGTCTTGTCTGGACTTCTATATCTTCATGCAAAACGCGAACGGCATCAATTGGGCTCCACCGGACCATGAATCCTCCTGCTCTTGATTCTCGTTCTCCGTGCACCTAAAGGCTAGAGATATCTAACGAAGAAAAGTCCTTAAGCGGGTTTCCGGGCGGCTGGGAAAGCCCAGATGCCCATCGCCGACGTCACAAAGAAGCAGATCGCCCAGAAGCGGCGGCTCTTCCTCAAGGTCTGCCTCCGCTGCGGGGCGAGGAACGCCCTCCAGGCCACCAGGTGCAGGAAGTGCCACGCCTCCGTCCTGAGGCTCAAGAACAGGTCGGTCGGGCTCAAGAAGTAGCGCGGAAACCCATACCTTAAATCGGCACCAACGGCCGCCACTGAATCTGGGCCGATCGTCTAGCCTGGTTTGGACGTCGCTCTCACACGGCGAAAGCGCCTCATTGGCGTCGTCAAGGTCCCCGGTTCAAATCCGGGTCGGCCCACCAACCCTCTCAGCCGTTGATGCGGATCTTCTTGGCGACCCAGGGCTTCATGACGAGGTCCCACGGCGTTGCGACCGCCCCGCGGGAGATGAGGCACTGCCCGATGTCCCCGCTCAGGGAGCTCGCCGCCGCCTTGATCGTCGTCCTACCCGGGACCCTGCGCGGCTTGCTCTTCTCGATGTCAGCTATCGGCATGTCCATGAGCTTGTTGGGGTTCGCCGCCAAGTCGTGGAGGACCGAAGGGCTGAACAGGTGGCTGATTATCCCCCTGTCTGAGACGAACGTCCCGCCGGCGGAGAGGAAGACGCGCCTGAACCTGTGGCTGAACATGAAGAGCAGCGCCTTCCTCAGGGGGGTCATCCCTGGGAGGGCGAAGACCGGGGAGGCGACGTCCTTGACCTTCATGTCGCTCTCCATGAGCCCCGTCTTGAAGAGCTCCAACACGTCCGCCAGGCTGACCGGGACGCCCGTCCTCTCGGTGTCGCTTATCCAGGCGAACCCGAACCTCTCCTTGAGGAACACCTCGAAGAGCCGGTCGAGGCTCTCGTCGGCCCCCACCGAGCCGATGCTCTGAGCGGCGTCCTCGCATGGCCTTTCGATGAACTTCCAGAAGCCCCCCTGGCTGAGCGCGAGGAGCCTCTTGAGCAGCGAGTACCCGTGGAGCGCACGAGGCCTCGCCGCGGAGGTGTCCAGCACGAGGGGCAGGCCGTCTATCTGCTGGAACCTGAGCATGGAGACGGCCGGGAGCATCGGCATCTTGGGGTCGAGAACTGGGTACGCACGGTTGAAGACGTGCGGCAGCGCCTCCCGGATCTTCAAGTGGCGGTCGCGGCCTCGTGACTCTAGATATGCTTTCCCCGTGGCCTAGCCCTTGACGAAGCCGAGCGAGGCCGCGGCGCCGTAGAGCTTGTTCTCTGCCTGCCTCCACACGACAGACTTCTTCCCCTCGATGACGTCGTCAGTGATCTCGAGGCCGCGGTGCGCCGGCAGACAGTGCATCACGATGGCGTCCTTCGACGCAAGCTTCATGAGCTCAGAGTTGACCTGGAACCCCCGGAACGCCAGCATCCTGCGGCTCCGCTCCTTCTCCTCGCCCATGCTCACCCAGACGTCGGTGTAGACGACGTCGGAGTCGACCGCGGCCTCCTTGGGGTCGTCGACCACGCGCACCGTCGACCCCGACCTCCTGGCGTTCTCCTCCGCCCGCCGGAGCACCCCCTCGTTGGGGGCGTACCCCGAGGGGCACGCCGCCACCACGTTCATACCCACCATGGATGCTCCGAGGAGGAGCGAGTTGCAGACGTTGTCTCCGTCCCCCACGTACGCGAGGTTGAGGCCCTTCAGCTTCCCCTTGGTCTCGCTTATGGTGAAGAGGTCCGATATTATCTGCGTCGGGTGCTCCAGGTCGCTCAGCGCGTTAACCACCGGGACGCCGGAGAACTCCGCCAGCGCCTCGAGGGTCTCGTGCGCGTACACACGGCCCACGATCATGTCCAAGTAGTCGCCCAGTATCCTCGCCGTGTCCTTGGTCGGCTCGCCCCTGCTGGTCTGGAGCTCCGCCGCGTCCATGTAGAGGGGATAGCCCCCGAGCCTGACCGTGGCCACCTCGAAGCTCGTCCGGGTCCTCGTCGAGGGCTTCTCGAAGAAGAGCCCGACGGTTAGCCCCTTCAGGTCCGAGGGGCCGTCCCGACGCTTCATCACCTGCTTGAGGGTCTTGGTCCTGTCGAGGATCCCGGCGAGGTCGCGTGCCGAAAGGTCAGACACTGAGAGGATGGATCTGACCTTGCCCCCGCCCTTGGGTGAGCGCGACAATCTTTGCCCGCGAGGGCTATCCGGGGCCTGATATTTCGGCAGTGCGGCGCCCTACCCAGGGGCCGTCTCGGGGCGGAAGTCGTCCGGATAGGAGCGGGCGTTGTGCGACCTGTCCTTCCGCCTAGGCCTCGACCGCTGCACGATCTCCTTGACCCACCCGTTGACTTCGTCGAACGCGTCTGCAAGCTCGAACGACCTGGCGCTGTACGAGTATCTGTCCCTGGGGTGGATCAGGAAGACCTTGACCTCGTACTTTTTCTTGGGGGACTTGGTCTCACCCATCTTGATCACCGCCCTGGCCTCTGAGATGTCAGGGACGCTCCTCCTGAGGAGCTCGACAGCGCCCTGGAACTTCTTCCTCGCGGTCTCGGCCTCGAAGGGGTCGTCGGGCAGCCCCACGATGTACATCGGGATCGAGGTCTCGACCGCCTTCCTCGAAAGGACGCTGAGGAAGTCCCGGTAGGTGACTATGCCCTGGACCTCGTCAGTGCCCACTACCACCGAGTAGTTGGAGCCGAGGTTCGACATGTGACCGTGGACGTCGCGGAGCGAGTCGGCGATGTCGTTGGTCACCACGTCCGTGTCGGCGAGCACCGAGAGCGCCTCGTCGTACCTCTTGCTCTCCCTCCCTCCCTTCTCGTTCCTGTCCGTCTTCGGCATGAGGTTGAACACTATCTTCTCAGCCGTCACTATGCCGTGGAGCCCGCGCCCCTTCAGGACAGGGATCTGATCGAACTTCTTCCTGAACATCGCGTCCCTCGCCTTTGAGACGATGTCGGAGGCGTCCAGGCAGTAGGGGCTCGGGGTCATGATCGACGAGATCTTCCCCGGGGTCTCCGAATCTAGGAGCTTAGCCACGACCGACGGGGAGGTGACGACGCCCGCGAATTTCCTTTCGCGGTACACAGGCATGGAACGGGTCCTGTACTCGTGCATCAGGGTAGCGGCGTCGCTGACGTTGTTGTTGGGGCCAAGGCGCGGCACCTGGTGCATCACTGTCGCCAGCTTGGTGTTGATGTTGGAGACGTTGAGGAGGTCCCTCACGGAGACGACGTACGTGCTGGAGGTTCCGTCTTCCACCAGCACCTCGCTCAGCTTGTGCTCGCTGAGGTGCCCGATGAGCTTCGAGACCGGGTCGGTGGACGGGAACGTCTCCGCGTCTGTAAGCAGGTCTGTGACCGGCATCCGCATCAGTTGCTCGGGCTTCATGCCCAGAGCACCTCCGGACAGCTGTCCTTCGCCATGGTCTCGGGCCTCATCGGACCACCTTGGGCGGAGTACCTGCGGGAGAGGACCGCGACCAACCCCACGACGACGAGCGAGACGAGGGCTAGCGCGCTCGTTGGGAACTCTGGCGTGGTCGACGTCGCCACGGTCGAAGTGGTCGAGGTCGTCGGGGTGGTCGTAGTGGTCGAGCTTGACGCGGCATTGCTGGCCGTCGATGTCGTCGTGGTGGTGCTCGTGGTGGAGGTCGTCGAAGTGGTCGACGCGGCGGAGGAGGTGGTCGACGTGGTAGTCGTGCTGGACGTGGTGGTCGTGCTCGACGTCGTCGTCCTGCTCGTGGTGGTCGTCGAGGTGGTGCTCGTGGTGGAGGTCGTCGTCGTGGCAGCCGCCGAGTACGAGAAGGTCACGACCGCCGTCGCCGTCGCCCCATCGCCTCCCCACGTCGCGTTGACAGAGAACGTCCCTGTCGCCCACGCCGAGCTGCCTCCTGGGATCGAGACGTACGAGAAGTTCCCGCTGAGCGATGACGGGTAGACCTCGTCGATGTCGGCGATTGTCCCTATGGAGTTCCTGATCGTGATGACAACTGCCGTGTTCGGGCCCGGTGCCGGGGTCACCTGGCCTGTCATGGTGATCGGCTGGCTCCCCGAGTAAGAGGAAGCGTCCGTCTTCAAGGTCACGCTGTACCCCCCGGCGGCGCTGACCGGCGCCGTCGTGGTGACAAGGAGCAAGAGGAAGGCGGCCAGGCCTGACCCTCCGATTAGATATCGCACGGTGCTCAATGTCTCGAGGCCCGGGGTGCTGAAAAGCGCCCATTTAAGATGTGCAGGCAATTCTCAATGCTTGAACGCCCGGGTGTGGGTTATCGCCATGGTCATCCCGTACTCGTCCGCCGCCTCGACCACTTCGGGGTCGCTTATCGACCCGCCGGGCTGGATCACCGCCTCGACCCCCGCCTTGCCCAAAAAGTCCACGTTGTCCCTGAACGGGAAGAAGCCGTCGGACGCGCAGACCGCCCCCTTCGCCCTCGCCCCGGCGTTGTCGAGGGCGATCCTGACGGCGCCGCTCCTCTTCCTGAAGGTCGCCACCCCCAGCGTCCAGAACTCCGTGAGGGCACCGTCCCTCCCCGCCTTCCCGTCGGCGACCACTATCCCGTTCGACCTCACCCGCCTCACGAGCTCCCAGGCGGCCAGCAGCTTCCGCACCGTCGCCTCGTCCGGCTTGGCCTTGGTGGGGAATGTCAGCTTCGCCCTGTCCAGCTTCTTCCGATAATCGGTCGTCTCCTGGAGGAGGACCGCCCCCTCCAGTTCCTTGAAGTCGAACCGGTAGTCCGGCCTCTCGCCCGTCTGGATCAGCCTGATCTTCTTCTTTTGCTTGGCGACCAGCACCTCGAGCGCCGCCTTGTCGTACCCCGGCGCCATCACTATCTCAGTGTAGACCGACCCGTCGTCCTTCCCGTCGTTCTTCCCTATCAGGCGGGCCGCGGGGACGTCGACCTTCCTGTTGACCACGACCGTCCCTCCAAAGTCCGCTTCGGGGTCGCACCTGTGGGCAAGCTCGTAGGCCCTCGCGATCGTCGGCGCGAACGCGAATCCGCTGATGTTCCCGTGCTTGACCGTCGCGGCCGCAGCCACGTCCTCGAACCCTTCGACGATGTCGTACGCGCTCCCTATGTCGAGGTAGTTGTTGAACGACATCGAGTCCCCCGCCAGCTGCATCCACGAGGTCATGCTCCTCGACCCGTCGATCGAGTAGATCGTCGCCTTCTGGTCTGGGTTCTCCCCGTACTTCGCGTCCTGGTACTTGGTGGCAGAGAGCAGGAACTTGCCGGGGAACGGCTCTTCCTTGGAGGAGAACCTCCTCCAGAGCTCGTTGTAGATCGCCGAGTCGTACGACGCTGTCATCGCGAACGCCTCTACGGCCATCCTCCTCCTGAGGCCGATCCCGACGCTACCCTTCTTCTTCCTCATCTCGCCGAGCACGCCGTCGTAGAACCTCGGTGATGGGACGACGGTCACCGACGCATGGTTCTTGGTCGACGCCCTCACCATCGACGGCCCGCCGATGTCGATGTTCTCTATCACCGCCTCCTCGGTCGCCTTGGGGTCCCGTGACACCTTCTCGAAGGGGTAGAAGTTGCAGACCACCATGTCGATCGGCGTCACGCCCATCGCCTTGAGCTCCTTCATGTGCCCCGGGTCGTCCCTCTTGGCCAGTATGCCCGCGAACAGGTTCGAATGGAGGGTCTTGACCCTGCCCGAGAGCGCCTCCGAGAGGCCCATCGCGTCCTGGAGGCTCTTGACCTTGACACCCCCCTCCTTCAGGGAGGTGAAAGTCCCGCCCGTGGCCAGGAGCGACACGCCGAAGGACTCGAGGCCCTTCGCGAACTCGACGAGGCCAGACTTGTCCGCCACGCTGAGGACGGCCGTCCTGACCCGCACCTCTCCCGGTTCCGCCATCGCTCCTGTCCACGCTCGGGCCGGAGGCTATATCCCCGTATCGGTGGCCCTCATGGTTTAACACGCATGTGCCAAATCCGACTTAAATAGACGCTGAAAATTGGCGTCAATTACGACCAATGGTCGGACGTTTGAGGTGAGCGTGGTCATCTCCAACAAGCCGGGCGCGAAAGAGCCCGAGGGTGAGACCATACTCCACGACCTAGTCTCCAAGTCCGGTTTCGCGCAGGTGAAGTCGATCCGCGCAGGCAAGTACCTCCGCGTCACTGTCACAGCCCCGGACCCCCAGTCTGCGAAGAAGCTCGTCGAGAAGATGTGCAACGAGCTCAGGATATTCAACCCCGCGGCCCACTCGTGCGAAGTGTCCATCGGGAGAGTCCCAACCTGATGAAGGTCGCGGTCGTCAGGTTCCCCGGTAGCAACTGCGACCTCGACATGGTGTCCGCGCTCCGGACCATCCCGGGCCTCGAGCCCGTCCTCGTCTGGCACGAGGACGCTGCCCTCGGGCGCGAGGAGTTCGGTGCCGTCGTCCTCCCAGGCGGCTTCGCCTTCGCCGACAGGCTGAGGGCCGGCGCGATAGCCGCCAACTCTCCGGCGATGGCGAAGGTGAAGCGGCTGGCCGACCGGGGCGTCCCAGTCCTCGGCGTGTGCAACGGCTTCCAGGTGCTCGTGGAGAGCCAGCTACTCCCGGGGGCGCTCCTCAGGAACAGCGGCCTGAAGTTCGTCTGCGACTGGACCCACGTCAGGGTCGAGAACACGACGACACCGTTCACCTCCGGGCTGCGCAAGGGGCAGGTCCTCGACCTCCCCATCGCCCACGGAGAGGGGCGTTACTTCCTCGAGCGCCCCGAGCTCGAGAGGCTCGAGAAGGACGGGCTGGTCGCCTTCAGGTACTGCGACGAGGCCGGGCGGCCGACCTCGAGCAGCAACCCCACCGGGACGCTCCACAACATCGCCGGCGTCTGCAACAAGGAGGGCAACGTCGTCGGGCTGATGCCCCACCCCGAGAGGGCCGCGGAGGCCCTCCTCACCCCGCTCGGCAAGGCCGACGGGTCCTTGGTGCTCTCTTCCCTCCTAGTCAAGAGGTGGAGGGGCGGGGCATGAGGGCGGAGCAGCTCGGCCTCGGCCTCACCGCGGACGAGATCGCCACCGTCCGCAGGTCACTCGGGCGGGAGCCGAACGAGACCGAGTGGTCGATGATCGACGCCGAGTGGTCGGAGCACAGCAGCTACAAGTCCTCGAAGGCCCTCCTCAAGCTCTTCCCGACGACTGGGAAGCGGGTGGTGCTCGGCCCGGGCTACGACGCCGGCGTGGTCGACGTGGGCGGCGGGTACGTCGCGACACTGCACATAGAGAGCCACAACCACCCCTCCGCGATCGACCCCTACGGAGGGGCTTCCACCGGCATCGGAGGCGTGCTGAGGGACATCCTCTCCGTCGCGAGCAGGCCGATAGCCCTCGTCGACATCCTCCGTTTCGGGCTCATCGACGAGAGCGGCCACTCGAGGTGGCTGTTCAAGAACGTCGTCAGGGGCATCGCCGACTATGGCAACTGCGTCGGCGTCCCCACCGTCGCGGGGGAGGTAGAGTTCGACGACTCGTTCGAGAGGAACTGCCTCGTCGACGTCGCCTGCGTGGGGATAGCCAAGAAGGGCGGGCTCATCCTCGGCGAGGCGAAGAAGCCCGGCGACGTCCTCGTCCTGATAGGAGGGAGCACCGGCAGGGACGGCATCAAGGGAGCCACCTTCGCCTCGGCCAACCTCAAGGCCGACGCCGCGAGCGACCGCTCCTCTGTCCAGGTACCCGACCCGTTCATCAAGAAACTCCTGCTCGACTCCCTGCTGGAGGTCATCGAGAGCGGCGAGAACATCCCGGGGATGAAGGACCTCGGGGGCGGAGGGCTCTCGACAGCCCTCTCCGAGGTAGCCTCCAAGGGAGGGACGGGCGTCGACGTCGAGCTGAAGCGGGTGAGGCTCCGCGAACAGGACATGTCGCCCACGGAGATAATGACCTCGGAGTCGCAGGAGAGGATGCTCCTGGTCCTCCCCGCCAGCGCCGCGAGCTCGAAGAGCGGCGTCATCAAGATACTGGAGAAGTACGACGTCCCCTACTCTGTGATCGGGAGGGTGACGGCCCATCCCAACCTTGTGATCAGGTGGGGCGGCAAGGTCGTCGCCGACCTGCCCGCGTCGCTGGTCACGGAGGCGCCTCTCATCCCCTGGCCTTCGAGGAAGCCGAAGAAGCCTGTGGGCTCCTCGAGGAGCAGGGCGTCCGGCCAGCCCTCGAGCATCCAGGAGGCGCTCATCACCATCCTCTCCTCCCCCAACGTCGCGAGCAAGAGATGGGTCTTCAGGCAGTACGACCACGAGGTCGGGATAAGGACTGTCGTCAGGCCGGGGCAGGGAGACGCCGCAGTCCTCCGCCTCCCCAACGGCAAGTTCCTCGCCATCAAGGGTGACGGCAACAGCAAGCACGCCTCGCTCGACCCCTACGCCGGCGCCGCTGGGTGCGTCGCCGAGGCGTGCAGGAACGTCGTGGCGGTCGGCGGCGAGCCGATAGCGCTGGTCGACCACCTGCAGTCGGGCGACCCCTCCGACCCTGAGGTGTACTGGACCTTTCGGGAGGCGCTGCAGGGCATGGCCGACTATTGCAGGGCCTTCGGCCTCCCGGTGGTGGGGGGTAAGGTGAGCTTCTACAACGAGGACTCTGCGACCGGCCGCGCCATCAAGCCCAGCCCGATCGCCCTCGTCGTCGGGCTGATCGAGGACCAGTCGCGGATCAAGACGATGTCGTTCAAGGGCGCCGGGGAATCGGTCTTCGTCCTCGGGGAGACCAGGCCCGAGCTCGGCGGCTCGGAGTACTCTGCGAAGTTCTCGGTCGCGAAGGGTGCGGGAGCGGCGCCGCGCCCCGACCCGGCTGTCGACCTGGCGACCTGCAAGGCCGTCCTCGGCCTCATCGAGGATGGCCTGGTCTCCTCCGTCCACGACTGCTCGAACGGGGGCCTCGGGGTGGCCCTCGCCGAGATGGCGATGGCTGGAGGGGTCGGAGCGAGGATAGACCTGACCAAGGTCCCGACCACATGCGAGGCCGAGGCCGAGACCCTCTTCTCAGAGTCGCACGGGAGGTTCGTCCTCTCCGGCGGCGACGAGCGCGCGCTCCTAGC
>Ga0335081_10002866_pt1 | contig 27146 bp, 21 predicted proteins | sample Lox_Sample_35_FD_206713 | JGI IMG/M metagenome (GOLD analysis project Ga0335081, IMG submission 206713) | Soil microbial communities from Loxahatchee National Wildlife Refuge, Florida, United States - Lox_Sample_3.5 | ecosystem: Environmental > Terrestrial > Soil > Wetlands | place: USA...
TCCACTACCGGCAAGGTGCAAACCGTTTTCGGCGAGCCGATCGAGGCGCACGGCCGCACTATCATTCCCGTGGCACGCGTGCAGTACGGTCTCGGCGCGGGCGGAGGCGGCGAGAACAAGAGCGGCAGCGAAGACGCGATCGGCGGCTCCGGCGGCGGAGGCGGTGTCAAGGTTACGCCGGTGGGCGTGCTGGAGATCACCGACGCGGGCACCAACTTCATCCGCTTCTTCGATCCGAAGATGGCAGCGCGCCTGGTCTGCGCCGGAATCATGATCGGCTTCCTGCTGCGCCGGGCGTTGCGCTGGCGGAGATAGGACAGTACTGAAAGCTTGAAAACTGTTCCCACGCCAGCGCACACTACTCCCACCGTGACTACCAAGCCCGACCTTTTCCGCCAGCTTCCTTCCGTTGACGAATTGCTGCGTTCCGATAGCCTCCGCAGCTTGAGCAAGCACTTTGGTCACCCGGCAACGGTCGAGGCCGCGCGAGATTTCGTCGCTGAGCTGCGCACCCGGCTCTCTGCCGGTACCCTGGACGAAGCCGCGTTTTCGGCCGCTATTGAAGATGCTTCGAAAGCTATCGAGCGCCGGTTGCAGCAATCCCTGGCTTACTCTCTTCGTCGTGTCATCAACGCTACCGGCGTGATCCTGCACACCAATCTCGGCCGCGCGCCGTTGAGCGAAGCCGCGCTCGAACATGTCAGCGAAGTTTCGCGCGGCTACTCCAACCTCGAGTTCGATCTCGCGACCGGCGAGCGTGGCAAGCGCGACGTTCACGTCAGTCGCTTATTTGCGAAGCTGCTGAACTCCCCTGACCGCGAAGTCTCGACCATCGTCGTCAACAACAATGCAGCCGCGGTGCTGCTGGCGCTGAACTCGCTGGCCGAAGGCGGCGAGGTGATCGTCTCGCGCGGCGAGCTGGTCGAGATCGGCGGCTCCTTCCGCATCCCCGATGTCATGGCGAAGTCGGGAGCGGTCCTGCGCGAAGTTGGCACCACCAATCGCACCCGCATCGCCGACTACGAGTGCGCAATCGGCGAGCGCACCAAGCTGTTGCTGCGCGTTCATCGCTCTAACTTCCAGATCGTCGGCTTCACCGAGCAGCCATCGCCGGAAGAGCTGGTCGCGCTCGGCCGCAGGCACAACATCCCGGTGATGGAAGACCTGGGCAGCGGCGAGCTCTTTGATCTGCGCCAGGCCGGCGTCCACGGCGAGCCCATGATCGCCGACAGCTTGCGCGCCGGCATCGGCATCGTGACCTACAGCGGCGACAAACTTCTGGGCGGCCCGCAAGCCGGCTTGATCAGCGGCGCGCCGGAGCTGGTGGCGAAGCTTCGCGGCAATCCGCTCTTCCGCGCGCTGAGGGTCGACAAGATGTTCTACGCCGCGCTGGAGGCCACGCTGCTGGCTTATTTGCGCGAGGACTACGATGCGATTCCGACGCTGCGCATGATGCGCATCCCGGAAGACGAGCTACAGCATCGTGCCGAGCACATCGCGCGCTCCTTGCATGTCAGCACGCCGGAGCTGGAGATTGAAGTCGTCGCCACGCGCTCGCTGCTGGGCGGTGGTTCGGCGCCGGGAGCGACGCTGCCGTCGCGTGCGCTGGCCGTACGCTGCGGCGCGATGTCGGCGGACGATCTTCTGCTGCGGCTGCGACAGTGGCAGACGCCAATCATCGCGCGCGTGGAAGACGGACGTGTGCTGCTCGACCTGCGCACGGTCGAGCCGGGTCAGGACGCGATAGTTCTGGCCGCGCTGGAGAGCATTGGCTCGAAGTAGAGCCGGCGCGGGTAGAGCCAGGCTTCAGGCTGGCGGCCGGGCTTGTTCTCCTAGAGCTGGCCTTCAGGCCAGCGTCCAGGGCGCCTGGTTTGAGATGATGAGCCGGCTTCGATTTTTTTGTAAGGTGCAGGGACGCAAACCTGAAGGTTCGCTCTACCTTGCTCTAGTTCGCTCTACCCGGCAATCTCACCTTGTCTAACATCTACACCATCGGACACTCCACGCGCACGCTTGACGAACTCATCGCCGCGCTCGCGGCGCACGGCGTCACCACCCTGGTCGACATTCGCGCCTTCCCCATGTCGCGCCGGCTGCCGCACTTCAATCGCGAATCGCTGGAGCTCGAGCTGCCCCGGCACGGCATCGCCTACGTCTGGATGAAGGAGCTCGGGGGGCATCGCAAGAAGATTCGCGACGACTCGCCCAACACCGGCCTGCGCAACGGCGCGTTTCGCAACTACGCTGATTACATGCTCACGCCGGCGTTCGCGCAGGCTATTGAGCGACTGCTGGAGATTGCGTCGACTCCCACCCTGTCGCCAGCATCAGGCGACAAGGGTGGGGCACCCGCAGCAAGAACCGCCATCATGTGTGCCGAGCGCGTCTTCTTCAACTGTCATCGCATGCTGGTCAGCGACTATCTCACGGCGCACGGCCGCACTGTCCTGCACATTGACGACGACAAACATCCGACGCGCCAGCACAAGCTGATGGCCGAGGCACATCTGGTCGGCGGGCAGCTGCTGTACAACGCGCAGGAGCTGTTCTAGGACGCCATTCGCCGTTCGGCATTCGCCACTCTTCGCCATTCGCTTTTCGCCATTCGCCGTTCGCCAGAGGTGTGATTTTCTACGGGTTGCTCCTAGCTTTCCGAGAGCCTCGAATTAAGATCCGACGCAAGCGGCTGAAGCCGCCTCCCGGCCGCTAACTTTGCGGACCGCCTAAAGGCGGCCCCTTGCATAGCACCCCCCAGTCAGGACTTCGTAGCAACGACACCGTCGAGCCTGCGAAATTTCAGGAGATGGAACAGCTCCGGCGAATAGCGGATGGCGCACGGCGAGCGGCGAATGGCGAACGGTGCCCTTCTGCTACCATCGAGTATTCATGGCAAAACAGGCAGTCTTCCGCGAGCGCAACAAGCGTTACTACCGCGTTCTGCATACTCCAATCTGGATCTGGGTATTCTGGGTGCTGCCGGGATGGCCGCTCACCTACGATCTCTACACCCGCGGCCCCGACCGTTGGCACTGGATCTGGCTGGCGATCATCCTCGCCTTCGTGGCGTGGCGCGGACTGGCCGGCCGCCTGCCCGGCTGCGAGCCGCGGCCTTACATCACCTACTACGGCGTGCATCAGCCGAACCTCTGGTATCGCGTGGTCTGCTACACCGCCGCGTGGATCGACATTATCGTTCCCTACGCGCTGAATCTCATCGGTCTGGTCATCGCGTCCGTCAACGGCCAGTGGATGCTGCGCGATCTGTACCGCTACGGCTACTATCCGCTGGCGCTGGCCGTCGTCCTCGGCACCGTCTTGGATTGGACGCCGCGGGCCCGCCGCGACACCTTCGGCGAGGGCGCCGAGCGCGCCTGGTTCTATGTTGCCATTTGGATGGTCGTGCCCACGCAGGTCATCAACTGGGGTGCGTGGCGCTTCGGCAAATTCATGGACCTGGCGCCCTTGCCGCTGGCGCGGGTGCGCCTGCTGGTCTGCCTGATCGCGACCGCGTTGTTCTTTCTGCTGGGCTATTCGCAAAAGCTGCCGCGCACTACTCGACACTACGAGGGCGTTGCCGCGGCCGGCGTGTAAACAGAGCTTTCCCAGCGTCTAAGCCGTTTATTTGCGATCATGAGCCGGCTTTTTAGCCGGCGGCACAAACAAGCTCTAGCGACTTTTTCAGCAGCCTGTGAAGTCGTACTCCACCCAGAATCGTCTGGGTGCAGCTTCAAACTGAGACGCTACCGCGGTGCCGCTTGTCTTCTCCAGTGTGCTATCGTAACCAACACTTCTCATCCGAGAACCATTTTGGCTACCACCCGCAGCTTTGCGGGGGCGCCGGGCTGCGGAAACCCTCGCCGGGATTACAGCCGAGATTACGAAAGAGAGAGCCATGCAACTCCATCGATCTTTGCGCAAGGCGATCGCGCCTTTAGTGCTCTGCCTGCTGTCGACCACGCTTTGGGCGCAGGACCCGGGATGGCCGCGCCAAATTACCAAGCCCGGCGGCAAACTCGTCCTTTACCAGCCGCAGGTGGACGACTGGAAAGACTTCAAGCAGGTCGACGCCCGCATGGCGTTCACCCTCACCCCCACCGCAGGCCAGAGCCATGTCGGGGTGGTGACGCTCCAGCTGCAGTCGACCGTCAACATGGACAACCACACCGTCCTGCTCAACAATCCGCAGGTCACCGGCATCACGTTTCCGTCGCTCGATCCCGAGACCACTGCAAAGATGAAGGAGTTGATGAAGCAGTTCCTCAACCCCTCGGCCGCCATGACGATTTCGCTGGAGCGGCTGGTGGCCAGCGTGAAGAAGTCGCAGGCGCCGCCGGTGTCGCAGGTCAAGAACGATCCTCCCACGATCTTCCTCAGCATGCGTCCCGCAGTCCTTCTGATGGTGAATGGCGCGCCGGTGATGGCGCCCGTTCCGAACTCGAGCCTGCAGTTTGTGGTGAACGCCAACTGGCCGGTGTTTGTCGAGGGTGGCGCCACGTATTACCTGTTCACCGGCAAAGGCTGGATGAAAGGAAGCAGCCTGCAAGGCCCGTGGAATCCAACCGGGCAGTTGCCGAAAGAGATGTCGAAGGTCCCGGCGAACCAGAACTTCGCTGATCTGAAGGCGTTCATACCGCCTCCGGCGGGCAGTGCGGCCATGTCGATGCGGGTTTTCTACAGCGCCACTCCGGCGGAGCTCGTCGTCTTCAAGGGTGAGCCGCAATGGACGCCGATTCCGGGCACACAACTTTCGTATGGCGCCAATACCGAGAGCACCGCATTCAAATACGCGCCGACGGGAGCGTTCTACCTTTTGACCTCCGGCCGCTGGTTCACCACCACGACGCCGATTCTGGGGGGCTGGACATTTGCGACTTACAAGCTGCCGGCGGATTTTGCCAAGATTCCGCTCAGCAGTCCCGCGGGCAAAGTTCTGGCGTCGGTTCCGGGAACGCCGGAAGCGGAAGATGCGGTGCTCATCGCGCAGATTCCGACCACGGTGACGGTGAACGCTGCAGAGGCTGCGAAAGGAGTCCAGGTGACCTATGCAGGCACGCCGCAGTTCCAGCCCATTCAGGGCACGACGATGTCATACGCGGTGAACACGTCGAACAAGGTGATCCAGGTTGGCGCGCAGTATTACCTGTGCTATCAGGGCGTGTGGTTCGTTTCCTCTAGTCCCACCGGACCGTGGCAGACGGCGCAGGCCGTGCCGCAGGTCATCTACACCATTCCGCCCAGCTCTCCCGTGTACAACGTAACCTATGTGACGCAGGTCGTATCCAGCCCAGGCTATGTCGAATCCAGCTACACCGCCGGATATATGGGGGCATTCATCATGGGAGCGACGGTAGGAGCCATCGTGTGCAGCGGAACGGGCTATTACTATCCGCCGTACATCTGGCACGGCTATTACTATCCTTACGCGGCAACCTACGGCTATCACACTTACAATCCCTACACCGGCGCCTATGGATACGGCGGAGCAGCGTACGGTCCGTATGGCAGCGCGCATTGGGGGACTTCGTACAATCCCAACACCGGGACCTATGCTCGCGGCGCCTCAGTGTCGAATGCCTATGGATATCGCGCCGCCGGCCAGGCTTATAACCCTTACACCGGCGCCTATGGCGCTACCCGCCAGGGTGGAAACGCGTATGGATCGTGGGGACAGTCCGTCGTCAGCAAGAACGGCAACACCGCATACACGCAGCATGCGAGCAACGCGTACGGCTCGGTGGGAAGCGTGCAGACCTCGGCAGGCGGCAAGGCGGCCGGTGTAAGTACCGCCAACGGCAATACTGCCGCAGGAAAGACCGCCAGCGGCGACATGTATGCCGGTCACGACGGCAACGTGTACAAGAACACCGGCTCCGGCTGGGAGAAGTACGACAACGGAAGCTGGAACTCCGTGCAGAAGCCAACGCAGCAGCAGGCCCAGCAGAAGACGGACTCGTACCGGCAGCAGAATCCGGACGCCGGCGGCTCGAGGTCAACATCGCAGCCGCAATCTATGGGAAGCACCAGCGACCTGGACCGCCAGGCGCAGGACCGGCAGCGCGGCGCCGAACAGAGTCAGCGCTTCTCGCAGAGCCAGCGCGGCGGAGGCGGCTGGGGAGGCCGCGGAGGAGGTGGCGGAGGCGCCCGACGGCGCTAACGGTGGATGCCGGAGACGCTGAGCTAAAGTGTCTGCGTGAGAACGCGTTTTCGAGTTTCGTAGTGGGATACGGCGGTCGAAAATCGAGCGCTGTAGGCGCGAAACAGTCTAGCCCAGCACGGAGCCGAAGGCGGAGTGCTGGGTAGAGTGGAAAAAAGGTCTGAGCCCCTTCAGGGGCGACACAGCTCTCACGCATTCACTAAAGGTCAGCTCTATCCGCTGATGGTTGATCGCTAATTGCTAACTGCTAATTGCTTCTTCTCATCCTTCAGCAGCGCAAACTTCCTTCGCCGGTAGATCACCGCGATCAGCACGATGAACAGCGCCTCCGAGAGCAGCGCCAGAATGCTGCCCTCCGGCCCGTCGGCGCCTCCGGCGAAGAGCGCAGGCCCGTGAAAGGACGGGCGCATCAGCGCATACTCGCCGTGCAGGCCGCTGTTGGGCGTGCCGAACAGGAAGGTCTCGCCCCAGTCCCAGGCGGCATGATTGCCGATGGCGAACCACAGGTCTCCGGTGCGCCACAGGCTGAAGCACATCGCCAGCCCGTCCGCGAACACCATCACGATGCCGAACTTGTTTTCGCCGGGATTGCCGAGATGTCCTGCGCCAAACAGCAGCGAGAACAGCAGCGCCGAGCTCCAGAAGCTCCAGCCCTGCGGCAGCCGGCTGAGGCCGTCGGTGGTGACGCGCTGCACGTAGCCGCGCAGCATGCCTTCTTCGGTCACGCCGACAAACAGGAACACCACCGCCCAGATCAGCCCGTCCTGCACGATGGCGGCGCCGTGCAACTGCAGCGTGCCAAAGTCGAACCACCCGGCCAGATGCATGAGCTCCAGTTGCAGCGACAGCACGCCCAGCCCGATCGCTGCGCCCGCCCAGAAGGTGGAGCGGAAGGCTTGGCGCACCGGGATGCCGAAATAACCCCACGGCCTGCGATCGATCCAGCGCGCCATGATGCCGGTGGCGATCAGCACCGCCGCCATGCCGAGGAATTCCTGGACGAACCCGATGCCGGGGGAAATTGGCGAGCCGGGAGCGACTTTGGCGTGCAGCTTGCCCAGCGGATGCAGGCAAATCGCCAGCGCGACAACGATCAGGAAAAATAGCAGTACTTTCCAGCCGGCGCGCACGCCCCGCGGGCCGACCAAGATGCGATACAGCAACGACCGCGTCTGTGCCGGTGCGATGGGCACGCCCGGTTGCAGGGCGCCAGCTTCCAGTCCGCTGATGGGATCGTCCATAGCCGCAATTCTCTCGCAACGGGAAACCGCTGACTATTTAAACGGCATCTGATTAGGAAAAGTTCCACTTGGCGATGCTGAACCGGTGGCAGGCTGGTTTCGATCGAGTGAGTGCGGTTAGATGCCGCACCGCCGTTCTAGTTGCCTGAGAAAACTTTTTGATTCCCCTGAAGAGTCCGTTATCGAACAGGCGGAAACGCTGATTGCCGAAGCGGAAGCAAGAGAACTGCGGGATTCGCACCGCCGGCGGCGGCTGGGCAAGCATTTTGATAGTTAGCAAGCCCCACGCCGATCGTTCCACGTCAAAAGAAAGGGCGGCTTCTCAGTCGCCCTTGCACAATCGCTGCGCTCCTCGCTCGCCACGCGTCCTTTATTCTTTTGGGACTCTTTAAGACAAGAAAAAAGGCGGCCTTTTGAGCCGCCCTCTTCGAGCCTTCAAACTCGAGACCTACAGAAGCTGTACGTTCTCCGCCTGCCAGCCCTTGGGCCCTTTGACTACGTTGAACTGGACCGCCTGTCCTTCCTGCAAACTGCGGAAGCCATTCGACTGGATCGCAGAATAGTGAACAAATACGTCCTCGCCATTCTGCCGGCTGATGAAGCCGTAGCCCTTCGCGTCATTGAACCACTTAACTGTTCCTTGTTCCATGGTGATGCATATTCCTTCGAAAATTAATGTAGCTGCAATTCGATCGGGATGTGATGCAGGCAGGGATAGCTGCTGAAGCAGGAACTGCTGCGTACAACGTCGATCAATCGAGCGCTTCCATGATACCAGCCACTCTGCTAAAGCCCAAGCAATTTTGCGGCCGGCGGCACCAGGGAACAAATAACTGCTCGTGTTCTCAGTGTGTTACCTTTACGCTATTCGCGGTTCGCTATTCGCTTTTCGCCAGACCGTTCGTCTTCCGGAAGTTCGCCGAGCCGGCGTCCTGCGACTTGGCGTTCCTTGCCAGGGACGGCAGGGTCGAGTAGCGAAAAACGAAGAGCCAATAGCGAAAAGCGGCACCCATGATCGTCGGCACCGGTATCGACATCGCCGAAGTCCAGCGCATCGCTCAGTCCATCGAGCGCTTTGGGAGACGCTTTGTCGAGCGCGTCTTCACCCCCGACGAGATTCGCTACTGCGAATCCAAGGCCAACAAGGCGGAGCGCTACGCTGGTCGCTTCGCGGCGAAAGAAGCTGCCATGAAAGCTATCGGCACGGGATGGAACCGCGGGGTCTCCTGGCACGACGTCGAAGTGCAGCGCCAACCCGGCGGCCGTCCCACGATCATCTTCCACAACAAAGCGGGAGAGTTCTTCCAGAAGCTGGGTGCGGTGCGCGCTCATCTCTCCATCACGCACACCGCCGACTCTGCCATGGCGCAGGTGATCCTGGAGTCGGAGTAGCCGGAGTCTCCAACATGGACACTCTCCGCCAGAATATTTCGGACTATCTCAACCTCTTACCACCGTATGCGCCGTTGTCCGTACGCTGCCTGGAACGGGTCGACGAGGACGGCGTTACTCGCAGCCTGCTTCGCTACCAGGTGGCCGATGGCGAGCAGGTCGATGCATTCCTGTTTCAACCTTCGAGCGCGCCTTCGCGCGGAGCTGTTCTGGCGCTTCATCAGCACAACAGCCAATGGGCGATCGGCAAAAGTGAGATTGCGGGACTCCTCGGCGATCCCCTGCAGGCCTTTGGTCCGGCTTTGGCGCGGCGCGCCGTTACGGTGCTGGCGCCCGACGCTATCGGATTCGAGTCGCGTCTCGGCGATGCCGGATGGGGAGCGTCGCTGGCGCCGCCGTTGAGCCGCCCGCACAGCACCGCCGAGGGATGGCTGCAGCATTACAACGCGATGGCTTATCGACTGGTGCGCGGCGATCTGCTGATGACTAAGGTGCTGCATGATTGCTTCAGCGCGCTCGAAGTTCTGCGCGGTCACTGCAAGGTATTGCGCCCGGGCGTTGTCGGGCATTCCTTCGGCGGAACAACGGCACTGTTCCTGGCAGCGGTAGACGTGAACGTCGCGTTTGCCTGCTGCAGCGGCGCTCTCTGTTCCTACCGGCAAAAGATGGCGAGTGGCACAGCGCTGGAAATGTCGCTCATCATTCCCGGATTTCAGAAGCGGTTCGATCTCGACGACGTGCTGCGTTGCGTCGCTCCTCGCAAAATATTGATCGTATCGTCCGACCGCGATCCGCAAACTGCCGACGCACCCCGGGTCGTGGAGCGCGCCCGGCCGGAGTTCGTACGCCAGGGCGCCGGATTCGACCTGCAACCTGTACACGTTGCGGGCGAGCACGCGCTGGATCAATACCGCTTCGATCTCATCGTCAACTGGATGGCGAAACAAGCGGCAACCGCCTGACATCCCTTCGCGACAGCAGGAATTGAAGCCCGTTGCCGGCCGGCGCTGACCTGTCCCGCACTCCAGTCCAACATGCGAAATCTTCAAAACCGTTTCGCCACGGAGGTGTCGTGAACCGAAGGGAGTTCGCGGGAGCATCGGCGCAGCCGCCCGTTGCCGACAGTTCGTCGGTCTCAGCGCGGACTATGAGCCGCGCTCAGGAGTGATTCGTGTATTGCTGCCCGCTCCTGCATGCCCGCCACTGCCAGTACGCTCCCGCAAAACAGCAGCGTGTCGAAGAAGTAATCGATCGCCTGGATCTCCAGCGGCTTCGCAACCAGCATTGGCGAGTACACCGCAAGCATCAGAACCACAAGCATGGCCCCGGCCGCCGTAGCTGCCGGACCCGGCTTTCTGTTCGCCAGCAGGCAGAGCCCGGCAGCGAGGTAGACAACGCCGGTGACATAAGTCCAGATCGCGTGTCCCGGAATCCAGGTCGGCGTCACGAGCTCCAGCGGAACGCCTGCAACGTTGGCGGGATGCAAGAATTGCTGCACAGCGTAAAAGACGAGGGCGACGCTCAGCTCCAGGCGCGCGAAGGTCCGGGCCATGTTTCTGGCGCTATCGGACCACGTCGAGGTGTGCGCTGCCGCGATCGATAGAGCTCCCGCGCAGAAGGTGAATTCGCGCAAAACAATCACCCAGCTGAATCGGTTCCGCGGGTCCGTCACCGCGCCCGGGATGATCATCAGGGCCTCGAAACCAAGAAACATCACGGCCGCCAGGAAGGCCGCCAGCGCGGATTGAATTCGGGTGGCGATGCTCAGCCCCGCGGCAATCAGACAGATGCCAACCACAACAACGAAGAAACGGTGCGCGGGAATCCACGGCGGCATGATTCCCATGATGGCGTCCATCTGGACGAAGTGCTGAGTGCCGAAAACCGCCAGCGGAAGGGCGAAGAACACCGGCCCGATGACGACCAGTTTGTCCGCCGGCGCTGCCTCGCGCAGCTCCTTCCAGATCGTAAGCAGGCCGGCGGCCAGCACCACCGAGGCGCTGACATACATCAGCCAGACATAGGGTGAAGTACCAGACATGGGCGGGCCTCGGCGCATTGACGGCCAGATCTCCGAGAGGTTAGCGCAGCCCGAAACGCGATATTGGCAAAATCCATATTCGCCTGCTTTGCGACACTTCTTGTGGGAGAGGAGTGCGTTCGTAGTAATCTCACCCTTTCATGCTTGATACAACAGAGGCTCCTGCTTCAACTACGCCTGCGGCGCAAAGCGCTGCCTGGAGAACGCCGCTCGCGGTCGCGCTGATGAGCTTCGCTGCCCTGCTGCTGGAGCTCGGACTCACCCGCCTGTTCTCGGTCGTGCTCTTCTACCACTTCGCGTTTCTCGCGATTTCGATTGCGCTGCTCGGGCTGGGCGCGGGCGCTGTCTTTGCCTGTCTGCGGCGGCGATGGCTGGAGCGCTGGTCCGTCTATCCGCTGGGTAGAGTGCTCTGCATCGCCAACGCAATTGTCATTGTTGCTGTGCTCGAACTGGTAGTCCACACCGCGGTCTCACTGCAACTCAACTGGCCGAACTTCTGGCGGCTCACCGGGCTGTACCTTGCCGCGGCGGTGCCGTTCTTCCTCACCGGGCTGCTCTTCTCCATCGTCTTCGCGCGTCATCCTTCACGCATCACCCAGCTCTATGGAGCCGATCTTCTGGGCGGCTCGCTGGCGTGTCTGGCGCTGGTCCCGGTTCTGAATTTTGTCGGCGGCCCGAATGCAATTCTCTGTGCTGCCTTCGCGGTCACACTGGCCGCCATCGCCTGGGCGGGTCAGGGAAAGCGTCCGCTCCCGGCATCGCTTGCGCTGGTGTTGCTCCTGCTGATCGCCGGCAACTTCCGCAATCAGCTGATCGATGTCGTTTACGCCAAAGGCATGAAGCGCGCCGTGCCGCTCTATGAGCGCTGGAATGCCTTGTCGCGGGTGGAAGTCGACCAGCAGGGACTGGGCCGGGCCATCGTCATCGATGCCGATGCTCAAACCTCGCTGATGAACACCGAGCCGCATCACTGGAGCGAAGCCTATCGCCGCAACCTGATGTCGGCGGCCGCTTCGCTGGCCAACGTGCTGCGGCCGCGGGGCGACTTCGCCATTATCGGCCCTGGGGGCGGTGTTGACGTCCTGCGCGCCGTGGCCAATGGCAGTCCCAGCGTCACCGGCATCGAGATCAATCCCATCATCGCCAACAACATCATGCGCGATCGCTTCGCCGACTACACCTATCACCTCTACCAGCAGCCCGAGGTGCACATGAACGTCAGCGATGGCCGCTCGTTCGTGCGCAACAGTCGCGACCGCTATGACGTGGTACAGATGACCCTGGTCGATACCTGGGCCTCGACCGCGGCGGGCGCCTTCGCGCTCAGCGAGAACAACCTCTACACCGTCGAAGCCTTTCGCGAGTACTTCGAGCATCTGAAGCCCGACGGCATAATCGCCATCACCCGCTGGGAGTTCGCCCGCCCACGCGAGGCGCTGCGCGTGGTCTCGCAGGCCATGGAAGCGCTGCGCCGCATGGGCGTCGACGACAGCTCGCAGAACTTCATCGTGGTCGGCGATGGGCCGCTGGACACCGACGGCAGGCCCGTCGTGGTGCTGGCCAAGAAGTCGCCCTTCACGCTGCAAGAGCAGCGTGCGGTGCTCGACCACATTCAGGGCGCGAACGGCGGCGACGCGAACCTGAACCTGCATGTGTTGTATCTTCCGGTGACCGGAGACAAGCCCGGCATGGCGCACCCGGCCTTCGCGCAGTTGATTCGCGGGCAGGATCCGCAGAGCTTCTCCGCGGCCTATCCCTATAACGTCTCGCCGGTCACCGACAATGCGCCTTTCTTCTTCTTCACCTTGAAGCCGGAGCAGGTCTTGCACGGCTCCGATCAAGGCGGCATCGACTGGAAGGTCAACCTCGGCATCGCGATTCTGGGAATTGTGCTGCTGGTGTCGATCGCCGCGGTGATCGCATTCCTGGTGCTGCCCCTGGCGCTCTCGCCGGAAACCCGCTCTGGACGCAGCTTTCGCGTGCTCTACTTCGTCGCTGTCGGGCTGGGTTACATCATGGTGGAGATCGCCTTCATTCAGCGCTTCGTGTTGTTCCTGGGATATCCCACCTATGCACTGACCGTCGTCGTCTTCCTGATGCTGCTCTCCAGCGGCGCGGGAAGTCTGGTCTCGCGACGCTGGTTCACGGAGCCGACGCGTGTCTTCGCGGCTTTGGGATTCATCGTCTTCGCGCTGGCAATTTACGTTTTTGCACTGCCAGGCCTGCTGGAGGCGATGATCGGCCTGCCGTTCGCCGTCAAGCTGCTGGTCAGCGCGTTGCTGCTGGTTCCGCTCGGCTTCGCCATGGGCATGCCGTTTCCCAGCGGGCTGCGGGCGTTGTCGGCCGGCGATGGGCCGCACTTGCGCCACGGCGCGGTCGAATGGGCGTGGGCAATGAATGCGGCTTCGAGCGTGCTGGGATCGGTGCTGGCGATTGTGATCGCGATTCAGTTCGGATTAACCGCCACGCTGGCCTGCGGCGCCGCGACGTATGTCGCCGCCCTCCTTCTGCTGCCGACGTTTCGGAAGACCGCACTTGGCGCGTAGCACTTGGCACGTGGCTTTCCTTGTATCAGCTGTCGGCTTATCAGCTATCAGCTTTCAGGCATCAGCTCACCGCATCGGGAAATCCCCGAGGGTGCGTCTTACCCTGATTTTTCGCGGCTGCGCGCGTTGCGTCATCGTGCAACCGTTTCCTCGCGCGAAAAACTTTTGCCGGCGCGCCCGGTGACTTGCACGAAACACAAGTTGAGTTGTTATAATCACTCGCTTGGGTGACGCACGTCACGGACGCCTGTGTCACCCATACCGTAACCGCACGCCCTGGGCCCGAACGGGTAGTCGGAGCCCGAACCCGCAGAGTGGGAAGCTTCACACATAATGGCCCAGATCTTTCATCGTAGTGCGAATACACTTGCGCGGCTTTCGATCATCGCGGTCGTCGTGATCGTGTCGCTGCTGCTGTGGGCGGCGCTGGAGATGCAGCGCTCGCCGTACGCCACCTATCAGGACGTCGCCCAGGCGCAGCCCGTGCCCTTCAGCCACCAGCACCACGCCGGCGGCGACGGCATCGACTGCCGCTACTGCCATACCTCGGTCGAGAAATCCAGCTTTGCCGGCATCCCTCCCACCAAGACCTGCATGAACTGCCATTCCCAGATCTGGACGAATGCTCCCATGCTGGAGCCGGTGCGCGCGAGCTATCGCAGCGGACAGTCCCTGATCTGGACCCGGGTCGACGACCTGCCCGACTTTGTGTACTTCAATCACAGCATTCACGTGAACAAGGGCGTGGGCTGCGCCAGCTGTCATGGGCCGGTGGACAAGATGCCACTGATGTATGCGGCCAACTCGCTGCAGATGGAATGGTGCCTAAACTGCCATCGCGCGCCGGAAAAATTCCTGCGCCCGCGCGATCAGGTCTTCAACATGGCCTACGACCAGCCCAGTTCGGACACGCCGGTGACGTTCCAGGGCGTCACCTACACCGATCAGATTGCTTTAGGCAATGTGCTGAAGCACAGCTACAACATTCGCACGGTGGAAGACATTACCAGTTGCTCGACGTGTCACCGGTGATCGCCATGAGCCTTAACAGAGAGAGTTTTAAAAGCCGCCTTTGGGCGCACGTTTTGAAGAAAGTTGTGGTCCGGGACCTAGAGTGACGATGGATAACGAGAATCTGGTGAAAATCGAGGCGGTCTGTCCCAGCAAGATGGAGCTCGCCGAAGTGCGGGAGAAGCTCTCGCGCGCCAAGAGCGGCCCGCAATATTGGCGGAGCCTGGAAGAGCTGGCGCAAAGCGATGGCTTTTTCGAGATGCTGCACCGCGAGTTTCCGCGCCAGGCCTCGGTTTGGCCGGAGGACAGTTCGCGCCGCAATTTCCTGAAGCTGATGAGCGCTTCGCTGGCGCTCGCGGGTTTGTCGGCCTGCGTCAAGCAGCCGCTGGAGCCCATCGTCCCTTACGTGCGCCAGCCCGATGAAGTTGTGTTGGGCAATCCTTTGTTCTTCGCCAGCGCGATGCCTTTCGGCGCCTATGCGACGCCGGTGCTGGTGGAGAGCCACGAAGGCCGGCCGACCAAGATCGAAGGCAATCCCGAGCATCCCGCCGGGCTGGGCGGAAGCGATGTCTTTGCGCAGGCTTCCATCCTCGACATGTACGACCCCGACCGCGCGCAGATCATTACCTATCTGGGCGCATTGAGCACCTGGAGCGATTACATTACCGCGCTGCGAGGCGCGTTGAATGGGCAGAAAGCATTGCAGGGCGCGGGGCTGCGCATTCTCAGCTCTCCCACCAGCTCGCCAACCATGGCTTCGCTGATGGACCAGGTGCAGAAGGCGTTTCCGCAATCCAAGTGGATCCAGTGGGAGCCGGTGAATCGCGACAACGTCGCCGCCGGAGCGAAGCTGGCCTTCGGCGACTACGTGGAGACGCGCTACAACCTGGCGAAGGCGCAGACCGTTCTCTCGCTTGATGGCGACTTCCTCTCCAGCGGCTTTCCGGGATTCCTTTACTATGCGCGGCAATTCGCGGCCCAGCGCAATCCCGATCTGCATGAGAAAATGCTGCGCTTCTACTCCATCCAGAGCACGCCCACGAATACCAGCGGCAAGGCCGATCATCGTCTGCCGGTGCGCGCCTCGGAAGTCGAGCAGTTGGCGCGCGCTATCGCGGCCGGACTTGGCGTAGGCGGCGGATCGAATGCCAAGCCGGAGCACCAGAAGTTCGTTGCTGCTGTAGTGAAGGACCTCGAAGCCCATAAAGGCGCTGCGGTCGTGATTCCCGGTGACAATCAGCCGCCTGCGGTCCATGCGCTGGCGCATGCGATGAATGCCGCGCTGGGCGCCAACGGCAACACCGTGGTCTTCACCGAGCCGGTACAGATCAAGCCGCAGGACCAAACCGCCGCGTTGAAAGAACTGGCCGGCGAGATGAACGCGGGCCAGGTCGATCTCCTGCTCATCTTCGGCAGCAATCCGGTCTATGGCGCGCCCGCGGAGATCAACTTCGCCGATGCCATGGACAAGGTCCAGCTGCGCGTGTTGCACGGTCTCTATCAGGACGAGACCTACGACCACGTTCACTGGCACATCAACGCGACCCACTATCTGGAGCAGTGGGGCGACACGCGCGCCTTCGACGGCACGGCGTCCATCGTTCAGCCGCTGATTGCTCCGCTGTACGACGGCAAGAGCGAGTACGAGTTCATCTCCGCGGTGGTCGACCCTTCGCCGGATACAACCGGCTACGACCTTGTGCGCACCTACTGGCAGGGCCAGATCAAGGGCGACTTCGACACGGAATGGCGAAAGGTGCTCAACGACGGCTACATCGCCAACACGGCGTTTCCAGTAAAGACCGCCTCAGCGAAGGGCGGCGATATTCCTGTAACCCCAAGCCTCACTCCGGAGCTGATGGAAGTCGTCTTCCGCCGCGATCCGCTGATCTACGATGGCAGCCGGGCCAACAACTCGTGGTTGCAGGAGACGCCCAAGCCGATCACCAATCTCTGCTGGGACAACGCGGTGTTTATCAGCCCGAATCAGGCAAAGAAGTCGGAGCTGGTCACCGGCGACATCATCGAGATCGACGTCAAGGGTCGCAAGGTGCAAGGTCCCATCTGGCCGCAGCCCGGCCATCCCGATAACTGCATCACCGTCTTCCTCGGCTATGGCCGCACCAAGGCCGGACGGGTGGGCACGGATGTCGGCTTCAGCGGTTACAAGATTCGCGGTAGCGAGGCGCCGTGGTATGCGGAGACCACGATCAAGAAGGTTGGCTCCGGATTCGGCTTTGCCCATCCGCAGGGCTTCCAGTACATCGACTACTCCGACCTGCCCAAGGGCACCGAGCCGCTGAAGAACCGCCACATCATTCGCAAGGCGACGCTGGAAGACTTCATGAAGCCCGGCTTCACGCTCGAGGACAATGAAGTCGTCCCGCCGGAGATGTCGCTCTACACCAACTATCAGTACACCGGGTTGAAGTGGGGCATGACCATCGACATGAACTCCTGTGTCGGGTGCAAGACCTGCATCGTGGCTTGCCAGGCGGAGAACAACATCCCCGTGGTCGGCAAGGAGCAGACCATGCGCGGCCGCCAGATGCAGTGGCTGCGGGTCGATATGTACTACGAAGGCGGCACGGAAAATCCCGACATGTTCTACCAGCCGGTGCCGTGCCAGCAGTGCGAGAACGCGCCTTGCGAAGTGGTTTGCCCGGTCGGTGCCACCGTCCACAGCACCGAAGGCCTGAACGACATGGTCTACAACCGCTGCGTGGGCACGCGCTATTGCTCCAACAACTGTCCGTACAAGGTGCGCCGCTTCAACTTCCTGCTCTTCCAGGATTTCACCACGCCGCAATTCAAGATGATGCGCAATCCGGAAGTCTCGATCCGCAGCCGCGGGGTGATGGAGAAGTGCACCTACTGCGTGCAGCGCATTGCGGAAGGCCGCATCACCGCCGAGCGCGAGAACCGCACCGTGCGCGACGGCGAGGTGATCACCGCCTGCCAGCAGGCTTGTCCGGCGGGAGCGATCGTTTTCGGCGACCTGAACGATCCCAACAGCCGCGTCTCCAAGATCAAGGCGCAGCAGCGCAATTACAACCTGCTGGAAGATTTGAACACGCGCCCCCGGACCTCGTATATGGCGGTGGTGCAGAACCCGAATCCTGAACTTGAACAGTCGGAGTCCAGTTAGCGATGCAGCAGGGACCAGAGGAAAAAACGATTCTGCAGGACGTGCCCTGGCCGGATGAGCCGCCGGTTCTGGCGCCGGGGCAGACGTTCGGCAGCGTAACCGACACCATCGCCGATGCCGTGCTCAAGCGCCCCATCGGACTGGGCTGGCTGTTGGGCCTGTTTATCGCCATGAGCCTGGTGGGCCTGCTGACCATGGCGGTCACCTACCTGTTCCTGGTCGGCGTCGGCATCTGGGGCATCGAGGTTCCGGTCGCCTGGGGCTTCGCCATCATCAACTTCGTGTGGTGGATCGGTATCGGCCACGCGGGCACGCTGATCTCCGCCATTCTGCTGCTGCTGAAGCAAACCTGGCGCAACTCCATCAACCGCTTCGCCGAGGCCATGACGCTATTTGCCGTGGCCTGCGCCGGCATGTTCCCGCTGCTGCACATGGGCCGTCCCTGGCTGGCGTACTGGATGTTCCCGTATCCCAGCAGCATGGGCGTGTGGCCGCAGTTCCGCTCGCCGCTGGTCTGGGACGTCTTCGCGGTCTCGACCTACGCCACCATCTCCGCCGTGTTCTGGTATGTCGGACTGGTACCTGATCTGGCGACCATGCGCGAACAGGCAAAGCATCCCCTGACCAGGAAAATCTACGGAATTCTCGGCATGGGCTGGCGCGGTTCGGCCCGCCACTGGAAGAACTACGAGGCGCTGTACATTCTGCTGGCCGGCATTGCGACGCCCCTGGTGCTCTCGGTACACACCGTCGTCAGCTTCGATTTCGCCATCGCCATCCTTCCCGGATGGCACACCACCATCTTTCCGCCATACTTTGTCGCCGGCGCGATTTACTCCGGCTTCGCCATGGTGCTGGTGCTGGCCATCCCCATCCGCAAGTATTACCACCTGGAAGGCATGATCACCATGCGCCACCTGCAGAACTCCGCCAAGATCATGCTGGCGACGGGACTGATCGTGGCCTACGGCTATTTCTTCGAGGCGTTCATCGCCTTCTATAGCGGCTCGACCTACGAGCGCTTCATGGTGCAGAACCGCTGGTTCGGCCCGTACGCGATGTTCTACTGGATGCTGATCCTGTTCAACATCCTGATCCCGCAGGTTCTGTGGATCCCCAAAGTCCGCGCCAACATCAGGGCGCTGTTCTGCATCTCGCTGGTCATTCTGGTGGGCATGTGGCTGGAGCGCTTCGTCATCATCGTCACCAGCCTGCATCGCGACTTCCTGCCGTCGTCCTGGGGACACTACACCGCGACCCGCTGGGACTACGCCGTGCTGGCCGGCACCATCGGCTTCTTCTCCATGGCCATGTACATTTTCATTCGCATCATGCCGGCCATTTCCATCTTCGAAATTCGGCAGCTGCTGCCGGAAGCGGAGGTGAAGGCAAAATGAGCCACGCTCACACCGCACCGCCCATCTACGGCCTGCTGGCCGAGTTCGACACGCCGACCGACCTGGTGAATGCCACCAAGGCCGCCTATGCCGCCGGCTATCGCAAGATGGACGCCTACAGCCCATTCCCGATCGAAGAGGCCAGCGAAGCGGTGGGCTTCCACAAGAGCTACGTGCCGCTGATCGTGCTGGTCGGTGGTCTGCTCGGGGGAGCCTCAGGATTTGGTTTGCAATACTGGATCAACTGCATTTCGTATCCGCTGAACATCGGCGGCAAGCCGTGGCTGTCGTGGCCGGCCTTCATCGTCCCAACCTTTGAGCTGACGATTCTGTTCGCCGGATTGTGCGGCGTCTTTGGGATGTTCGCGCTGAATGGCTTGCCCATGCCGCATCATCCGCTGTTCAACATCGATCGCTTCTCGCTGGTCACGCGCGAGAAGTTTTTTCTCTGCGTGGAGGCGGCCGATCCCAAGTTCGACATGGAAGGCACCGAACGTTTTATGCGCAGTCTGGGTCCGACGTCGATCTCGGAGGTGCCGCATTAATCGGCCAGGACAGACTCGCATTTCCTTGAACGCGCTCAACGCACGCCTGCAGGCGTGCTCCACGCGCTCGCGATGGACGCGCCGTATCTCGCTATCCCTGCTGGGCGTCTGCACCCTGCTCCTGCTCGCCGGTTGCCGCGAGGACATGCAGAACCAGCCGTACTACCGGCCTCTGCGCGAAAACGATTTCTACGCCGACAAGCGCTCGGCCCGGCCCATCGTCGCCGGCACCGTGGCGCGCGGACATCTCGACGCCGACACCTACTTCTACACCGGCAAGATCGGCAACAACCCGGGCGACTACATGCCGTTTCCGGTGACCGCGGAGGTGATGGCGCGCGGCCAGCAGCGCTTCAACATCTACTGCTCGCCGTGCCATTCCGAGCTGGGGGATGGCAATGGAATGATCGTGCAGCGCGGCTTCAAGCATCCGCCCTCGTACCACATTGAGCGGCTGCGGCGCGAGCCGATCGGATATTTCTTCGACACCATCACCCATGGCTACGGTGCGATGTCCGATTACGCCGAGCAGGTCGCCCCGGCCGACCGCTGGGCCATCGCGGCTTACATCCGGGCGCTGCAGTTGAGCCAGCACGCGACCGAAGCGGATGTCCCTTCCGGCGAGCAGGTCGCCAGCACGCCGCCCCCGGGAGTGACCATCATGCCTCCATATGACACGCAGGCCGCCACCAGGGCTGCGTCGACTCCACCTCCGCCGCCGGCGGCGCCGGCCACAGGAGGCGCGCAGAAACCATGAGCGAACAGATCATCGATCTTCGCCCCACCGAGAACGTTGTGCCGGCACAGGCTGGGCAGTGGCAGAGCCGGGCGCTCATTGTCGGCATGGTTGGCGCGGTGTTGTGCATCATCGGCGCATTCATCGCGCGGGAACAGTTCCTGCGCGGCTATCTCATCGCCTATATGTTCTGGCTCGGACTGAGCCTGGGCTGCATGGGACTGCTCATGGTGCAGTTCCTCTCCGGCGGCTTTTGGGGCTTGTGCATCCGGCGCGTGCTGGAAGCTGCCGCCAAGTGCCTGCCGCTGATGTTTGTCCTGTTCCTCCCCATCCTGCTGGGTCGGCACCAGCTTTACCAGTGGATGAACGATCCGGCACTCACCGCGCATAACAGCTGGTATCTGCACGTCGGCGGATTAGGTGGCTGGTTCGCGCGCTGGATCATTTACTTCGCCATCTGGATCGGCTTCACTACCGTCCTGACGCGCCGCGACGATGTGCTGGACAGTCCGCCGCCGGGCGGAGTTCTGCCGCGTTTCCAGGGACTGAGCGGCCTGGGACTCGTGCTGTATTCGCTGTCGCTGTCATTTGCCGCGGTCGATTGGGTGATGTCGCTCGATCCGCATTGGGGCTCCACTATCTACGGGCTGATCTTCCTCGCGGGACAAGGACTGTCGGCGCTGTCTTTTAGCGTCATTCTGCTGACCGTCCTGACCCGCTACAGCCCGTATCGCGAAATCATCAAGCCCACCCAGTTTCACGACATTGGCAAGCTGATGCTTGCCTTCGTCATGCTGTTTGCCTACTTCTCGTTCTCGCAGTGGCTCATCATCTGGGCCGGCAATCTGCCGGACGAGATTGGTTGGTACCTGAATCGCATTCGCGGCGGATGGGGCGTAGTCGCGCTCATCATTATTCTGTTCCACTTCGCGCTGCCGTTCTGCCTGCTGCTGTCGCGCGAGCGCAAGCGTGCCGGCCGCCGCCTCATCGGCGTCGCGGTCTTTCTTATGTTCATGCGGCTGCTGGATATCTACTGGTACGTCGTGCCGAATTTCGCGCACGAGCGCGGGCATTTCTACCTGAGCATGTGGTACATCATTGTGCCCCTCGCCATGGGCGGCGTGTGGCTGACGTACTTCTTCTATAACTTCCGGCAGCGGCCGCTGTTGCCGCTCTACGACCCGCAGATACCCAACTTCCTGCACCAGGGATCGGGACATGGCCACTAACGACACCAATTACGACCCTTTGCGCAATCCGCAGGTCGACTACGAGCGCGCCGACCTCAGCCCGCGCGGCATTCTTTGGTTCCTGATCGGGCTGTTCATCGCCGGATTTTTTATCGAGCTGGTGCTGTGGGGAATGTTCCGTTTCATGGCGCGCAGCGAGGCGCTGTTCCCGCAGCCGCCGGTGAATCCCATGGCGGCGCAGGCTCAGAAGGCGCAGCCGGGAGCAGGGGCGCGCTCGGTGCTGCAGAATGCGCCGGCGGTGAATCTCAATCTTTTTCCCGAGCCGCGTTTGCAGACGAATGACGCCGGGGAGATGACACGCTTCCTCGATTCGGAGCAGGCGCTGTTGAATGTGAAGCAGCCGTTTGCCGATTCCAGCGGCGCGATCCACATTCCGATTTCGCTGGCCATGCAGTTGATTGTGCAGCGCGGATTGCCGGTGCGGCCCAATCGGCCGCCGCCGGAGCTGAACACGCAGACCGGCGCGGGCAACGTGAAGATGCTGGACATGCAACCCGGCGCCTTGGGCCCGGGAGCCGGTGAAGGCGGTACGAAGCCGGCAGGCGAAGAGCCGAAGCAGCCGTAGGTGCAGGTTCTGGGTGGAAACGCGCCTTTAGGAGCCCGCGTCGCGGAGCGATACAGGTAGTGACTTTGGGCCGCGTGAAGACGATTTTCGAGTTTGGAAGAGGAACACGAGAAACGAAAAACCAGCGCCGTAGGCGCGGAACAGTTTAGCCCAGCACGGAGGCGAAGCCGGAGTGCTGGGTAGGGTGAGAAAAGAAGTCCGAACCCCTTCAGGGGCGACAGAGCTTTGCTTAAGGTGCTCGGCGCGACGGTAGCTCCCACGTTGTGGGATATGCATTCTCGACTCCACGTCAGTGCTCGAATCGTGAATGCTCGAGCGCCACCGGCGCGAAAGATGATAGCCCAGCGCCCTTCGGCGTCGCTCAGGGCAGGCTTTCAGCGCTGGGGAGGCGGAGTAAACGGGCCGAGTCCCTTTAGGGAAGGCAAAAGACCAGCAGGCCTTTAGGCCTGCGGCTCGCGGCAAAAGCAGGTCCCTCCGCTCGGGCTGAAGCCCTCGGTCGGGATGACAACCAATAATGACGTGCGTTCTTGGTTTAATGACGTGCGTTCTTGGTTTAATGACGTGCGTTCTTGGCTTAATGACGTACGTTTTCGGCTTACCGAACTGGATGTAATGAACTGGATGTAATGCTGTGAAACTCTTTGTACAACTCGCAATCTTGCTGGCGGGCGCAAGCGCTCTCGCCCAGCCGCCCTCGTCCTTCCAGGACAACAACACCCAGCCTGCCTCGCAGGTCGCTCCGGCGGATCTGCAGAACGTCGGCATCGATCAGCGCCTCAATCAACAGGTCCCGCTCGATCTGCAATTCAAAGATGAAACCGGCAAAACCGTGACGCTGGGCGACTACTTCCACGCGGGCCGGCCGGTCATCTTCAATCTCGTTTACTACACCTGCCCGATGCTGTGCGGCGAAGAGCTCGCCGGCGAGGCCAGCGCCCTGAGCATGTTGAAATTTACGCCGGGCAGCGAATACGAAATCGTCTCCGTCAGCTTCAATCCTGACGAGACCCCGAAGGACGCAGCCGCCGCCAAGCAGACTTACGTCGCTCGCATGAACGAGCATCTGGATCACAAGACGAATGGCGATGGCTGGCACTTCCTTACCGGCCGGCAGCCTGAAATTAAGCAGCTGGCCGACGCCGTCGGTTTTCATTACCACCGCGATCCCAGCAGCAAGCAGTTTATTCACGCCACCGGCATTATGCTGGTCACCCCGTCGGGCAAGCTGGCTCAGTATTACTACGGTGTGGAGTATTCGCCTAAGGACATTCGCCTCGGCTTGATCGAGGCTTCGCGCGGCAACATCGGCAACGTGGTGGACCAGGTGCTGCTCTACTGCTACCACTATGATCCCAAGACGGGGCGCTATGGCGCGGTGGTCACCAACATTATGCGTTTGGCCGGAGCGGCCACCATGCTGGTTCTCGGCGGATTCCTCATTGTAATGTTCCGTCGTGACTCGCACGGCGACAAGAAGGGAACAGGACGGGCCTGATCGATATGTGGAAGAACTTCCCACTTTTTCCGGAGCGCGCCTCGGCACTGGCGTGGCAGGTGGACGGACTTTATTTCTTGCTGGTCGCGGTGTCGGCGTTCTTCACGCTGCTCATCTTTGTCGTGATCTTCGTCTTCGCCGTGAAGTACCGCCGCTCGGCGCATCCCCATCCGGTGCCGATCGAAGGCTCGCTGCCGCTGGAGCTGGCCTGGACGCTGATCCCGCTGGGCATCTGCATGATCTTTTTCGCCTGGGGCTCGCTGATTTACTTCCAGGAGGCACGCCCGCCCAAGGGAGCGATGGAAGTTTATGTGGTCGGCAAGCAGTGGATGTGGAAGTTTGAACATGAAACCGGGCAGCGCGAGATCGATCAGCTGCACATTCCCGTGGGCCGCGACATAAAGATGGTGATGAGCTCGCAGGACGTGATTCACAGCTTCTTTGTGCCGGCGTTCCGGGTCAAGGCGGATGTGCTGCCGGGCCGGTTTACGGAAATCTGGTTTCGCCCTACGAAGATCGGCACCTACCATCTGTTCTGCTCGCAATATTGCGGCACCGATCACTCCGGAATGATCGGGCAGGTCATCGTGATGGATCCCACCGCCTACCAGGCCTGGCTCAACCTGGGCGGCGTGGCAGGATCGCTTTCCGCCAGTGGCCAGCAGATCTTCCAGCAGCTGGGATGTGGCACGTGTCATCGATTCGATACCCAGGGACGCGGTCCGAATCTGGCCGGGCTCTACGGCAAGACCGTGATGCTGGACGATGGCCGCACCGCGGTCGCGGATGAGAACTATCTTCGCGAGTCGATTCTGAATCCCGGCTCCAAGATCGTTGCCGGCTTCAAACCCATCATGCCCAGCTATCAGGGACAGGTTTCGGAAGAGAACCTGATGGCGCTGGTGGCTTATATCAAGTCGCTGACCCCCCAGCCGGTGGGAGTCGCAAACGCGCAGCCGCCGGCAGTCGGATCGAGTGTGCAGTAGGTGGAACAGATTTGAAAGGGCAGAGCTTTCGCCGTGTCGGCGAGGGCGGGGAAAGTTGGCTTTGAAAGGGCACGGCTTTAGCCGTGCCGATGAGCGAAAGAAAGTTGGCCTTTAGGCCCTGAGGGAGTTTCCCTCAGCGGCTAAAGCCGCTTCCATCGTTGGCACTAACGACACGCCTGAAGGCGTGCCCTTTCAAAGCGGACGTGGCAAAGGGAGAGTCTTAGACCCTAAAGGGTGAGGAACATGGCAACCGCTGTGCAAACCGTCGAACGCGAGAATTACCTAAACTCGAACTACGGCATCAAGTCGTGGCTGCTGACGACAGACCACAAGCGTATCGCGATGCTGTATTTGGTCTCGATTACGGCCATGTTCTGGATCGGCGGCTTCTTCGCCATGCTGATCCGCCTGGAGCTGCTGACCCCGGCGGGCGACCTGGTCTCCTCCGACACCTACAACAAGTTGTTCAGCATGCACGGAATCATCATGGTGTTCTTCTTCCTGATTCCGTCGGTGCCGGCGGTCATCGGCAATTTCGTGATTCCGCTAATGGTGGGCGCCAAGGACCTGGCCTTCCCGCGCGTGAACCTGCTGAGCTGGTACATCTACATGCTCGGCGCCATCACCGCGCTAACGGCCATGGTCACCGGTGGCGTCGATACCGGCTGGACTTTCTACACGCCGTTCAGCACCACCTATTCGAACACCCACGTGATCGGCGCGGCGATCGGCATCTTCATCACCGGATTCTCCTCGATCCTGACCGGCCTGAACTTCATCGTCACCATTCACCGCATGCGCGCCCCCGGCCTCACCTGGCGTCGCCTGCCGCTGTTTTGCTGGTCGAACTACGCGGCTGCGCTCATCATGGTGCTGGGCACGCCGGTGATCGCGATTACGCTTTTGCTGGTCGCGCTGGAGCGCGCCTTCCACATCGGAGTCTTCAATCCGCAGCTGGGCGGCGATCCGCTGCTCTTCCAGCACCTGTTCTGGTTCTACTCGCATCCGGCCGTCTACATCATGATTCTGCCGGGCATGGGCGTCATCAGCGAGATCATCACCTGCTTCTCGCGCAAACGCGTCTTCGGCTACGAGTTCGTCGCCCTGGCTTCGATTGCCATTGCCGTCCTCGGCTTCCTGGTCTGGGCGCACCACATGTTTGTCGCCGGCATCTCGGTGTATGCCGCGCTGGTCTTTTCGCTGCTCAGCTACCTGGTCGCGATTCCTTCCGCGGTGAAGGTCTTCAACTGGACCGCGACCATGTACAAAGGTTCGATACGTTACGAGACGCCGATGCTCTACGCCTTCGGCTTCATCGGGCTGTTCACCATCGGCGGCCTGACCGGCGTTTTCCTGGCTTCACTGGGTGTGGACGTACACGTCCACGACACCTACTTTGTGGTGGCCCACTTCCACTACGTGATGGTGGGCGGCATGGTAATGGCCTACATGGCCGGGCTGCACTTCTGGTGGCCCAAGATCAGCGGTCGCATGTATCCCGAGGCCTGGGCCAAGCTGTCGGCGCTGCTAGTGTTCGTCGGTTTCAATACGACGTTTTTCCCGCTGTTCATTGCGGGCTACATGGGGCTGCCGCGCCGCTACCATGCCTATCCGCCGGAGTTCCAGGTGCTGAATGTGCTGTCGACGGCCGGCGCTTCGATCCTTGCCGTGGGCTACGTGCTGCCGATGATCTACTTCCTGTGGTCGCTGCGTTACGGAGAGCCGGCGCCGCCGAATCCGTGGAATGCGGTCGGCCTGGAGTGGATGACGCCTTCGCCGCCGCCCACGCATAACTTCGACGAGACCCCGATCGTCACCTGGGAAGCCTACGATTACGAGCACCAGCCGCAAGAGGAGGTCACCGTTGGCCACTAGCGATATCCAGGTCGCAGAGCACGCGCTGCAACATCACTTTGCCGACATGGAGCAGCAGCAGGAAACCTCCACCTTCGGCATGTGGATGTTCCTGCTGACGGAGATTATGTTCTTCGGCGGGCTATTCTGTTCGTATTTGGTGTACCGCTCCTCGTATTACCAGGCGTTCGTGGAGGGCAGCCAGAAGATGAACATCTGGCTGGGCGCGACCAACACCGCCGTCCTGATTTGCAGTTCCCTCTCGATGGCGCTGGGCGTACGCGCCGCGCAGACCGGCAAGACCAAGCTGATGACGGTTCTGCTGCTGATCACAATTCTGTTTGGCCTGGGCTTTCTTGGTATCAAGGCCGTCGAGTACCACGAGCACTGGGTGAACCACGAGTTTCCCGGCCCGAACTTTCATTTCGAAACGGGCATTCCGAACCAGCCACCGGTTGATCCCGTGCACACCGAGATTTACTTCTCGCTGTACTGGGCGATGACCGGACTGCACGCGCTGCACATGGTGATCGGGGTTGGACTGGTAACGTGGATCATCATCGCCGGACTGATGGGAGCATTCAGCCCGTCCTACTTCACGCCGGTGGAAAACGTCGGCCTGTATTGGCACTTCGTCGATTTGGTGTGGATCTATCTATTTCCGCTGCTCTATTTGATCAGCAAGAAGCACGGCGGCTAGGAAACAATTATGGCGCATCGTTACCCAACCTCCGACCAGGAACACTTCGACCCGATGTCCCACCTTGTGCCAGTCCGCCTGTACT
>Ga0335081_10002868_pt1 | contig 27132 bp, 18 predicted proteins | sample Lox_Sample_35_FD_206713 | JGI IMG/M metagenome (GOLD analysis project Ga0335081, IMG submission 206713) | Soil microbial communities from Loxahatchee National Wildlife Refuge, Florida, United States - Lox_Sample_3.5 | ecosystem: Environmental > Terrestrial > Soil > Wetlands | place: USA...
TGGATGGCCAGCCCATCACCGATCAGCAGAGCAAGGTATTCTCCAATCAAATTCCATCAGACGCAGTGCAGTCGATGGAAGTCATCGAAGGTGCACCGCCCGCCCAATATGGCGATAAAACAAGTCTCATTATCGACGTTACTACTCGTTCGGGCTTGGGTGCGACGCCCGCTCACGGCAGTGTGGCCGCCTCATACGGAAGTTTTGGAACGTCCAACGAGGACTTTGATCTGGCCTATGGGAATCAAAAATGGGGCAACTTCATCGCGGTAAATGGCCTGAACACGAGCCGTTTCCTTGATCCGCCCGAGTACTCCGCCTTCCACGACAAGGGCAACGAGGAAAATATCTTCGATCGCGCCGACCTCAAAGCATCCAACGCCGACTCTTTTCAGTTGAACCTGCAATACACGCGCTCGCGTTTTCAGACTCCCAACACTTACGATCAGCTCAATACGGGGCTTCTAGACCCGATTACTGGCGATCCGCTCGGCCAGACCGATCAAAGCTCCTACATTCGCACATTCGACATCGCTCCTTCCTGGACGCGAATCATAAATCCGAACACCGTGTTTACGCTGGGCGTCTTTGCGCGCCAAGACCTCTACACCTACTATCCCAGCGCGAACCCGTTCGCGGATTTCTCGCCGGAGCAGAGCGAGACGATTGCTCAGAACCGCACGCTCACAAACGTCGGAGGGCGGGCCAATGTTTCTTATGTGAAGGGCATTCATAACCTTCAATTCGGCGTCACCTATGAACACACTCTTCTGCACGAAAATGACAGCATGGCAATCGTCGATCCCGGGTATCTGGCAAGCCTGACTGACCCGGACGGAAATCCTTGCCTGGACTCAAGTGGCGCGCCCATCGCTTCCCCTTGCACTGACTCTCTTCCCTTCGATTTGACCTGTGCGGGCGCATATACCTGCACGGGGTCTTACTTCAATTTCGCAGCTCACACGGACGTCAAGGAGTTGGCGCTCTATGTCCAGGACGCCATTACCAAGGGCAACTGGACCTTCAACCTTGGGCTTCGCGGAGATTTTTACAACGGGCTCAGCACGGCCAAACAGGCCGAGCCACGGCTGGGCATTGCCTACAACATAAAGCCCACCAATACGGTGCTCCGAATCTCCTACGCGCGGACGCTGGAGACACCCTTTAACGAAAATTTGATCCTCTCGAGCACGGGCTGCGATTCGCCAGTTTTAGCGCCGCTTCTTCTCTGTTCAGGCGGAAACGCGCTGCTCTCGCCGGGATGGCGCAACGAGTTCCATGCCGGGCTGCAGCAGGCGTTTGGCAGACACTTCGTTCTCAGCGGCGAGTACATCTGGAAGTACACTCACAGCGCCTACGATTTTGGTGTTTTGGGCACGACGCCGATTACCTTCCCGATCGAATGGGATCGATCCAAGATTCCCGGATTTGCGGTTCGCGCTAGCGTTCCGAACTACCACGGCTTGACGGCTTTCGTGGTTATGTCCCACGTAGCCTCCCGGTTCTTCAATCCGCAGATCGGCGGAGCCGGCGCGGCCCCTCCAGGCCCGGCGGGATCTGTCTTCCGCATCGATCACGACGAGAATTTTGAGCAAACCACTCACATTCAATACCAACCCTGGAGCCGAGGGCCTTGGTTAGGCTTCAACTGGCGATATGACAGCGGACTCGTTGCGGGCGCGGTGCCGTGCTATGGAATCAATGACAATAACACTTGCCCCAATTCCTATACGGATCCAAGCGGTCAGGCCTTCGTCAATTTCGATTGCACATTAGCGAATGGGCCCGCACTCCTTGCGGGTGCGCCCTGCTCTCTTCTGGACCCCAACCAGGAGTTCGAGGCTGGCCTCTTCTGCGGGGGCGTTCACGCGACTCCCACCACTCCTCTTCCGGATCCATGCCCCGCTTCGCAGTTTGGGTCAACCCTCGTAAAGATACCGGCACCTGGAACCGAAGACGATGACCATAATCCTCCGCGCGTCCAGCCCCGGCATTTGTTCGATCTGGCAATCGGCCACGACAACTTGTTTAACGGGGACCGGTACAAGTGGAGCCTACGCTTTACGGTTGTCAATCTGACGAATAAAGTGGCGCTCTACAATTTTCTCTCCACCTTCAGCGGCACGCACTACGTCACGCCGCGCACCGAAAGCGTGGAACTGGGCTTCCATTTCTGAACGCCGTTAGTTAAAGCTATTCAGGACGAGGAAAATTCCGGGCCGGAGCCTGAGCCATTACAGTCTCCGGCCACAACATGCCGGCGGTTTTGGTTTCATCCAGGAGTGCGAGATGAAAGCCAAAGTGGTACTTCTTTTGGCGCTCTTTGTGCTGATCGGGTGTGCGGCTGCAGCTCAGGACAAGCCCATTCCCTGGCACAACGTACGCGGCATCGTCGTGGATAAGATCGGACGCCCGGTGGTCGCCGCTACCGTTTACCTGCGGGACGCGGGCGGCCATCGACTCCGGATGAAACAAACCGATCGGCGCGGCAGGTTTAGCTTTGGTCCGGTGAAGCTCGACCAGAGTTATGAAATTTACGCGGAAGAGCAAGGCACCACTTCGGAAAAGCTGCCGGTCAAGAATGCGCCGAGCGGCGAGGACGTCGTGGTCAGGCTGGTGATTGGGGCCGCGCGCTGATTCAGGAGGTCGTGAACTCAATCAGGTACATAGTGATAGCCTTCTTAATCCTTTACTCTCCAAACGCTTTGGCCCAGACGCCCGGGGCCGACAAGGAAATCGCCGTTATCGAGCTGGGCGGCGCCGCCAGCCATGGCCTCACGGGCGGAGGCTCAAGCTTCGGCGGAGACGCAGCAGTTGAAGTTACGCCTATAGAGAATTGGCTGGAGCTTGAGGTAGGTGTAGCGCCGCTTTTCGGCCGGCACTCCAGGGAATGGGACACGGACCTTCTCTTCAAGAAGCCGTGGACCTTATCGAAGAAAGTGGAATTTATGGCGGGGATCGGTCCCGAGTGGATTCATACGAACGAATCCGGCGCGATAAGGAATTCTCCCGGCGTTGAAGCCGTTCTGGATTTCATGTTTTGGCCCGGCAGAAAGCACAGACTCGGCTGGTTTCTCGAACCCGGTTACGACCGCAGCTTCGGGCCAAGCCATGAACAATCGGCTGGGATAAGCTTCGGACTGCTGATCGCTATTCCGTAACACGAAGTTCCTCCGGTCTCGCGGAAATTAAGCGTCCAACCAAACCGCCCGCGTCTCGATCTGAATCGTTGAGGTGAGCGTTCTGTGCACCGGGCATTTATTGGCGATCTCGAGTAACTTACTTTCCTGTTCTGCCGTGAGCTTGCCGGCAAAATGAATGTCCCGCTCAATGCGATCGAGCAATGTTCCTTTGGTCTCGCAATCTGCGCAATCCGAGGCGTGCATCTTGGAGTGCCGCAGATTGACGGTGACGTCTTCGAGCGGCCATCCCTTGCGCCGGGCGTACATCCCCACCGTCATCGACGTACAGGCTCCCAAGGCGGCCAGCAAAAGTTCGTAGGGCGATGGCCCTGTGTCTGTGCCGCCCGCGGACTTGGGCTCATCGGCAGCCAACCGATGGGGCCCGGCAACGATCTCTTGTGCGAATCCAGCGGCGTTTCCGCGAACGAAAATTTCTTTGACGCCGCTCTTTTCCGGCGTGCGCATCGCTTCCTGACGTGAATTGTCCATATCAGTTCCCCACACAAGGGCTCGATTCGATTTGACTCAAGCGTCTCACGGTAACTTGGCTTAGCGTATATTAGCGGGGCCCATTTCGAAGTAAAAATGCGGGTCGCTGAATTGACTGAGGGGCCATGGAGACGATCGGTTTTATTGGCGTCGGTAAGATCGGCATGCCGATCTCGGAGAACCTCATCAAGAGCGGCCGCCGGGTCGTCGGCTACCGCCGCAGATCACTCGAGGAGTTCAAAAAGATCGGCGGCGTGCCGGGGCGATCGGCGGCGGACGTCGGCGGACAAGCGGATATCGTGTTCTCCTGTTTACCCTCGGCCGAGGCGTTGGATGACGCGATACAAGGACCGCAAGGCCTGGTCCACACCGCCCGGCCGGGACAGATTGTGGTGGAGCTCGGCTCGCATCCGCTGCCTGCCAAGCAACGCCAGATCGCGCCGCTGAAACAGAAGGGCGCTACCTTCATCGATGGCGAAGTCTCCGGCACGCCGGGCATGGTGGCGGCGAAGAAGGGAGTGATCTATCTTGCCGGCGACGCCGCAGCATGCAAGAAGCTCGAAGGGGTTGTCGCCGCGTTTGCGGATTCCTGTTTCTATTTTGGCGAGTTCGGCGCCGCCAGCCGCGTCAAGCTGGTAAGTAATCTCCTGGTGGCGATCCATATCGCGGCGACCGCCGAGGCCATGGCGCTGGGGCTCAAGGCGGGCGTCGACGTGCCGCTGATGATCAAGGCGATCGCGGGCGGCAGCGGCGGATCGGCGCAATTCGCGGTCCGCGCGCCGTGGATGGCGGAGCGCCGTTTTCTGCCGGCACACGGAACCGTGCCCGCGCTGCAGCGTTATTTTGCGATGATCGGCGACTTCGCCGACGGCGCCGGCGCGGCCACGCCCATGCTCGATTGCGCCATCGCGCTGTACGACCGTTTCATGGCCATGGGTTTCGGCGAGTTCGATTGCGCCAAGATGGTCGACGTCATCGATTCTTTGCCGCGTCCCAAAAGCCGTAATGAAGGCTCGACTAAAAAATCGTAGGGGAGTGTTCGCATGATTCGTGTGCGCAAGATCGCTCATTCCAGCTATGAAGTGCCGGACCTCGAACAGCAGACCGACTATTACACCGGCATTCTCGGGATGGCTTTGGTCGGCAAGGAAAACGACGCCACGTTTCTCGCCAACACAGTCGATCACCACTCGATTGTGTTACGCAGGGGATCACAGGCGAAGTGCGTGCGCATCGCCTTCCAAATCGGCGAGGGCGACGATCTCGACGTGTTCGAAAAGCAAGTGCAGGGCCACGGCATCAAAACACAGCGCAAGAAGGACCCGGAGCCCTCCATCTCGGAGTTAGTGGCCTTCGAGGATCCCAAGGGCACGGTCCTGGAGGTCTTCAAACGCGCCGACTTCTCCCATCAGAAATTTCAGGCCAACGGCATTGTGCCGCATAAGCTCGGCCACGTCGCATTCCACGTCACCGACGTCAAGCTCACCACCAAATTTTATTGCGACGTTCTCGGCTTTCGCGAATCGGATTGGATGGGCGACTTCTTTTCCTTCCTCCGCTGCGGGCCGGACCATCACACCATCAACCTGGTGGAGACCGGCTCGAACCGCCACTTTCACACGGCCTTCGAGCTGCGCGACTGGGGCCATCTCCAAACGGCGTGCGATTTCCTCAGCATCAACGGCTACAAGCTGCTTTGGGGGCCGGGGCGGCACGGCATCGGACACAATCTGTTCACCTACCATCGCAGTCCAGCCGGGCTGATCACCGAACTGTTCGCCGAACTGGACCGCATGAACGAAGATCTCGGCTACTTCGAGCCGCGCCCTTGGCATCGCGACCATCCGCAGCGTCCAAAAGTATGGCCCAAAGATCCGGCTGCCTCCAATCTGTGGGGCATCATGCCGACCGACGAACTGTTCCAATAAGCGCGAGCATGAGGCGATATGACGGAGAGTAAGCAAAACGCCGCGCAGTACAAACTCGTAACTTACGAAGCCGCGCGAGAGCCCCGCGCTGGCGTCGTTTTCAACGACGCCGTCTTCGATTTGGCCGAACTCACGGGCAAACCCTCATATGCCAGCATGCTCGGCCTGCTAGGGGATTGGCCGGCTGCGGAGGCGCTCATTGAAAAGGCGGGGCCGAAACTCTCCGGCAGCTCTGCATCAAGCTCTCCGCTCGCGAACGTGCGCCTGCTCGCGCCCGTCCTTTATCCCTCGGCGATTTTCTGCGCGGGCGCCAACTATTCCGATCACATGAGCGAAATGGCCCGCGTGTTCAATCTCGAACCGCAGCCCGATCCTCGTAAGGCGGGGCTCGCGCCGTGGCACTTCCTGAAGGCTTCTCGCACAGTCGCGCCTACCGACGGCCGCATTCCCATTCCTGCACGCACCGCCATGCTCGATTGGGAAGCGGAACTGGCCGCAGTGATCGGCCGCGTAGCAAAAAATGTTCCGGCGGAACGCGCGCTGGACTATGTCGCCGGCTATACAGCCGCCAACGATCTTTCCGCTCGCGATTTCACCGTGCGGCCAAACGTTCCGGAGAGTTCGCCTTTCCGATACGACTGGATCAGCCAGAAATGTTTCGACTGTGCTTGTCCCTTGGGTCCCTGGATCGTGCCCACGAGGCAAATTCCCGACCCTCAGGCCCTGGGCATTAAGCTGTGGGTGAACGACGTGCTCAAGCAGGACTCTCATACCAGCAAGATGATCTTCTCGCTCGCCGAACAGATCGCCTATCTTTCCGGCCGGCTCACACTTCATCCTGGGGACGTCATTCTTACGGGAACGCCGGCGGGCGTAGGCTTGGCGAGAAAAGAGTTCCTGAAGTCAGGCGACATGGTACGCGTGTGGATCGAGCGGATCGGGACCCTCATTAACACGCTGGCCTAGCTTGCCCTATAACCTCTTCCGAACTTGCGTCTTACCGTGAAGTACTAACCGTCATACATCCTTCGATCTAGGCGTTCGGCCTTGACAATACAGTCTTCAGCGTATTACTTAGGCCTTCGTGTGCTAAAGCGTGGGACCACGGGCCCCGGCGACCGATACAGCGGGTAATCCCAAGGCTCGGGAAACAGGTCCCCTCTCGCTCGGAGAAGCGCCGAAAGGCGCTCCGCACAGTCTGTGCAGCGCCGCTCTCAGGAGTTTAGGTGTGCCCACCTAAGCCGGTTCCGGGCGGCCAGAACCATCAGTAACAACAGTCACAAGGAGAACCATGGGTCCCAGCCCTCGTCTTCGCCGCTCAAGTCTGCCTGTCTCCTTTCAACGATCGCTATGGCTGAGAATTTGGGTTCGTGCGGGGGCTCTCCTGGTTTTGTTGGGCGCTCTCGCACCGCTCCGCGCCCAGGCGCCCGGCACGACGACTCAAGGCGTGAGTTTCACCTTCGGCGATTTTGACGGTGACGGAAAGGCGGACCTCGCCGTCTGGCGCCCTTCGGCCGGAGGATGGTTCACGGTCTCGAGCCAGACAGGCCTCCAGTTGCCTCTCCAGTTCCTTGGATTGTCAGGGGACATTCCTGTGCCCGGCGACTACGATGGCGACGGAAAGACGGACATTGCCGTGTGGAGGCCCTCAGCCGGAGGATGGTTTATCAACTCCAGTAAAACGGGCTCAACGCTGCCTATCCAGTACCTCGGGTTGCCGGGAGACATTCCCGTGCCCGGTGACTACGACGGCGACGGAATGACGGACCTCGCCGTGTGGAGGCCCTCGACCGGAGCATGGTTCGTCATCCCCAGCAAAACGGGCACTCCGCTGCCTCCGCAGTACCTTGGGTTGCCGGGAGACATTCCGGTGCCCGCTGACTACGATGGCGATGGAATCGCCGATTTTGCCGTGTGGAGGCCCTCGGTCGGAGGATGGTTCATCAACTCCAGCAAAACGGGAACTCCCTTGCCTACCCAATACCTTGGGTTGCCCGGAGACACTCCGGTGCCCGGTGACTACGATGGCGATGGGATGGCGGACCTTGCTGTGTTGAGGCCCTCGGCCGGAGGATGGTTTATCAACTCCAGCAAGACGGGCACCCAGATGCCTACGCAATACTTCGGGCTGCCGGGAGACATTCCGGTGCCCGCTGACTACGATGGCGATGGAACGACCGACCTTGGCGTGTGGAGGCCCTCGGTCGGAGGATGGTTCATCATCTCCAGCGAAACGGGCACTCCGTTACCCACCCAGTACCTCGGCGCGCCAGGGGACATTCCGATCGAGAAGCCGATTGGACAATTCACAAAGCCGATTGCGAATGCCGGACCAGACCAAACCGGCATCTTCGTCGGCTCCATGACGACGTTAGATGGAACCGCGTCCTACAATCCTGACGGCGATCCCATCTCCAGCTACAGCTGGACGCTTGTTTCCGTGCCTGCCGGCAGCACGGCAGTCCTGGCCGGAGCGAACACGGCGACGCCGACCCTTGTGCCGGATAGGCCCGGACCCTATGTCGCGCAACTGATCGTGAGCGATGGAGTCCAAACCAGCGACCCCGCAACGGTAACGATTACCGCCGTGGTTCCGGGAATTATCACGGTCACGATCACGGGAAGCAATCTGCTCACTTATTCCTATACCAGCGGCAATGTGCATATCAGCGCTCCGGCGGGGCCCTCGGGCCAGGTGGTCAACCTTTCGTCCAATGACGCGACCATCGCCACCGTACCCAGCTTCGTGACCGTTCCCGCCGGTTTGCAGGACATCGCCTTCATCGCCACGACGAATAGCAACGGTGGAGGAGCGACCATCACCGGATTCGCCAATGGCTTCGTGAACGGCACCGCTTCCATCAGCTCCACCGCTCGCGGGATGACGCTTCACCTTTCGTCGGCGTTGGTCGGGCTCGGGCGAACCATCAGCGGCACCTTCTCCCTGAACGATGATGCGCCCGCTTGTCCCGACCCCGTCAATGATCCGAACAACCCGGCTTCCATTACCGTGGCTCTTGCCAGCACCAAACCGACCGTCGCCGCCATCACGCCCACCACGATTACCATTCCCTGCGGCACCGCACAGGCGGCGACGTCCAATCCGGTTCAAGTCTCGGGCATCGTTGCCGACACCTCTGGTTTCACGGCCAACGCCACCGGATTTAACCAGGCCACCGCGAGCGTGACCGTTACACAGACAACGCTGAACCTGGCGAGTGTCGTCATCGCTCCCGGTCAAACCTTGGCGCTTCCGGTCAGTTTGTCCCAGACCGCCGCGACCGATACGCTCGTCACCTTGAGCACAGCGAACGCGGGTCTCGCCAGCATGGTCACCTCGACCGTTACCATTCCTGCGGGGGCGACGACACCTGCGAGCCCCGCGCAGATTACGGGGGTCGCTTTGGGAACCACCACGGTGACGGGCACCGCGCCCGGCTTTGCGCCGGACACGCGCGGCGTCAACGTGACCCTGACGCTCACGTTCTCACCCACGTCCCAATCGGTTCTTTCCTTCAATACCGCGGACCTGTTGTTGAACCTGTCGGCGCCGGCGGCCTCGGGAGGTTTCACCGCCAATCTGTCCATCGACGACACGTCGAAGGCCACGGTTCCAGCCACCGTATTCTTCCCCGCGGGAGCGACCTCGGAAACCGTGACCGTGACCGGAGTCGCGCCGGGAACGACGACGCTCCGGGCGAGAGCCACTAACGTAACGGAGGGCGACGCCACCATTACCGTGAATCCGGCGCCCACGATCTCGCTCAATGGCGCCACGACTGTCGGCAAGAACCTGCAGATAGCGATGAGCGGCACCCTCGCGGTTGCAGCGCCAGCCGGCAACCTGATTGTCCTGCTGTCCACGTCAGACCCGGCGGAAGTTTCGCTGGCTCCCGACGCTGTTTCGGCGGGCGCGCCCAGCATCACTGTGCAAGTAGGCGCCGGGAGCACTTCGATTCCGACTTTCTACGTGCACGGCGAGAATTCCACGGGAAGCGCCACGATCACCGCCAAGGCTGTGGGCTATGCAAACGGTACGGCGGGAGTCACGCTGGCTCCGTCCGGATTCATTGTGTCCAGCGGCTGCCTGGGTTGCCAAACCCTCAACACCACCACGTTCACTTCCGCTTATAACGTGTCGCTCTTTTCGGCCGTTCTCAACCCGTCCACTCTCGCGTTCGTCACTACACAGCCTTTAAGTCCCGAAGCGGCGCCGGTGAGCGTCCACGTCACCAGTGGAACCACCAATACCGGAACCATCACCACCTCTCCGGTGGTTTTCGCGACGAACCAGAGTTCAGAATCCACGGGCTTCCTGCCGGTGAATGTCGGCACGTCAGTCATCAGCATCGACACGCCTTCCGGATTCAGCACTCCTTCTCAATACCAGAGCGTCGCCGCTACGGTCACAGGGCCGCCCATCAGCCTGTCGAGTCCCACCGTCGGTTTTGATCTGGAGACTTCGGTGAGCGTAAGTCTGGGAGCACCGGCTCCTGCGGGCAATGAAACGATCACCATCACGAGCAGCGACGAGACGAAAGCCATCCTATCCACCGACCCCACGCAAGTGGGCGGAAAGAGTGTAACCATCACCGTGAATGCCGGTTCCAGTTCCAGCTCTACGCCGGTTTACGTGCAGGCGCTCTCCGCCAGCGGACCAGTAAGTTTGACGGCCACGGCCACAGGGTACACGACGCAGACCAGCGCAGTTACCCTGCAGCCCTCCGGGTTTGTCGTGTTCAGCCAGTGCGTCGGCTGCGGGAATTTTACGACCCAAACGTTCGCCACCCCCTCGAGTCTCGTGGGCGTCGTAACGGCCTACCTGAATCCGCTTACCCTCCAATATGTTTCCAGTCAGCCGCTGGCCCCCGGCGTCGGCCCTGTGACCGTGACGCTGAACGACAGCACGCCGAACACGGGAACGACCTCCGTGGCCTCGGTTACGTTCAACACGAATCAGAGTTCGCAGGCGTTTTCCTTCCAACCGGTGAACGCCGGGACGACCACAATCAGCGTCGCCACTCCGGCAACCCCCGCGGGATTCAGCACGCCCAGCAACTTTCAAAGCTTTGTGGTTACGGTGACGGCGCCAAACATCACTCTCAGCAACATAACGTTGGGTAATAACCTCCAGACGACCGTTAGCGTCAGCCTCGCCACTCCGGCGCCGGCGGGTAACGAAACCATTACCATCACGAGCAACGACGCCAGCAAACTCCTGCTCTCCACCAGTCCGACCGTGCTCGGCACAAACACGGGAGGCACGTCGAGCGTGAGTGTCCTTGTGTTTGCCGGTTCGAGTTCGAGCAGCACGCAAGTGTATGCCCAGGCCATATCCACCGGTTCGGTAACTCTCACCGCCACGGCCACCGGATACAACACTCAGAACGCCACGGCTACCCTGGATCCCTCGGGCTTCGTTGTGTTCAGTCAATGCGTTGGTTGCGGAAATTTCACGACCACCACTTTTTCTGGGGACCAGAACCTCGCGGGCGTATTTGCCGCCTATCTCGACCCCATTGCGCTCACCTATCGGGGAGCTCTGCCCTTGCGGCCGGGGATTGGTCCAATCGATGTGCCCGTGAATGACGACACTCCGGGCACAGGTACCACTTCCATAACATCGGCGACATTCAATACGAATCAAACATCGCAGGCTTTCTCGTTCAAACCCTTGAACCCCGGCACCGCAAATATCAGCGTCACGCAGCCGGCCGGCTTCAACACACCTGCCAATTTCCAGAGCTTCACGGTGACGGTTACCGCGCCGCCGATCACCCTCAACAACGTAACTGTAGGAAATAACCTGCAGACAACGGTCAGCGTGAGCCTCGGGACAGCGTCGCCAACCGCGACCTCGATTACGTTGACGAGCGGCGACTCCTCAAAGGTCCTTCTCTCCACCAGTCCCACGGCCGTGGGAGGCCCCTCTGTAACCATCCCGATTTCACAGAATGCGAGTTCGAGCGCGACTCCCGTCTATGCACAGGCATTGGCAGGCGCAGGCGTGGTGACGCTTACGGCCTCGTCTGCCGGTTATAACTCCCAGAACAGCACAGTCACCCTGCAACCCTCGGGGTTCGTTGTTTTCAGCCAATGCGTTGGCTGCGGAAATTTCAGCACCACAACGTTCTCCCCAGCCTCCGGCCTCGCAGGCATCTATGTCGCCTATCTCAATCCGAATACGCTCAATTATCAGGGCGCTCAGCCGCTGCGTCCCGGCCTTGGCACGGTGACGGTGACGCTGAACGACGACACTCCCAACACGGGAACGATCTCCCTCAGCTCCGTCAATTTCGCCGCGAATCAGACATCGCAACCGTTCAGCTTCGACCCGGCCAACGCGGGAACCGCCACCATCAGCCTCCCGCAGCCTCCACCCTCGGGATTCACCACGCCGAGCAACTTCCAGTCATTCGTGGTCACCGTTACCGCGCCGAATATGAGCCTGAGCAACGTCACGGTGGGGAATAATCTGGAAACGACGGTTAGCGCCAGCCTCGCCGTCGGAGCACCCACGGCAACCAGCATCACGGTGAGCACCGGCGGCAATCCCCTGGTTTTGCTGTCTACCGATCCCTCTGTCGTCGGCGGCCCTAGCGTTTCCGTGCCTGTTGCCGCTAACGGATCCAGCAGCTCGACTCCCGTCTACGTTCAGGCGCTGGCCGGCAGCGGCACGGTTACGTTGACGGCGTCCTCCCCTGGCTACAATTCGCAAACCAGCACGGTGACTTTGGCGCCCTCCGGGTTCGTCGTGTTCAGCCAGTGCGTCGGCTGCACCAATTTCAGCACCACGACGTTCTCAGCGGCCACTAATCTTGCGGGCATTTATGCGGCATATCTCAATCCGATGACGCTGAACTATCAAGGCGCTCAGCCGCTGCGGCCCGGCGCCGGCCCCGTGACTGTCAACTTGACCGACGGCAACCCGAACACCGGAACGATTTCCCTGAGCTCGGTGACCTTCGGTACCGACCAGCAGTCGCAGCCCTTCTCGTTCCAGCCGGTCAATGCCGGGACCACCACCATCAGCATTACGGCGCCCGGCGGCTATTCCACGCCAAGCAACTTTCAATCGTTCGTGGTCACGGTCACAGCGCCGAATATCAGCCTCAATAACGTGACCGTCGGCCGTATGATGCAAACTAATGGGAGCGCTGGGTTGGCCATCGGCGATCCCAATCCGGTCTCCGTCACGATTTCGGTTTCCGATCCCACTATGGCGCTCTTGTCCACGACGGAGGGGGCCTTGGGCCCGCCTTCGGGCTCGCTCACGTTCAATCTGAATGCCGGCGCTACCGGTATTCCCACGTTCCACGTGCAGGCGATTTCGCCGGTGACTGGCACCGTGCAACTGACGGCAACAGCCCTGGGCTACAATTCGGCCCAGGCAACCATAACCATCAATCCGTCCGGGTTTGCCTTCAGCGGACTTCCCAGCAGCTTCAATACGACGACGACTTCCTCGGACACCACCTTGACGATTGTTCCGGTCATGCTCAATCCGGGAACCTTGAACGTAATTTCAACTCAAGAATTGCTGCCGGGACTGAGCAATACGATGGTTCCCGTAACGAGCATGAATACATTGGCGGGTACGATCACGGTGTCGCCGGTGATCTTCAACGGCGACGATTCGCCGAACTCCAAGACAACATCATTCCACCCGGTAGCCGTCGGGACCGCCGTCATCGAAGTCGGCGCGCCTGCGGGATTTAGCCAAGCGAGCAACAACAACGACATCACGGCCAATGTGACTCAATAGGCGCGCCCGGAAAGTATTTCAGCGGCTCAAAGCTGCGGGAGAATCCGCGTTCGCCTTCCGCCGTTCATGACTTGCGAAGATCAGCGGTCCGAAATATCATGCCATCTGGCGCGCAGCGGGCAGTAGCGATGAAGATCAGCGGGCATTCCACTCCGCATATTTTCCAACGCTACAATAGAATGGGCCGGTCAGACCTGCGCGAAGCTGTCGAAAGTGGAAGACTGCAGAGCCTGTAAGACTGCTCGGAGGTGGTGCAATTGGTAGCACAGCGGACTCTGACTCCGTTAATCCTGGTTCGAGTCCAGGCCTCCGAGCCAAATCCTCTTTAGTCCCCGTTTCCGCCATACGCTACCGAAGTCGTCTTGCGCATCTCGGCATTCACTCTGCGCCCGACTCGCGCGACGATCTCCGGCAATGCTTCCACGTCTGCTTGAGTCGTGTGAAAGTTGACGATGCAGGCGCGCAGCAGGTAGCGGCCGCCTACCACCGCATTGGAGACAAATGTCTCGCCGCCGCGCTGCAACCGATCAAGAACCTCACGGTTGAGCACATCGAGATGGCGTTGCACCGGCTCTTCTCTCAAGTTCGATTGCAATTCGAGCGGCACATAGCGGAAGGTCGTTATGCTCAGGCCCTGGGTCGCGAGCTCCAGCTCGCTATGACGGCTCACTGCCTCAGCCATGGCCCGAGAGAGGCGCATATCGTCAGCAATCATCTGGCGATATCCAGCAGCTCCGACGTGTTTCAAGGCCAGCCACACTTTTAAGGCACGGAAACCGCGCGAGTTTTGAGGACCGTAGTCAACGTAGTTCGTCGCGCGCTCCTCGAAATGATAGTAGGGCGGATGGTACGCGAACGCCGCAGGCAGCGCCTCCGGATCACGGACCAAAGCGCATCCGGCCTCGATCGGCGCGTAGAGCCATTTGTGAGGATCGACCGCGACGGAATCGGCTTGGCCGAGCGCGCGCAAGTCATTGGGCACGCCCGCAACGGCCGCCGCAAATCCACCGTAGGCGCCGTCGACGTGGAACCAAATGCCGTACTCTTTGCACAGCGCGCCGATCTCCGACAGAGGATCGATCGCGCCCGTGCTGACCGACCCGGCGGTTCCCACTACGAGGCACGGCTTATCGCCCGCCGCGATGTCCGTCTCGATTTGCCGTCGCAGCGCGGCAACATCCATTCGCAATTTGTCGTCGGTGGCGATCCATCGAATGGAGGAAGTACCAAGGCCGCTGATGTCCGCGGCCTTCTGAATCCACGTGTGCGTTTCAGCGGAGCCGTATATGCGAAGCTTGCAACCCGCATCACCCGAAATGCCTTGCTCGCGCACATCCCAGCCTGCTTTGGCCTTGCGTGCAGCGAGGAAGCAGACGAAGTTCGCCATGTTGCCGCCGCTGACCAGCAGTCCGCCGCAATTCACCGGATAGCCGATGAATTCGGCGATCCAGCGGACGGTCTGGGACTCGATTTCTGTAGCGGCTGGCGAGAGCGTCCAAGCGCCGACGTTCGGGTTCACTGCCGCCGCCAGGAAGTCGCCTAAAATTCCGATCGGGGCCGGAGCCGCAGTGATATATCCGAAGAAACGCGGGTGCCCGTTGAACAGCGAATGAGCGAAGAGTTTCTGCGCGGTCTGTTCCAGGAGAATCGCAGGGTCGATACCGAGTTCCGGAAGCGGCCCTGTGAGCCCGAGCGCCTCGCGTACCGCTGACGGGGATTCGTTATGCGTCACTGGGCCCTGCGGTAACGCTTCGAGAAACTCCGCGACCTGGTCGACCAATCGATGTCCCAGCCTTCGGAAGGTAGCCCCGTCCATCGCCAGCGCCGCCTCCCGGCGCGAACTGCGATCGAATGCCAACTCCGCCGCTTGCTCTTTGTTCACGTGCGAATCCCCTCCAAAAGGTCCGTCTCCCGCGCGCGCCCGCCGCTCACTGTGCTGAAGGCCCGGTAAAACGATTGCCGGCCCCAGAGCGCTTCGTGATCATCCGAAGATAACTGACCGAGCCGCTCATAGGCGGAAACTTGCGACTCGTGACACGAGATGGCTCGCCAAACGGCTGGCCAGTGGCTTCGCGTATCGATCACCGTGCTGATCGCCCAATCCGGCCAGGGCACCGCCTGCCGTTCAATACCGTCGACCGTGGAAACCAATTTGCGAAAAGCAGCCTGGTAAGCTCTCCAAGCCGATTCCGGCCAAGCCACGTAGTAGAGCTTTGATACGGCGTGCGGTCGCGCGGCATCGGTCCCACCGGCTTCAAACCCCGGGTCGGCTGCAGCGACGAGGGCCGCCGTCGTGAACTGAGAGATGGCAATGTGATCCGGATGCCCATAGGCGCCGTCGGGTCCGAACGTCAGAACCACTTCGGGACGGACTCGTCTCACGTGCTGCACAATGGCGGCGACCACCTCATGTGGGTTGGCCCGATCCAGATGCTGGTCGCGATAATCGAGCAATGAGACTTCGCGGACGCCCAACGCCGAGGCGGCGGCGCGCAACTCGCGCTCGCGAATATTCGCCAGCGCCGTCGGGCCCGGGTGCTGATGATCGTCGGGACGAAGGCCACGGTAGCGGCCACTGTCGCCGCGAGTGGCGGTCAGCAGAAAAACGTCGACCCCTTCCGAGGCATATTTCGCCAGCGTGCCGCCCACCCCTAGGGACTCGTCATCGGGGTGGGCCAGCACAGCCATCAACTTCGGACTTTGCATAAGGTTCAACTCAACGGCCCAAGGCCTTGCGGATGCGAGCGAGGTGGTGCCAACTGTGCCGCAGCGCATGATCCTCAATCACGAATTGCGCTGTGACGGGTGCGCCAAAGCTCAAAGAAAAAGGCTTTGCGCGGTCCAGTTCGTCGTCGGTGAACGCACGCACGGCGGAAGCCGCTTCACGGCTGTTCCTACGTAACAGATCGAGCGCGGCCGCCTTCGTGACGAACGCGTGTTCCTGGGCGTGCTGGGCGTTCAAATTCGCAACAACGTCCCAAGTAATGTCCGTAACGGGTTTGCCTCCGGCGATGATCCGCGCCGCTTGGACCTCGATCGGATACATGCATGCAACGTGGTGCACGATGACGCCGATCGAACGGCTGTCGCTGCCAGAGACTGGCAATTGCCATTCCTCCTCGGAAACTCCTTCCGCGAAGGCAGCCAGGCCCGCGGCCCCTTCCTCGATGCGGTCGGCCAGCAGTCCCGCTCGATGACTCACGTGGCCTCGCGCCTTTCGACCCTCGAGACTCTGTGGCGCCGCCAAATGGTCGCTGTCGCGCGTGGCAATCACTTCGAGGTATTCCGCGTCCACCTTCGTGGAGTTGCCACTGCCGTAATTATGCGCGGACCAAAGCGCGACAAGCTCGCCGCGAAGCTTCTCCTGCCCGGTCGCGTGGAGAGACATGAACGCCCGCGACATGGGACCGTAGTTGGTGCGGAAAAACTCCACGACCCCCTCCGGCGAGAACGGATAGTCGAAATGGTGGACTCGCCGGGTGCAACTCAGATCGGCGATTCCGTCGCGCAAACGATTACGAACCGTCGCCTCATCTCCCCACAGCACGGGTGCGGGCATGCCGGAAGGCGCGATGTGCCTGCCAATAGTCTTGAACATTTGCCCGACGAATCCTTCGGGCGTCCAATTCGCCATGGCGATCACGCCGCCCGGCCGGCACACACGGGTGAGCTCGGCCGCGACCAGATCGGGGCGCGGCGCAAACATCGCCCCGTATATGCTGGCGACCGCATCAAACTGACCATCCTCGTAGGGCAACGATTCCGCGTCAGCCTCTTCAAAAACGATCTGAAGTCCTTCGGCGGCCGCGCGGGTGCGGGCATCCTCGATCCAGTTTGTGGCAATATCACAGCCCCACACCTGCGCGCCTGCCCTTGCGGCGATAAGGGCGAGTTGCCCGGCGCCGCAAGCAACGTCGAGCAGCCGGGCTCCCGGTTTGACGTTAAGCCCTGCGAAGAATTGCTCCGCGTCCTTTTCCATGAATCGGGAGAAAAGGTCGTAATCTCCGGTCATCCAGGTGGCTCTCAGGCGAGCCTTAAGCTGGTCAAACTCTTTTTCCGCCAACGTGTCTTGCGCAATTGCGTTCATTCTTTGATCTCCTTCCGATCCCGTCCAGGATCTTCTTCGGTTGTCCCGCGTGTGTTGCGCGAATGTCGCGCCGCGGGTAGAATTCTGTAAATTCTGCGCAACATCGTCCATGCCTCGGAGAACGAACTATTTGCTCAGGCGTCCGGCGTAAGCGGAATGATTTGCAGGTCGTCCGTCTGATTTTGCAAGACGTCCAGAAACCACTATGGATGCTTTTTCCGAAATTCTTGCGGCCGTAAAGCTGAAGGGCGCGTTCTATTTCAGCGCGGATTTTTCGTCTCCGTGGAACGTCAGTTCCCCGCCATCGCAGGAATTGGCTCGTGCCCTCGCCCCCGGAGCGCCTCATCTGCTGATCTATCATCTCGTCGTCGAAGGCAAAGCTCTTGCGTGCACCAAGGAAGGGAAAGTGCTCGCGCTCGAGCCGGGCGACATCGTGGTTTTCCCGCATGGCGATCCACATCAATTGATGAGTGGCGAACGGGCCGCGAATGATTTAACGCCTGGCATCGTCAAAAAGATCGTGACTCACGACCTGCGCCCGTTGCGGGCGGGAGGAGGCGGGCAGAATACCCGGTTCGTGTGTGGATTCATGGCCTGCGATCCATTCATGTGCCGGCCGATTCTGGAAGGCTTGCCAACGGCCTTGAAGGTCAATATCCGCAGCGATCACTCGGGAAACTGGCTGGAGAATTCGATTCTTCATCTCGTCGAAGAAGCGGGGTCCGGTAAAGCCGGAAGCGACGCCATGCTCGCCAAGCTCTCGGAGGCGTTGTTCGTGGACACGTTGAGAAGATACGTCGCCGGATTGCCTGAGGAGCAGATCGGGTGGCTGGCGGGCGCGCGCGATCCCATCGTGGGAAAGAGCCTGGCGATCCTGCACAGCCGGGTCAACCAGCCGTGGACCATCGCTGACTTGGCAAGAGAGGTCGGGCTGTCGCGTTCCGCTTTGGTCGACCGGTTCGGCCGGTTTCTAGCCGTGCCTCCGATGACCTATCTCACGCGTTGGCGTTTGCAGTTGGCCGCCCGCGCTCTGACCACCACGCCGCGAGGTACAGCGGACATTGCCGCGGATGTCGGCTACGAGTCGGAGGCAGCGTTCAACCGGGCGTTCAAGCGCGAATTCAAACTGCCGCCTGCCCGATACCGCCGCGAGGCCAAACAAGCCGGCAGCAACGGCGGCCCGCGCCGGGGTCGCGCGCTTCGGAAAAGCGACTAAGCCGTAGGAGACGATGGTGCGGAAGAAAGGATTTGAACCTTCACGGCCTTTCGGCCACAGGATCCTAAGTCCTGCGCGTCTGCCAGTTCCGCCACTTCCGCACCGCAACGTAAGTCATTGTACAGTGGCGACTTGGTTCGAAACCACAGCTTCCCACCTAGCGGCCTCGCGAACTTCGGTGTCAGTTGTGCCCCTCCGATGTGTTCGACGGCATCGCCTCAGTGGGCCGGGGCCACGTGGGCGTAACGCATTACCGTTGCGAGCATCTTGTGCCCTAGTAGCTTCGCCAGCGTTCGCAGACCGATGGAGGAGATGAAGGCGTACGCCGTCTCTGGCACGCTGCCCGCGTGGTTCCGGAAAGATGGAGTCACGTAATGAGCGTATCAACGGCCCGAGGCCTTCCCTTTGGGCTCTGTCGAGAGCCGCGGCGCGAGCACTAGCTAATTCGATCAGTGGAGAATTTGATTAAAAACGTGCATTCTAACGCTGAAGTCGAACACAATTGGTCGGGAGGAATCCTTGAAAAATCTGCTTCTCTCCCTTTTTTTCATCGCCTTTGCATTGGGAAATCCGCGAAGAGTGCGCGCCCAGAGTGAGATTACCCTTCTCGCGCCAACCCCCATGCGGGCAGCTCTGGCGAAGTTGCTCCCGGTCTTTGAAGCAAGCACGTTTGAAGGCAAGAAAGGCTACAAGGTCAATATGACCGTCAACAATCTGCTCTACACCAAGCAGCAGATGGCTCGCGGCGATTCCTTTGACGTGGCGATCGTTTTGCCACCTTATCCGGAGATGCTGGCCTCGGGGAATGTCGTCGCAGACAGCGCCATACCGCTGGCAAGCCTTACCGAAGCCATCGCTGTGCGCATGGGCGCGCCCAAACCCGACATCTCGACGCCTGCAGCGATCAAACGCATGCTTCTGGGGGCGCAAGCTGTCTCCTTTTCTGATCCCGCCGCGACAACTTCGGGAATCGCAGCCGTCGCCGTTTTCGAGAAGCTTGGTATTGCGGAACAAATGAAGCCCAAGAGCAAGATTTCCCCGAACGGTGGTGTGGCACAGTCGATGGTCGCCAAGGGCGACGCCGAAATCTCCCTCGCCTATCTCAGCGATTTGGTAGACGATGCCCGCCGCCAGCCCGGCCTTGACGTCGTTGGACTCGTGCCCCGTTCGATCCTGCCGAACCCGACTCCTATGGTGGAAATCCTTTCTTCGCACGCGAAGGATCGCCAAGCTGCCAATATTCTCATGAATTATCTTTCCTCACCCGACGCTGAGGCGGTTTACAAAAGGGAAGGGATGCTACCGGCTCACTATGCAGCAGGCTATTGATGATGTCTCGGGTCGGAGATGTGAAACTAGGCTGTGACACTCACGCTTTGGCCTTGGCGTTGAGGCACGGTTTCCAGTTCAGCCTTGAGCACGTGAAGATTGGCTAAACGTTCGAATAGAGCGGTCGTGTCAGGAACGGTGGCGCTGATGGCATTTTTCAAGTTGCCATAGACTGCGCCATAGACCGGCTTCAACTCCTCCGGAAGATCGGCACTGACTCCCCAGTTTGCGCGTTCGCCAATCATTTGCGCGATTTTGTGAGCCTCCAGGGGACTGATCTCTTGGCCCAGCCCGCGGTTGAGCGATTCCTGGAGCGCGCCGAGCGCGTCTATAGCGGCATCCTTTTTCGCTTCAGCGAGTCCATCGTTGCCGATGATATCCAGCGTTGCTTGTTCGAGCGGCTTATTGACGACCTCTGCTTTGATCTTCACGCTCGATTCCGAAAGAAGAGTTTCGATTTTGGTTTTGTACTCGGCGAGCTTGCGATGGATGATGGCGATCTGCCCGCCGGCGGCTTCCGCCGCTTCATTCGCCGGCTTCCCGCTTTCCACCGCAGTTCTGTAGAGTTCGTAATCTCCCGTAGGAAGATTCCAGATCGCTTCGTCCACCTGAGCTTTCGCAGAATCGCCATAGGTGAGGACGCGGTCACGAGCTCTGAGCGAATCCTTGATCGCGCTCGCGGGCTTCGCGGCGGCCCCGCCATTCACTGTGGCAGGCGCCTCTGGCTTTGCTACCGCGGGGGCCTCTCGCTTTGGTACAGCAGGCTTTGCGACCTCAGGTTCGGCTCGCTCCTGCGCCCGGCTCGAAGTTGGTTTTCCGTTCGTTGAGCGGTCACCAGCGCCGTTCTTGGCCGGGCGAGCCACCTCTGTGACGTGACTCTCGCAGAGGTAAACAGGGTCGTTACCGTCGCTTTCTTTGTAAATCGTTATTACCGGAGTGCCATAATCGCATTCGAGTTGATAATGCGCCGCAAGGCGCTGTGCGGGTTTGCCGGGCACCAGGCGCCATTCCGCTCGTTGTGTGCATGCACGCTTGGGCACGCGACAATTCTAGCCAACCTGCCTGCTCACCAACTCTCCCTTCACCGAGTTCTGTCGCGGAACATGAACCTGTCCTTTAGGCCTGCATCTCGCCTGAACGAGAATGAGGAGATCATTGCCCGGCGGGGCCTTACTTCCGCATCGTTTTGACAAGCCGGCATTGGCCGGAAAATCTCCCCGCGCAGCCCGGCTTCGCGCTTGACAGCCGTGCCTTGAAATTATATTTTTGTGGTTTGGTGTACAGGAACTTCTGTAGACAGTGCGGTGGCGAGCGGTTTGGGTGGCAGGATCTCTCGAAGCTCACGCCAGGTAACCTACGCACTTCCAACTCTCGAGACGAGCGTAGCTGATCACGTGATTTCGCGAGGGAAATTGTGTGAGAAAACCGGCCAGACGCGCCGGGGTCAACCTTCAGTATCGCGGAGGCCATAGCAATGGCAGGGGAGTCCGTAACAGTCAGTCAGGGGCACTTTGAAGGGACGCTGCGACGGGATGCCTGGTGGACGGAAATTTTACCCGCGGCCCTTCTGCTCGGAGTTTTCGGCGCCTACGCCACCTGGCGCGCCTTTGAGGGCAAGTTCTATGAGTGGGGCCCTTATCTTTCGCCCTTCTACTCGCCTCTGATCGATCCCCAGCACCATTGGTGGCCGCTTTCTCCCGCGCTTCTGATCCTGGCATTCCCTCTGGGGTTTCGCACTACCTGCTACTACTATCGCAAGGCTTACTACCGCGCCTACTTCATGGATCCGCCGGCCTGTGCCGTGGGCGAGCGGAAGCGCAACTATTGCGGCGAAACCAGGTTCCCCTTCATCCTGCAGAACCTGCATCGTTATTTCTTGTACGCGGCCATTATTGTTCTGGGCTTCCTCTGGTATGACGCCATCGTCGCCTTCATGATGGACGGCCACTTCTTCGTCGGCGTGGGCAGCCTCATCATGCTGGTGAATGTGATCCTGCTGTCAACCTATACGGCCTCCTGCCACTCCTTGCGCCACCTGATTGGCGGGAAAGTCGATTGCTTCTCCTGTTCCTCGTTTGGGTCTACGCGGCACTCCTGGTGGCAGGGCATCAGCTCTCTGAACGAGCGCCACATGCTCTATGCATGGTGCAGCCTGATTTCTGTCGGCTCGACGGATCTCTACATCCGGCTGGTTTCAGCCGGAATTATTCGGGACATCAGAATCCTGTGACTACCAAGTTTGAAACACACGAACACGACGTTTTGATCATCGGGGCCGGTGGCGCGGGCCTGCGCGCCGCAATCGAGGCCCTGGCGCAGGGCGCCTCGGTCGGCGTCGTCTGCAAATCCCTGCTTGGCAAAGCCCACACCGTCATGGCCGAGGGCGGCATCGCCGCGGCCATGGCCAATGTGGACCGCTCGGACGATTGGCGTACCCATTTCCGCGATACCATGCGCGGCGGCAAATTCCTCAACCACTGGCGCATGGCCCAGCTTCACGCCCAGGAAGCTCCCGACCGCATCCGCGAACTCGAGCAATGGGGCGCCCTCTTCGACCGCACTGCCGACGGCCAAATCCTGCAGCGAGCCTTTGGCGGGCACACCTATAAGCGCCTGTGTCACGTGGGCGACCGCACCGGCCTGGAGATGATCCGCACCCTGCAGGATCGCGGCGTCACGCTGGGCGTGGATGTCTACATGGAGTGTGCCGTCACGCGCTTGCTGAAGGATGGCGATCGCGTCGCGGGCGCGTTCGGCTATTGGCGCGAACAAGGCCGCTTCGTGGTGTTTCGCGCGAAAACGGTCGTGCTGGCCACGGGCGGCATTGGCAAGATGTATAAGGTCACCTCGAACTCCTGGGAATATACGGCCGATGGAATGTCGCTGGCCTACGACGCCGGAGCCGAGCTCAAAGACTTGGAGTTCGTTCAATTCCATCCGACGGGCATGGTGTGGCCCCCCGGCGTGCAAGGCATCTTGGTCACCGAGGCTGTGCGCGGAGAAGGCGGCATCCTTCGCAACAAAGCGGGCGAACGCTTCATGGAAAAGTACGATCCTAAGCGCATGGAGCTCTCCACTCGTGACGTTGTGGCGCGCTCCATCTATACCGAGGTGCGCGAGGGCCGGGGCTCCGAGCACGGCGGCGCCTTCCTGGATATCTCCCACAAGCCCGCGGAATACGTAAAGAAGAAGCTCCCCAGCATGTATCACCAGTTCCTCGAGCTCGCCGACGTGGATATCACCAAGGGGCCGATGGAAGTGGGGCCCACCTGCCACTATGTAATGGGCGGCGTCCGCGTCGATCCGGAAACCGCGGCCGCTACGATTCCCGGTCTTTACGCTGCAGGCGAAGTTGCCGCGGGCCTGCACGGCGCGAATCGCCTCGGCGGAAATTCTCTATCTGACCTTCTCGTATTCGGCCGGCGGGCAGGCATGGCGGCGGCGCAAGCCGCCCAGAAGGTGGGGCAGCCGAATATCGACCCGGCGCAAGTCGAAGCGGCCGAGCGAGAGATGCTGGAGCCATTTCAGAACGGCAGCAGCGGCGAATCCCCCTACGCCATCCATCGCGATCTGCAGGACACGATGCAAAAACTCGTCGGCATTTTCCGGACGGAATCAGACCTCCTCCAGGCGCTGGAGGAACTCGCCAAACTCAAAGAGCGCGCCAAACACATGCATGTGGATGGTTCCCGGATGTTCAATCCCGGCTGGCACCTGTCTCACGATCTGAACTCGATGCTGACGATTGCGGAGGCGGTCACGCGCAGCGCCGTTGCGCGCCGCGAAAGCCGTGGAGCACACAGCCGTATCGATTTCCCCGCGTTGGATGACAATACCTGGGGAAAGCAGAACAACATTATTGCCTCACAAGGCGGGACGATGAAGCTCTGGCAAGAACCTGTCGCCCCAATGCCCGAGGAATTGCAAAAGATTTTGGCCGAGGACAAGTAGGGAGGCAAAGATGGCGGACGCGATCCTAGAAGTTTTCCGGGGCGACAGCCAAGGCGGCAAGACCGAGCAGTATAAGGTGCCCGTGGCCCCCGGCATGGTCGTTCTCGACGCCATCCACTACATTCAAGGCCACTTGGCCCCCGATCTGGCCGTGCGCTGGAACTGCAAGGCCGCGAAGTGCGGCTCGTGCTCCGCCGAGGTCAATGGCCGGCCGCGCCTGATGTGCAAGACGCGCATGGACGCCCTGCCGCTCGACCAGCCCATAAAAGTTTTCCCCATGAAGTCGTTTCCGATCCTGAAGGATCTGGTCACGGATGTTTCCTGGAATTACAACGTCAACAAGAAAATTCCCGGGTTTACCCCGCGGCCGGGCACAGACTGGAAGGTCTATCAAGAGGATGTCGACCGGGTGCAGGAGTTCCGCAAGTGCATCGAATGCTTCCTCTGCCAGAACGTCTGCCACGTCTTGCGCGATCACGACAAGTTTAAGGACTTTGCGGGCCCGCGCTTTTTTGTGCGTACCGCCGGCCTGGAGATGCATCCTCTCGACGCCCAATCCCGCACCAAGCTCCTGCGAGACCAGATGGGCATAGGCTTTTGCAATATCACCAAATGCTGCACGGAAGTCTGCCCCGAAGATATTCACATCACCGATAACGCCATCATTCCCCTCAAGGAACGCGTCGTCGATCAATTCTACGACCCGGTTCTCATGATCGTGCGCAAGATTCGAGGGGACAAAACCTCGGAGTAGCACGGGGACCTTCGAACGGCCTTCGAGCCGACTCCCTGCCTGCGCCTGCCGATTATTAACCCACCCGGCACAAGACCCGAAGTACTATAGCCGCCTGCCCTTATTCACGCGAAGCTAACCTCTTACGAATCTAGGTTGGTCGCCCTGCTGTCTTCGCAGGAGGATGCATGAAGGACAAGTGGATCGCTCGCTTGGCGCAGGTCAATAAAGAACTGCTGCTCATCTTTTCCATCGTGGCCTCGGCTGCGCTGGTGAACTTTTTCGTCGAAGGACAGCGGCTCGTTCTGACCTTTTACAATTTGCCCACGCTCTTCGCCGTGTATTACTTCGGCCGCCGCCGTGCCGTGCAGGCCTCGGTCGCGACCATCCTTTTTGTCGTCTGGGTCAATGTGATGCACCCGACGCTCTTCAACCGCGGTCCGATTCCCTCGGAAGATGTCCTGGGGTGGTCCGACATGGCGATCTGGGCCGGTTTCCTGATCATCTTCGCCTATGCCACGGGAACCCTTCACGAGCACAGCGAACAGCGCATGCGTGAGCTGCGCGAGACCTACTTCGGCGTGTTGCAAATTCTCAGCCAGATGATCTCCAACGATAAGTTCACGCAAAATCACTCCTACCGCGTTTCCGTTTACGCCACGCAGATCGCGCTCGAGCTGGGCATGCGTGAAGATCAGGTGGAAGACGTTCGGGCCGCCGCCCTGTTGCATGACGTCGGCAAGCTGGAAGTCAGCCGCGAGGTGCTCTACAAGGCCGCGCGCCTCACCGACCAGGAGATGGCCGAGATCAAGACTCACGTCGAACGCGGCGTGGAGATGCTCAGCCCGGTGGGCGGTTCGCTGCGGCGCATTCTCCCCATCATTCTTGCGCATCACGATAAGTTTGACGGCTCGGGATATCACCCCACCAAAGGCCAGGAGATCCCCATCGAAGCCATGGTGATCAGCGTTGCCGACGTATACGATTCGCTGGTCAGCGATCGGCCCTACCGGAAGGGGCTTTCGCCCTTCGAAGCCCGCGACACCATTGTTAAGGCGTCGGGCACGGATTTCGATCCGAAGATCGTCAATGCGTTCGAGGCGGCCTTCCGCAAACAGCGGTTGGAAGTCCCCGAAGTGCTCGTCTAACTCCCAGAACGCCAATTAAATGCTTACGGATGGGCTCGCCCGCCGGGAATCCGCAAAAGGGCCCAGCGCTTGCAATGCGAGCGAGTGTAAGCCTTTGGTGAACTTGGCAAGTTCGGTGGTGAGTCCCAGGACGCCCAGAGGCATGCGATTACTTTGCATCAGATGGTAGAGGCCTTCGTTAATCAGCTGAAAATCCCGAGCGGTCATGCGCGCGTCGTAACCCTGCTTTTTTCTCTGCTTCCCGTGCTGAGCGCCAAACTTCAACACTTCGGAAGGCAGCCCGTTCTTCCCCATCTCCACATACTCGATGAGTGCAGCAAGCACCTGGGGAACATAGGCGATCCGCTCTTCATCGGATAGCGTAACACCGCACAGTAAGGGGTCATGCTTCATCGCCGCCAAAATATGTTCGCTGAGGTAGGAAGTGTTGGTCTGCAGCACGAGGCCGAGCGTTTGCCCCAGGGGGACCTCTTTTGAGGCGCGTGCGGTCAGCTTGCCGTGAATTCTGCGGACCAGTGCCTGCAGATCGGCCGGTTTCGTAAAGTAGTCGTCCACATTGTGCTGAATGGCTTGTAGCGCGCTATCGTAGGCGGGATAACCCGTCAAAATAAAGTTCAAACAGCCCGGCTGAAGATTCCGCATCGCGCTCACCACCAGGAACCCGTCGCCCTGGCGATGGATGTTCAAATCGCAAAGCAAGACGTCGTAATGGACGCAGTTCACTTGTACGAGCGCATCGGCGACGCTGCCCACCGCGGTGACGTCGAATCCCTCTCGTTCCAGCAAAGGAGGCAGGGTCAAACGAATGCTCTCCTCGTCATCCACGAATAACAGCCTCGTCCGGCGCGGCTCGGCGGTCATAATCAACCTCTTTTTCTCAGATGAAAGACTGAATGTTAGAGGTTCGAGTTCCCTGGGGGGAATCGGGATTAAGCTGTAAGCCGCCTTACGGCTTACACAAAACGCCCGGTTAGAGCTCTGGCGGTGGTCTCCATACCAGGTTCTGCTAGTCCGAATTTGCCCTGCGGTTCAGTGGATTTTTGCGCCGGCGTCGAGCATCCTCTCGGGCGGAGGCAGAATGCCGGACGGCAAGCGAACATCCACAAAGCCAGTCATCTTTGCGCTCGCCATTGTGAAAGGCAGCGTCATTTCCAATCGTATGGAGTCTTCCAAGGTCGAAGCAGCCCTGCAGAAATTGTTTCCGGAGGTCTCGTTCATTTTGGTGGCGGAGGACCATCCCATCCCGACCTCTCAGCGCCGCCCAGCACTCGCGGACCTCACCGATCGAGCGACGTTCAAGCGAA
>Ga0335081_10002869_pt1 | contig 27128 bp, 19 predicted proteins | sample Lox_Sample_35_FD_206713 | JGI IMG/M metagenome (GOLD analysis project Ga0335081, IMG submission 206713) | Soil microbial communities from Loxahatchee National Wildlife Refuge, Florida, United States - Lox_Sample_3.5 | ecosystem: Environmental > Terrestrial > Soil > Wetlands | place: USA...
AAGGGAACCGCAGTGGTCCCGAAACCCAGGCCGAGGAGATCAGTAAAGCCAGCAGTGCGAACGGAAGCAACAGGCGGCCCAGCTTATGCGAGGCGAAATGGAACCACCCCCGCGACCACAACACCCGCGGATATGCGCCCAGGATCTGATAAACGCCAGCGAGCGTGCGGACTTTGCGGCGAAATTCAATCCCCAGTTCGGTGGGGTAGTCGTACGCTTTGGCGGACGCATCGAGCACGATTCGCTTGCCGCGAAAGAATGCCGCCAGCGGCAGATACACATCATCCGCCAGAATGTCTTCCGGAACCTGGACCGCGTCCTTGCGGCGCATAGCGTAGATGCAGCCGGTGGCGCCCTGCAGCATTCCGATGCGACTCAGGCGGGAACGAATGAACAGCTCGTATTTCCAGTACAACCCGGCGCCTTCCGACCCTCCGCCCTGCCGGATCACCAGTTCGCCGGTCGCCGCGCCGACATTCGGGTCGGCCAGTCGCGCCGTAAGAACGCGCAGGGTATTGGGCGAAAGTTCCTGGCGTACATCGGTGAAGAACAAAACTTCGCCTGTGGCGCGCGCCATTCCCGCATTCAGCGCCGCCGGTTTGCCGCGATGCGGCACGCGGATCAGTTCGACGTTGCCCTGTGCGGCCGAGGCCGCCAGTTCGTCGGTCGCATCGCTCGAGCCGTCAGAAATCACCAGGATGCGCACCCGGTCCGGCGGATAGTCCAGCGCAGCCAGGGTCGCCAGCTTGGCGCGCAGAAATGCTTCGCCGTTATACACCGGCAGCACTACGGAAACGGTGGGTAACCAGGAAGATGCCGGTTGGGGACGCTCGCGCCTCCGCGCCATCGCCGCAAGCAGCAGTGGATAAGCGGCGATTACGTACAGAATGAATGCGGCGCTCGCAAGTACAATCGCTTCGGCCACAACCATTCTCTCAAGAATAACCCGGCGAGCCGGTATAGACTGCCGGCCGCACCGTTCCTCGAGCGCGCCGCGCTGCCGCGATACCATAGGAGCTTATGAGTGAACTGGTAAATTACGCGAAACAAGGCGAGATTGGCGTGATTACGATCAATAATCCGCCGGTGAATGCGCTGAGCCCGGGAGTGCCGGAGGGGATTGCCGCCGGGATCGAGGCCGCAGCGAAGGATCCCGAGGTCAAAGCGGTGGTGCTGCTCGGTGGAGGCCGCACATTCATCGCCGGGGCGGATATCAAGGAGTTTGGGAAGGTCACTTCCGGCGAGAAGCCTCGGTTTTCGCTGAATTCAGTGCTGGAAACGATCGAGAATTCCGCCAAGCCGGTGGTCGCGGCGATTCACGGGACCGCGTTCGGAGGGGGGCTGGAAACAGCGATGGCTGCGCACTATCGCGTGGCGGTCGCCGCGGCACAGGTGGGGCAGCCCGAGGTGAAACTGGGGATCATTCCGGGTGCTGGCGGTACGCAAAGACTGCCGCGTCTCGCGGGAGTGGCGAAGGCCGTCGAGATGTGCGCGTTCGGCGAACCCATCGATGCGAAGACCGCGCTCGGCGCGGGAATCATCGACAAGATCGTCGAGGGCGATCTGCTCGCCGGAGCGAGCGAATTCGCCAAGAGCGTGGCGGCGAAGCCGGCGCCGAAGACTCGCGAGCGGAACGAAAAACTTCAGGACGCGGCAGCCAATACAGCGATCTTCGCGCTGGCGCGCGAGCAGGCACGCAAGACGCGGCGCGGGCAGTTGGCGCCGCTCTCGTCGATCGACGCGGTGGAAGCCGCGACCAAGCTACCCTTCGCCGACGGGCTCGCGCGCGAGGCGGAGATCTTCCGCGTGTGCCTGTTCTCCACGCAATCGAAAGCGCTGATTCACGCGTTTTTCGGCGAGCGAACGGTCGCCAAGATTCCGGACATTTCCAAGGAGACGAAAACATACGAGGTCAGACGCGCGGCGATCATCGGCGCGGGTACGATGGGCGGCGGAATCGCCATGAACTACGCGAACGCGGGGATTCCCGTGATCGTCAAGGAGACCGCGCAGGACGCGCTCGACCGCGGCATGGCGACCATCCGCAAAAATTACGAAAATTCCGTGAAAAAGGGACGATTTTCGCAGGCCGTGATGGATCAGCGTATGGCGCTGATCACGCCGCAGCTCACATACGGCGGCTTCGAGCAGGCCGACATTATCGTGGAAGCGGTGTTCGAAGGAATGGCGCTCAAAAAACAGATATTCGGCGAGATCGACGCGATCGCCAAGCCGGATTGCGTCATGGCGTCCAACACTTCGACGCTCAGTATCGACGAGATCGCGTCGGCGACCCGGCGTCCGCAGATGGTGGTGGGGCATCATTTCTTCAGCCCGGCGAACGTGATGCGGCTGCTCGAAATCGTACGCGGGAAGGCGACCAGCAAGGAAGTGATCGCGACGTCGATGGCCCTGGCCAAAAAGCTGAACAAGGTTGGAGTGCTGGCGGGAAATTGCCGCGGATTTATCGGGAACCGCATGATTCACTGCTACGGGCGCGAGGCGCAGTTTTTAGTCGAGGAAGGCGCGTCGCCTGAGCAGGTCGACCACGCGCTGTATGATTTCGGGATGGCGATGGGACCGCTGGCGATGGGCGACCTGGCGGGGCTCGACGTGGGCTGGCGGATTCGCAAGGAGTTCAGACACCTGGAAAAGCCGGGAGTGCGCATTCCGCACGTGGCCGACCGCCTATGTGAGATCGGGCGCTACGGTCAGAAGACCGGCAAGGGGTGGTATCAGTACGACGCCGAGCGGAAGCCGTCGCCCGATCCGGAAGTGAACGCACTGGTCGAGCAGGTGGCCAAGGAATTCGGGATCGAGCGTCACGCGATCACCCACGAAGAGATCATCGAGCGCACGATTTACGCGCTGGTGAACGAAGGCGCGCGCATCCTGGAGGAAGGGATCGCACTGCGTGCAGTGGATATCGACATCGTGTATCTGAACGGCTACGGATTCCCGGCGTGGCGCGGAGGGCCGATGTTTTATGCCGATACCGTCGGCCTGAATCACGTGCTGGCGAAGGTCGAGGAGTTCGAGAAACGGCACGGGCCGGATCTGTGGGCGCCGGCGCCGCTGCTGAAGAAGCTGGCCGAATCCGGGAAGACGTTCGAGGCGTGGGACAAAGATAAGGAATCGGCGGCGGGGGCGTAGACCCTGCGTATCACGGGACACGCTGGCCAGCTCGCCGGGTTATTCGAAGATGGCGGCGCGCTTCTTGGCGGAGAGCGGCTCGTTCAGCGCTTCCATCATCGGACGCATCGCTTTGAAGTGCTTGATCAGCTCCGGCAGAATCTTGGGCGTGGTGGCGACCTTCCCTTCGAGTGTGGTCCAGTAAACCCAGCGCTTGCGCTTCAGCAGATCTCCGGCAGGGTGGTCGCAGGGAAACCCTTTCGGCATGCGCGTGAGCGAGTCGCCGTGCATTTCGCCCATGAGTTTCTCGGCCGGCCGCGCGAGCTTGCGGAACGCTTCGTGATTTTCGGCGAGCCAGGAGCGGACGGCGAACATCTGCTCGGGCGATGGCTCATAAACTCCACCCGCGATGCCGACGCCATCCACGCCGATGGAGAAAAAATATCCCGCGGAGGTTCCGTGGCCGCCCGCACCTTCCCTGGCGCCGCTTCGGCGCGAAAAGCTGGCGGCAATGTGTGTTTTGTACGGCGATTTGTCGGCGCTGAAACGGATGTCACGATAAATGCGGTACACCGCCTTCTTAGGCTCGGTGATGTATTCCGGTGCAAATTTTGCGAACTCCGCGTTGATTGCGTCCACCAGCGCCAGCATCGGCGCCTTCACTTTCGCCTCAAAAATCTCCTTGCGCGGCTGGAACCACTCGCGATTGTTGTTCTTCTTGAGCCCGCGAAAAAACGTGAGCGCTTCGGGGGAAAACCCGGGAAACATATAATTAGAATAATGCTGTTTCGCCTTCTGGCGATTCCCAACCTTCACGTTTACGTCAATCCCAGGCTCGACCGGTACACGCGTTTCGAGATCGGCGGCCCCGCGCGCGCGGTGCTGGACGCCGATGACGAAGCCGCGCTGGCCGAGGCCTGGAGCGCGATCGAAGGGAGCGGCTGGCCAAGGACCGTGATCGGCGGCGGGACCAACCTGGTCGTCAGCGACTCGGGCTTCCCTGGCGCGGTGATGCGCTACACGGGACGGTCGATCGAGTTCGACGGCGCAATGGTGCGCGTGGGCGCGGGCGCGGTGCTTCAGGACCTGGTGGACGCATCGATGGCGCACAGGTTGAAGGGCCTGGAGACGATGACTGGAATTCCCGGATGGGTGGGAGGCGCGATCTACGGTAACGCGGGAGCTTACGGTCACTCGATTCATGAGCGCGTCGAGAGCGTAAGATTTTTTGACGGCCGCGCGTTCCGCGAAATCGGGAACGGCGAATGCGAGTTCCGCTATCGCGAGAGCATTTTCAAGCGGCGCAAGGAATGGATCGTGGTTTCGACGGCGCTGCGATTGTCGGAATCGGGCGAAAATCTGCGCGCTGCCGCGGACAGCATTCTGAAAATCCGCAACGCGAAATATCCGCCCGAGATGCGCTGTGCGGGAAGCATTTTTAAGAACCTGCTGTTTGCCGACCTGCCGGAAGAGGTGCGCGCGCGCGTGGCCGAATCCGTGATCCGCGAAGGGAAGGTCCCCTCGGCGTACTTTCTGGAGCAGGTGGGGGCGAAGGGAATGAGCGATGGCGCGATTCGCGTGGCGGATTATCACGCCAACCTCATCTACAACACCGGCGGCGGAACCGCGCACCAGTTGCGCATGATGATCTGCGAGCTCAAGAAGCGAGTGCGCGAGCAGTTCGGCGTCGAGCTTGAGGAAGAAGTGCAGTACGTCGGGTAATGGCGTGGTTAATTTACTGCAATCCTTACGCCGCGCTGGGTTGACGCACTTCCCACCGTAATCACGACGGGGAGATCGCCGGGCGCGAGATACCCCGCAGGGATCTGGACGTTGATCTGCAACAGGCCTGGGTAATTCACGACCGGACCGGCGTAAAGCACCGGGGCCGAATAGCCGCCGATGGTCGCGCTGACCGGCAGTGCAGCGACGCCCAGGCCGGTTCCGTAAAAAGCGACGATGGAGCCGCGGGCGGCGGGGTTGGAGATCGAGTTCAGCGTGCCGTCCTGGTTGTTGGCCAGGGCCTGACCGCTCGAATCGGCGAAGAGCGCCGGCGCCGCGGCTGCGATGGCCACAGACAACTGGGCGAGAAGATTTCCGTTCGACAGGATTTCGATCTGTGCAGTGGATCCCGCGAGCTGCGCGGGCGCGACGACCAGGACCGCGGCATTGGTGATGGAAAGAATCTGCGCGGCGACCTGGTTGAACGTCACCTGCGTTACTGAAGATTGGGCCGGCGTGAGACCCGTACCCAGCAGATCGACCAACGTTCCGGGCGCGACAGGCCCCGGTAGCAGGCTTGCGGCGTTGACTGCCGAAACCCGGAGGGTTAGGGGCGCTGAAGCAGAAGGGGTGAGCTGGCGGACACGGTTGTTTTCAAGATCGGCGACGTCGAGGTTGCCTCTCGAATCGAGCGCAACGTCCCAGGGGAAATTGAGTTCGGCGAGCGTGCCTGGTCCACCGTCGCCGGAAAAACCAGCCGAGCCGTTACCGGCAATCACCGACACGTTTCCGGCAATGTCCACGTGCAAAATCTGCTGAAGTCCGGTATCGGCCACAAACACGTCGCCCGAGGGCGCCACCGCAACGCCGCGGGGAATGTTCCAGGAGCCTTCGCCGACAGTGGTGATTGCGCCGCCGGGAGCGATTCGGTCCACGCGCGCGGCGCCCGCCTCTGTGACGTATAGGCTTCCGGCGGCATCGAGGGCGAGACCGCGCGGCGAGGCCAGATTCGCCGCGAGCGTGATGGTCGCGCCCGCGCTCAACTCGACCACCGCTCCGGCGCCGGCGTCGGCGATGAAGACGTTTCCGTGGGAATCGGCCAGCGCGTAGACCGGAGAGACCAGGTTCGACGCGCTCACCGGGAAGATCAGGCCCGCCGTGTTGACGACGCGCACGCGGGCGTTGCCGGTGTCGGCGATGTACAGATCGCCGAACGGGTCCACCGTGACCGATTCCGGCGAGTTGAGCTGCGCCGCGGGCGCGGGACCGTTATCGCCGCTGTTGCCGGGCGAGCCTGACCCCGCAACGGTGCTGATGTTGCCTTTCAAGTCGATTTTGCGGATGCGGTGATTGTCGCGATCGGCAATATAGATGTTGCCGGCGGAATCGACGGCGACGCCGGCGGGGTGATTCAGACGCGCGAGCGTGGCGGGACCGCCGTCGCCGTGCGCGAAGCTGCCTCCGCCCGCGATCATCGTGCTCGGACCGGAAAACGAAACGTGCCATGCCGCTCCCGTGCTCGCAGCGTAGAGGGTGGAATCGAAGGCGCAGGCGACATCCTGCGCGTTGAACGTGATCGCATAAGCTTGCGCGCTGGCGGGCATCACAACGATTTCGCCCGCGCCGGGATCGGCCGCGTAGAGCGTTCCGAAATGATCGAAAGCCAAACCGGTGGGCGTGGCCGCACGCGCGAAGGTCGCGATCACGTTGTTGGCGATCCTGCGGATGGCGTGATTGCCGCTGTCGGCGAAATACACGGCTCCGCTGGCGTCGACCGCGATTCCGGCCGGAAAGGAGATCTGTGCAAGGGTTGCGGGACCGCCATCACCCGAGAATCCGCCCGCGCCCGTTCCCGCAACGGTGGTCAGCGACCCGTCGGGCGCGAGGTGTAAAACGCGCTGTCCGTTGAAATCGGAGATGTACAGCGATCCGCGGCCGTCCCAGGCGACATTGCGCGGCGCCGAAAGCGCCATGGCGGTGGCGGCGCTGCCTTCGTTCGCTCCTCCCGGCGCAAGCGCGCCACCGCCGGCGACGGTCGCGATGTTTCCGTCGGGAGTGACGCAGCGCACGCGCGCGTTGCCCAGGTCGGCAATATAAAGGTTTCCTACGCCGTCGAGCGCCAGGCCGTAAGGCGAATTGAGCTGCGCCGACGCCGCAGGACCGCCGTCGCCCGAAAATCCCGCGATCCCTGTGCCGGCCACAGTCGTGATCACGCCGGCGGGTGAAACCTTGCGTACGCGATGATCGCCCGCATCCGAAATGTAAGTGTTGCCGGCGAGATCGATGGCGATACCTTCCGCCTGAACCAGAATCGCGAACGTTGCCGGCCCGTTGTCGCCGACCCAGTCGCTGCCCGCAACAGTTGTGATGCCATACGATCCTGCTGCGAACAGCGTGAGCGGCAAAAAAGCGAACAGCCCGATTCGCATGTCTTTAATCAAGTGCGAACAGCGGGAAAATTCTCTCACCTTTTGGCGATAAGCATCGCGTGAGAAGATGTTTCGCTTCCTTGTTGCTGTGGACTTGCGTAGCTTTCGCGCAGGCTCCCTTGAAATTCAAGACCCGCGAGATCCTGGCGCCGGGCGCGCCGATCGAGGAGCTTTCACCGGCCGGCGGCCGCGGACACCTGCTTTTGCAGTTCGAAGGCGCTCCGGGACCCGTGCGGGTTGCCGAATTGAAACGGCGCGGGGTCGCTGTCTTGCAGGATGTTCCCGAAAATGGCCTGCTGGTGTTTGTCGACGGGCGCGTGAGGGTGGAAGGACTGGGAATCCATTATGCCGCGGCCATCGATCCGGCCGATAAGATTAGCCCGCTGGTGAAGGCAGACGCATTTGCGGTTACAGAATTTCATCCGGATGTCGATATGAACCGGGCGCGCGAACTGGTACTGAACCTGGGAGCCGAGCTGCGCGAGAATCCCGACCTGCTTTCGCATCATTTATTACTGCGGACAGGGCGGCTCGCGGATTTGGCGAAGCTCGACGAAGTCGCCTATATCTTTCCGGCGTCGAGCGAATTGATCCACGGCGTGCCGACGCGTCCCTGCGCGGGGGCGCTGACCACCAACGGCACGACGTCGCAGGCGATTCCGGTGTATGGAAAGTGGGCCAGCACGTCCCCCGTGATCGGCTACGTCTTCAGCCACATCACTACGCAGCTTCCCGCGGCGGAAGTGGAGTCCGAAATCGAGCGAGCCATGGCGGTGTGGGCGAGCGTGATCCAGGTGACCTGGGTTCAGGGCACCGACGCGACGGCTCCCCAGACGGTGAACATTCTGTTTGCGACCGGAGCACACGGCGACAGCTTTCCATTCACCGATCCGAGTGTGCTTGCGCACACCTTCTATCCCGACCCGCCGAACCCGGAACCCATCGCGGGCGACATGCATTTCGACGACGCCGAGACGTGGAAAGTGGGTGTGAACACAGACGTGTTCAGCGTCGCGCTGCACGAGCTCGGTCATGCGCTGGGGCTCGGCCATTCCGATAATCCCGATGCCGTTATGTATCCTTACTACAAAATTTCTTCCACGCTTTCGCCGATCGATATCGCGGCGATTCAGAGCATGTACACGCCGCAGAGCGCGAATAGCGGAACCTCGCCGAGCCCAAGTCCGAATCCGACTCCGAGTCCGAACCCGGCGCCGGCTCCGACGCCCGCGCTGACGCTGGCGGTTGTGCCGTCGGCTTCACCGACCAGCTCGTCAAGCATCAACTTGAGCGGCACGACAAGCGGCGGAAAGAGTCCCATCGTGGTGACATGGTCGGCGAACGACACGTCGGGCACGGCCTTGGGTTCGGCCTCGTGGATCGTCGCTCAGATTCCGTTGAACGCGGGAAACAACACGATCACGGTGACGGCGACGGACAGCTCCGGCGCACACGCGTCGCAAGCGGTGACGGTCACGCGGCAGAGCGCCGCCCCCACACCATCACCGTCGCAACCATCTCAGCCTACCCAACCCGGCAGCGGGCCGATCATGCTGGCGATCACCTCGCCCGGATCGACATCCGTATCCACTTCCGCAGCCTCGATCACTTTCAGAGGAACGACGACGGGGCCGGTCGCCTCGGTCGCCTGGTCGAACGGTTTCGGACAGTCCGGCGTGGCGCTGGGAACGTCGAACTGGAGCGCGGGCATTCCGCTACTGACGGGATTCAACGCGATCACCATCACGGCGGCCAGCGCATCGGGCAGCACAGTGACGCGCAGCGTCACGGTGACGCGAAACTGAGGCGGATCACTCGAGTCCCATCTGCGCCAGCCGGTAGCGCAGCGCATTGCGGGTCAGTCCCAACAGGCGCGCGGCCTGACTCTTATTGCCGTTGGCGCGCTTCAAGGCTTCCTTGATCAGCGACTGCTCGAACTCGTCGAGCGTCATGCCTTCCGGCAAAAAATTGTCGGCGGCGGCGGGACGATGGCGCGCCGCGGCGGTGTCGATGCGGATGTCCGCGGCTTCCACCTTGGGGCCCTGCGCCAACAGGATGCTGCGCTCGACCACGTTTTCCAGCTCGCGGACGTTTCCCGGCCAGTGATAACTCATCAGGCGCTCCATCGCATCCTCGCTGATCTCGCCGCCGAATTTCTTGGCGAAGTGCTCGACCAGATACGGAATGTCCTCCTTGCGCTCGCGCAGCGGAGGAATATCGAACGGGACAACGTTGAGCCGGTAATACAGATCCTCGCGAAAAGTTCCCTGCTCGAGCGCCGCGCGCAGATCGACATTGGTCGCCGCGATGACGCGCACGTCGGTGTGCAGGGTCTTGTTGCTGCCCAGGCGCTCGAACTCGCGGTCCTGCAAAACGCGCAACAGCTTCACCTGAATGGCCGCGGGCACGTCGCCGATTTCGTCGAGAAAAACTGTTCCTGTGTCGGCCTGCTCGAATTTGCCCGGCTTGGAGGTGTTGGCGCCGGTGAACGCACCTTTTTCGTAGCCGAACAGCTCGGATTCCATCAGGTTTTCGGGGATCGCCGTGCAGTTGATCTTGACGAACGGGCGATCCCTGCGCGGAGAATGATGGTGGATCGCGCGCGCGATCATGTCCTTGCCGACTCCGCTTTCCCCGGCAAGCAGCACAGTGGCGCGCGTGCCGGCGACGCGCGCGATGGTCGCGAAAATCTCCTGCATCGCCGGGCTGCGGCCGATGATATTTTCGAACTGGTATTTCTTGCCGAGTTGCGCGCGCAGCTCGCGATTTTCGTCACGCAGCTTGCTCACTTCGAGCGCTTTTTCCACGACTACGCTGAGATGGTCGAGCGAAAACGGCTTGGGCAGAAAATCCACCGCGCCCTTCTTCATGGCCTCGACTGCGTTTTCAACCGTCCCGAACGCCGACATGACGATCACCGGCGCGTGCGAATTCTGCGCGCCCAGCTTTTCGAGCAATGCCAGACCATCCATGCCCGGCAACTTCAGGTCGGTGAGGATAAGATCGACGTCGCCCGCGTGCTTAATTCCTTCCTCCGCGGTGCCCGTCGCGGTGACCTGATAACCCGCCGACCCGAGGTGCATGCCGACCACGCGCCGGAGCTTTTCTTCGTCTTCGATGACCAGGATCGATTGTGAGTGCATTTCCTTATTGTTAAAGCGATCTGATGCCCGAGTCCATCTTCCAGGATGCTGTCGCTAACTCATCGCCGCAGGCAGAATTACCCGAAACACGCTGCCCTCTCCCAAGGTACTCTCCACCGCGATATGTCCGCCGTGCTCGTCCACGATTTTCGAACAGATCGCCAGTCCCAGGCCGGTGCCTTCGGGCTTGGTGGTGAAGAACGGATTGAAGATGCTCTCCAGGTTCTTCGGGTCGATGCCCGACCCTCGGTCGATCACCGCGATCTCCACGTTATTTTCGATCAGCCGCGTCTTCACGGTGACGACGGCGCCGGAGGGGCTGGCCTGCGCGGCGTTGGTGAGCAAGTTGGCGACGACGCGCTCCATTAGCTCGCTGTCGAAGGCCAGCGGAGGGATGGCGGGGTCGTAATTTTTGTAGACAGTGATGCTCGAGGCCGCGCCGATTTTTTCGCGCTCGAAACGCTCGATCGCGCGGTCGAGCATGGCGGACAGATCGCCGGTTTCACGCCTCAAACTCTGCGGCCGCGCGAAATCGAGGAAGCGCGTGATGAGCGAATTGGTGCGATCGACTTCTTCGCGAATGAATCCCGCCATCTCACGCGCCACGTCGTTTTCCTTTTCGACGCTGCGCGCGAGCATCTCGGCCGAAGTCTTCATGGTGCCCATCGGATTGCGCAGCTCGTGCGCGAGGCCCGCGGTCAACTGTCCCAGCGCGGCGAGGCGTTCCGAGCGGCGCACCTGCGCCTCGGCTTCCTTCAGATTCCGGTTGGCGTCGGCGAGCTCGGCGGCGGCGCGCTGATACTTGATGGCCTCCTCGCGCTTGGCTTTGGCGAGCTGGTGGGTGAGATAGCTGACCAGCAGGACGGAAAGCATGCGCAGTGCCAGCTCCAGTTGTTCATCGGGGAGGATGACGTACTGAGGCTCGGTGGGATCGCCGGCGAACATCGCGTTGTGCTGCCAGATGAACGCCAGGAACGATAAATCCAAAAGGCACGCGATGACGGCGACGACCGCGGTTCCGAGCAGGCTGAAATTTGCCGCCGCGGAGATCACCGGAAGCAGCAGCATCACCCAGTAGCTGCTGCGAATTCCGAACGGCCACGGCTGGCTGAGAAAGATCAACGGATAACACAGCAGCAGGTCGATCACGATCGCCAGTCGAGCGCCGATGCGCGGCTCAAACACCTGCACCGCGCCGATCAGGATCAGAATCGTGATGACCAGCGGCGACTGGCCCGGGCTGAACACGGCGAGCGCGGTGAACAACACCAGCCAGATCAAGTAATCCGGCCGCAGGAAGCTTCGCCAGTCGAACCGCACTTTACATCACCAGCAGCGCGGCCATCAGCTCGATGCCGTCCCACAGATTCTGAATGCGTAGATTTTCGTTGAAGGAGTGCTGATTGTCGTCGTGATTGGCGGTGGGCACGCCGATGGTGACCGAACCCAGGATACGCTCGACAATCTCGCGCGGATCGCTGCCGCCGCTGGTGGGCATCAATACGGTCGAGCCGCGCGCAGAGATGGTGGTCCGGATGATCTCCTGCGAGATGGGCAGGTCCATCGAGGTTCGCACCGCGTTGTAGCCGCCTTCTTCGACCATCACTTTTGCGACGCGCGCGTGCGACATGCGCTCTTGTGGCGTGGGGTCGCGATCCACGATGAAATATCCCTGCTTGCGCATGTGGTCGATCAGGCGCTCGGCGGTAACGGCGTGGTCCATGCCTTTCACCAGGCGCATATCGATGCTGGCGGTCGCGGTGGAGGGGATCACGTTGGATGCGCCGTGGCCGGGAACGCGAGCGCTGGCCATGCCGCGGACATTGAGCGAGGGAAGGTTGATCAGCTCCATCAGCGTCTTCGGCACGTTTTCGGTTGAGCCGAGCCACAACTCGCGCATGATGTCGGGGTCCGTTTGCGGCGCGTCGGCAATGGCGCGCTTTTCGGTCTCGCTCAGCGGCACGATTCCGTTGTAGAAATGATCCATCAGCACGCGGCCGCTGTCGTCCTTCATGGAAGCGAGCAGCCGAGCCAGCATCATCGCCGGATTCGGCGCCCAATTACCGTAATGCCCGCTGTGCAGCTCGTGCTTGGGGCCATAAACGGTGATATCGACGGTGGTGATGCCGCGCGCGCCGAAGGTGAGCTGCTGGCGGCCGGTCTGATGCACGGGCCCGTCGCAGAGCAGCCACAGGTCGCCCGAAAAAAGCTGTTTGTTCGCCGCGAGAATTTTCCCCAGGTTGATCGAACTCTCTTCTTCTTCGCCTTCAAAAACAAACTTGACGTTCGATTTCGTTTTGACACCGGCGGCATGAATGGCGTCGAGCGCGGCGATCATTTGATACACGCCGAGCTTGTCATCGCCGGCCGAGCGGGCGTAGATTCTCGTTTCGGGATCGAAATGCGACGCGGGAACCGGGATCACGCGGCCGTCCTGGTCGAGCGATCTGTCGCGCAGCACCGGCTCAAACGGCGGCGTCACCCATTCCTTGGGATCGAGCGGCTGCCCGTCGTAGTGGGCGTAAAACACGATCGTGCGCCTCGCGCCCGGCGTCCGTATTTCGCCGAACACGACGGGGTTCGAATCAGGAACGGAAACGAGTCGCGTCGGAACTCCGCGTTTTTCGAGCATGCGCGCGATAAATTCTGCGTTGCGCTGGATGTTATCGCGGTCGCCGGCGATGTTGGGGATGGAAAGGAAGGCGATGAATTCGTCGATGATGGCGCGTTCGTGCGTTTCGCGCCAGTGGCGTGCGGCTGTTGCGGCGTTGTTCGATTGCGCGAGCGCGGTTCCGGCGAGCGCAAAGGCGGCATACACAACACGGGACAGCCGTTTCACATCTCCCTCCGGTTTTCAAGCGACTTCGACATGGTCACCTGGTCGGCGAACTCGAGATCGCTGCCCACCGGGATGCCCATGGCGATGCGCGTCACTTTCAGATCCATGGGCTTGAGCAAGCGCGAAAGGTACACCGCGGTCGCTTCACCCTCCACCGTCGGATTCGTCGCGAGAATGATTTCTTTCACTTCGCCCCGCGAGATGCGCTCGACCAGCGTCTTGACGTTCAACTGCTCGGGGCCGATGCCGCGCAGGGGCGAAATCGCGCCGCCCAGCACGTGATACAGGCCATCGAAAGTGCGCGTCGTCTCGATGGGCAGAATATTATGCGGCTCTTCGACGACGCAGATGACGCTTCGATCACGATGCGGGTCGCGGCAGAAGGGACACAGTTCGGCATCGGAGATGTTGCCGCATTCGGCGCAGACGCCCAGGTTGTCTTTTACATCCAAAAGGGCGGCGGAAAGCCTCGCGGCCTGCTCGCGCGGTGAGCGCAGCACATGAAACGCCAGCCGCTGTGCGGATTTTTGTCCGATGCCGGGAAGGCGCTTGAATTCGTCGATCAGCCGCTGCAACGGTTCCGCGAAATCGGGCATGGAAGATCAGAGCAGGCCCGGCGGCAGGCCCATTCCGCCGAGCATTCCGCCGACTTTCTGCTGCGTCTCCTCATCGACCTTCTTGGCGGCTTCGTTGCAGGCGGCCATCACCAGGTCCTGAAGCATCTCCACGTCTCCGGCGACCTCGGGATCGATCTTCACGCCGGTGACGTTCTTGTGGCCGTCCATTTTCACGCTGACCATGCCGCCGCCGGAGGTGGCTTCGACGCGGATCAGCGCGATCTCCTCCTGCATCTTCTGCTGCATTTTCTGCGCCTGCTGCATCATGGCCTGCATGTTTCCGGGCATCTTCATAAATCAGTTCTCCCTCAGATTCCGGACCGCGCGCACCTGGCTGTCCGGGAAAGTTTCCTGAAAGCGGCGGACCTCGGGATGCGCCAATGCGCGCGCGTGGGCGTCGTCGGCAACCGGCGCTGTCGCCGTCGTCGCCTGGATGGGCACGGCTGCCGCGGGTTCGCCCGCCCGCACCGTGATCTTCACCGCGCCAGCCACGCGGCGCACGGCGGCCTCGAACTCGGGCTGCTTCAGGTACAGCACGTACATCTTCGGCGTGGTGACGCTCAGCTCGCCGGGCGCTTCAGCGATCTCGGAATGCTCCAGCGCGTCGGCCACGTGCATCTGCCGGGCTTCGATGAGCGCGGCATGAAGACGCGAGCGGATGTCGCCTGAAGGCACGGCCAGTTCCGACCCCTCGAGACGGAACTTCCTAATGGGCTTCTTGGGTTCCGAAGGAGCCGACGGCGTCGGCGCGGACGAGCCGCCCAGCGACGCCAGCGCTTCCTCGATCGACTGCAATTTTCCCGCGTGGACCATGCGCAGCAGCCCGATTTCGAGATGCAGCCGTGGCTGCAATGACGTTTGCAGGTCGCTGAACAGGTCGAGCGAAAGTTGCAGGAAGCGCGTCAGGTCTTCTTCGCTGAACTGCGCAGCGGTTTGGGCGAGCTTGGACTGCTCCGCGGGCGAGGCGGCCACGAGTTTCGTCCCCGTGCCTGAAATCTTCACCACCAGAAGATTGCGGAAATAGCGCGCCAGCTCCCGCGCGAAGTGCTGCAAGCTGCGGCCATTCGATTCGAGTTCGCTCACGATGTCCAGCATCTTGCGCGCATCGCTTGCAACCAGCGCGGCGGCGACCTGGTCGAGCGATTCGAGCGAAAACATGCCCAGCAAGGAACGCAGTTCGGCAGAATTCAGCGTGGTCCCGCAGCAGGCGATGGCCTGGTCGAGCGCCGAAAGCGAATCGCGCACGCTCCCTTCGCCGGCCTGCGCAAGAACGCTGAGCACTTCATCGTCGGCCTGGATCCCTTCCTGTTCCATAATCCAGCGCATGCGATTGACCAGCTCGGCGAAATCGACTGAGCGAAAGCTGAACTGCTGGCAGCGCGAAGCGATGGTGGAAGGGATTTTGTGCGCCTCGGTGGTGCACAGAATGAAAACCACCCACTCGGGCGGCTCTTCGAGAGTTTTCAAAAGCGCGTTGAATGCCTCCGGAGTGATCTGGTGCGCTTCGTCGATGATGAATACTTTATAGCGGTCGCGCGCCGGTCGGAAGCGGACGTTTTCCCGGAGCTCGCGCATCTCGTTGATACCGCGATTCGAGGCCGCGTCGATCTCGATCACGTCCATGCTCGATCCGGAGGCGATCTCGACGCAGCTCGCGCACTTTCCGCACGGCGTCTCGGTCGGACCAAGTTCGCAGTTGAGGCAGCGCGCCATGATACGCGCGACCGTGGTCTTTCCCGTGCCTCGCTGGCCGGCGAAAATGTAGCCGTGCGCGATGCGCCTCTGCGTGATCGCGTTTTCAAGCGTGGTCTTGACGTGCTCCTGGCCGATCAGCTCGGAGAAATTTTGCGGACGATATTTGCGCGCGATGACCTGGTACATGAATCGGGGTCGAATTTCATGGTATCAGCCCGGCGGGTTAAAGCAGATCGCCGCCGCGGCGATGCCGTTCGATGATGCGCTCGAGCCGCACGATCGACGCGGCGATCTCCTGCGCAAGCCACTGCAACTCGGTCTGACCGGGACCCGGTTTCCGGCGACGCTTTTCCCACGATTCCCCTAGGGCTTGTAAGTCGCCGCGAGCCTCATGTTTCCGATACAGGCGCATGGTGCGCCGCTCGGTCTCCCACATTTGCGCGTCGCAGTCGTCCGGAACCATTGACCCCCCGATCCTACTTGCGGGCGGTGACCGTGATTTCGGCGTGCGCCGCCGCTGCGGCCAGCCGCACTACGCCCACCGCGGTCCGCGTGGGAAGCGGCTCGTGAAAGAACTGCGTGTATACCGCGTTGAAGCGCTGAAACAAGTCCATATCGGTGAGGTACACCTGCACGGAGACGACGTCGGAATAGTCCATGCCGCCGGCCTGGAGCACATCATGGATGTTCGTGAAGCACTGTCGGATCTCGTCTTCGAAATTCGCCGGCACCTTGCCGTCTTTGCCGACGCCGATCTGTCCCGAGACGTACAGCGTGTCGCCGTAGCGGAGTCCGGCGCTGAAAACTTTCCCTGGCTGCTTGTCCGCCGGCGTGATCACCTTCATCTTGGATTGGCCCGCGGCGTAAACCAGCGCCGCCAGCGCCACTGCAGAGATCAGAAGTTTCCAACCGAGTCGTATGCGAGTCATGGATGCCATCTTATCCCAGATCGCTGCCCGATTCCGCCGCTCCGGGGACCGTCCGGATTGCCGCCTTGTCTCGCTTTAAGCGCTCGCCAAGACTCGAAACGTTTGCGCGCGGAATTTCACCAGTCCGATGGAGGTTAACCGCAGAAAATCGAATGTGTTGCTAGCCCCGACGGTACCTCCGTCCTGTGTCATTTTCTTCCGGTACCCTATTGCCGAAATCGACACGTGTGAGTAAAACTCGTACAGAAGCGCCGGTGGGTTCGCCGGTTGAGGTAACCAGAGTGAGCCAATACAATTCCCCTGCTGAGCGTCGCCACTCGGATCGATTCCCGATTCAGCGGGAGGTGCGCTACCGAGTGCTCAATAAACGCAGCGCTGATGAGACCGGTGATGGACGAACTATCAACATCTCCAGTTCCGGCGTGCTGTTCACCTCGGATCGCATGCTGCTGCCCGGCCGCCGTCTGGAGCTTTCCATCAGTTGGCCGGCGCAACTCGACAATAAGTGCGCGCTGAAGCTGGTGGCGCGCGGCCGCGTGGTGCGCTTCGAGCCGGGACGCACGGCCATCGAGATCCAGCAGTATGAATTCCGCACCCTTGGGCCGCCCGGACCGCGGCTGGTCCGCTGAACGGTTAGATTTCCGAAAAAGCCCGGCCGTGTCATCGCGAAGTAATAGTTCCGTGCTACTCTCGCGTCTATGAAACTCGCTATCGCCGGGGTTTGTGTGTTCGGAGTTTTGTGCTTCGCGCAATTTGAAACTTCGGAAGTGGTTGGCACTGTGCGGGATGCATCGGGATCACCCGTCGGGAAGGCCAAAGTCGCGCTCATCAATGAGGAGACCGGGATTCAAACCACCGCGACCACGGACGAGTCCGGCAACTACGATTTTTTTAACGTCAAGGTTGGCCGTTACACAGTCACCGTCGAGAAGGAGGGCTTCGCCAAGTTCACCACCCCGGCGGTGAAGGTCGATGTCGAGGCGCGCCAGCGCGTAGATGCGACCTTGCAGGTCGGAGTGGTCACGAATTCGATCACCGTGGAGGCAGCCGCGGCCGCGCTCGACACGGATACGAGCGAACACAGCCAGGTGATCAATACGCAACAGGTAGTGGAGCTGCCGCTCAACGGCCGCAATTACGCCGATCTGGCGCTGCTGGCGACGAACACGGTCAAGTCCCCTATCGCGATTTCATTTTCGGCCAGCGGAACGCCGCGCGAAGGCTCCTTCAACGTGAACGGGATGCGCAGCACGTATAACAACTTCCTGCTGGACGGCCTGGACAACAACATGTACGGCACCAGCAACCAGGGGTATTCGTCGCAGACCGTGCAACCGTCGCCCGACGCGCTCGCCGAGTTCAAGGTGATTACGAGCAACTTCAGCGCCGAGTATGGGCGTGTGGGCGGAGCCGTGGTGAACGCCGTCATGAAATCGGGCACGAATCAGTTTCACGGCGCAGGCTGGGAATTCTTGCGCAACACGGACCTGAACGCGGACGGATTTCAGTTTTCGCCGCTCCTGCGCAAGCCGACGCTTCAGCGCAATCAGTTCGGCCTCGATATCGGCGGTCCCTTCATCAAGAACAAGCTGTTCTTTTTCGGCGATTACGAAGGTTACCGCCAGTTGCAGAACTATCTCAATTTCGACTCCATTCCCAGCGGGAACGACCGGCAAGGAATTCTCCCGGTCACCGTGGTCGATCCCCTGACGCAGAAGGTTTATCCCGCCAGCACGCCGATACCGATCCAGCAACTGAATCCGTTCGCGTATTACGCGCTGAGCAATCTCCCTGCGGTGAACGTCGGCAACGCGGCCACCAATCGCGCCAGCAACGATGAAGCCCTGCTGCTGATCCGCGATTACAGCGACAAGTACGACGGTAAAGTCGATTACCAGATCAACGACAAGATGACTGCGTTCCTACGCTGGAGCCAGCGCAAAGACGTCCAATATTACGCACCCGACCTCACTGGACCTTCCGGCGGCGACGGCAACGGCTACATCCACACCGTCGACCAGAACGCCTCGATCGGTTACACCTGGACCGTCAGCCCGACCTCGATCTTCGAAGCGCGCTTCGGATTCACCCATGTGCTAGCGGGGAAAGAACCGCCCTATATCGGCGGCCCGAGCCTGCAATCCATGTTCGGATTCACAGGCTTGCCGACCTCGTCGGATCTGACGGGCGGGCTGAACACGCAATCGATCAGCGGATTCGGAACCGCGATCGGGCGGCAAACCAGCAATCCGCAGTTCCAGAATCCCACCTCTTTTGATCCCAAGTTCAATTTCTCCAAGCAGCTCCGCTCGCATTCGCTGAAGATGGGCTATGAGCTGACCATCATCCGCACCGAGGTTCTGGACGTGAATCCGTTGTACGGGCAGGACACGTACGCGGGCCAGTTCAGCAAGCCGACCTGCGGCGAACTGGGCCAAGCCGCCGGCTGCACCATTGCTGCGGATGCGACCAGCTACAATCTCGCCGATTTCATTTTCGGCGTGCCCAGCCAGGTGAACCTGGGCAATCCGCTGGTGACCAATCTGCGCCAGCACGTGCACGCCCTGTATCTTCAGGACGACTGGCGCGTGACTCCGAAACTGACCTTGAACCTGGGGATGCGCTGGGAGTTTGCGACTCCGCTGGTGGACCGCGACAATTACTGGTCGGATTTCGACCCCACCACCGACAAGATGATCCGCGCAACGGGAGGAAGCCTGTACAACCGGTCGCTGACGCATCCCAATTACAATGATTGGGAGCCGCGCTTCGGCTTCGCCTATAACGTGATGTCGAAGACAGTGGTGCGCGGCGGCTACGGCATCAGCTACGACTTCTTCAATCGTCCGGGCAGCGCGATCGAAGGCATAAACGCTCCGCTGGCGCTGTTCGGCGTGCTGACGCAGACCATGCCGCAGGGCGGCCCGCCCCCGGCGAGCTTCCTCACCACCCTTAACAGCTTCAGCACGGGAATCGCGAATCCGTCGAGCTTCAATCCGCTGGTTTCGAACGTCGACTACATTCCGTCGAATTTCCCCTGGTCGTACGTGCAGAACTGGTTCCTGTCGGTGCAGCGGGAGATCACGCAGAACACGCTGGTGGAGATCGCCTATAACGGGAACCACAGCCTGGATCTGCCCATCCTCGCCGATTACAACCAGGCCGCGCCGAACGCGCCGGGAGGGACTCTCAATTATCTGCAGCGCGTGCCGATTCCAACGTTCGGCCCGATCACGTGGGTAGATCCGGCGGGCAACAATCATTACAACGGACTTTCGGCCCGCTTCGAGCATCGCTTCAGCGGCGGATTGTATTTCCTGAACTCGTTCACCTGGGGCAGCGCGATCGGCGATTCCGAGCAGGCGCTCGAATATTACGCCGGCGGCGTCGAAGCCAATCCCCAGAACATCCACGATCTGGCCGCCGAGGCCGGTCCCTCGAGCTTCGATGTGAAGTTCAACAACGTGACCAGCGTCGTGTATCAGATTCCCTTCGGCAAGGGTCTCAAATACGGATCGAGCATGAATCCGGTGCTGGACGCCGTGCTGGGCGGGTGGGAGCTGAATACCATCAACACGGCGCATACCGGAACGCCGTTGAACGTTTACTACAACCCCACGCAGCAGGAAGAAATCAGCTCGCTTTCGAACGATTATCGCGGCGAACCTTTCCTGCGCCCGAACGTCAGCGGCAGCGCGGCGAGCCAGAGCGCTTCGCAGATGCTCAACACGTATTTTGCGGGTTTCAGCTTCGCCACGCCTCCAGGCAATTATCCCTACGGCGATCTGGGCCGCAACGCGTTCCGCGCGCCGGGGCTGGAGCAGTGGGATTTCGCCGCCGACAAATTCTTCCGCATCCGGGAAGTCGCCCGTCTCCAGTTCCGCTCGGAGTTCTTCAATCTGACCAACAAGACCAACTTCGGAATTCCGGGAACGGATATCTCTACCAGTTCGTTCGGCCAGATCCGCGCCACCTACCCGGCGCGGCAGATCCAGTTCGCGCTGAAGCTGTTGTTCTGAGGGCGCGACTAGGGTGAAAAGACAAGCCGCAGCCTTACCGCTGGCGGCTGGCCGGCGCTCCTCGACTCTCCACACGCTTTCAGCCGCCTCGCGTTAGCGAGCGGCTCAATACAGGGTCCGCGACACTTTCGGAGGCGAAGATTAGCCGTGAGCGGCGGCATTTACCGCTCGGCGATCGCCGCACGTCGGGCGACCAGCTCCGCACGCAAAATCGAGCGGTGGCAGCGCGACTCGTCCGCGCAATAGCAGCCAATCGAAAAGTGCGCCTGGTGCGACAACGCGGCGAGCAGATCGAGCGTTCGCGCCGCGTCCGGCTGTTTCAGCTCCGAGCGAAATTTGCGCTCGAACGCCTTCCAAGTCTTTTCATCGTGCGAGCCGAGCGCCATCGAGACAAGCTCCTGGCTGGGCGACAAAACCGGCAGCCAGACGTCGTAAAAATCACGCTTGGAAAACTCGGATTTGGGAACTCCGCGCGGCGGACGGCGAACCGTGCCGATGCGCAGCCCTTCGCCGGGCTTCCTGGGCGAGCCGAGCCTGACGATTCTGATCACGGGGGATAGTATGCCAGACCCCGGGTGATCCGCGGCACACGGGTTAAACCGCTACCGTTGCTTCCTTCCGGACCTGGCGGGGTTTGCAGCCGCCCGTTGCACGAAGCCCGGAGCCTGACAACTATCCATCCTACCAGGAGCGCGCGGCGCGGCAGCGGTATAATCGACGCCGGGATTTGCGATGCGTTTCTGGGCGGTGATCTTGTTGGCGGCGTGCGTCTGGGGCCAGAGCCTGTCGGACGAGGCGAACACCGTCCTGGCACGCGCGCGCGAGCACGTGCTGCACACCACTACGCGGCTGCCCAAATACGTGTGCCAGGAAACCATCAACCGAACCTACCTCGCCCCCACGCACGCGATTTTTCCCCGGGCGGGAGTGTGTCCCGCGATTCTCGGAAAAGACAATCCCAAGATGCGCATTCTCGCCACTGATCGCCTGCGACTGGACGTCGCCGTCTTCGAAGGCGGCGAACTGGACTCGTGGCCCGCAGCGAGCAAGTTCGATTCGCGTTCCATCAGCGACATCGTCACCAGCGGGCCGATCAGTACCGGAGCGTTCGGAATCAACCTGATGCAGGTTTTCGAGAACGCCGGAGCGAAATTCGAGCTCACCGGGGTCGAATCCGAGGACGGGAGCAGGGTTTTCCTGTATCACTACACCGTGCCGGTTGAAACCAGCCACTACATGGTCTGGACGCTCGCCGGGACGCAGTTGAAAACGGCGTACAGCGGCGATTTTGACGTGGTCGAGCAGACCGGCGAACTGGAGCGGCTCAAGATCGAGACCGGCCTGCTGCCGGTCGAAGCGGGAATGTGCCGGGCGCAAACGACCAATTTTTACCACCGCGTGACGGTCGGTGACGGCGAGTTCCTGATCCCTCTCCGCAGCATTCTGCGCACCATCCGACTGGATGGGACGGCAACGGAAAGCGTGACTACGTTTTCCGGCTGTCACGAGTACGGCGCCGAATCGACAATCCGCTTCGACCAGGACGATGACGCTGGCGCGGCAGGTCCCGCCGGCGCTGCAGCGCAACCCGCGCAACCCCTGCCCTGGGCCACCGAGGTGGTATTGAAGCTGGATTCGTCTCTCGATACGGATACGATGGCTGCCGGCGACATCGTCTGGGCCAGGATCGCCGCTCCGGTCCGGAAGCCGAAATCCAAAGCGGTCGCGCTCCCGGCCGGGGTCCGGGTGCGGGGTAGAGTTATTCAAGCGCTGCATTCGATCGCCGCGAACCAGGGCTTCGACATCGTCTTGGAGTTCGATCGCTATGAACTCGACCGCGCGGGGGTCCCGTTCGCCGCAATTCTCAAGCCGGGCAGAGCCCGCCTCGCGGGAACGGAAGTATCGTTCCATCCGGCGGAGGGTGGAGGGAAGCTGAGCATCCGCACCAAGGCGTCCCGGATCGTGCTTCCGCGGGGGCTCGAATCGAAATGGATGACGATTTCCCCTCCCAAAACCAGAAGTTGAGAGAGAAAATCTCCCCCGTTTTCGCACCAATCTAGGAGGGTGTTGAAAGAGCGAATAGGCCGGGCCACCGCGCTCTCAAATCGCGCGGGTCTTGAGGCGCGACAGTGATGGAGCGCGTTGGAGCTCTTTTTCACCACCCCTCGACGGCTCAACACGATGAAGCTGCTGATGGTGGACGATTCGGAAGCGGAGCGGCGGCTGTTCCGGATTCTGCTCGAGGAGTCACTGGGGCCGGCGCTCGAATTCTGGGGCGAATCCGCCGGCGCCAGGGGGCTCGAAACATGCCGCGCCGTCGCGCCCGATTGCATCCTGTTGAGCTACAAGCTCCCGGACATGACCGGACTGGATTTTCTGGCGCGGCTTCGCTCCGATGAAGGCGTGTTCCTCGGGCAGGAGGCTGCTCCGCCCGCCGTGGTGATGGTCACGCCGCTGGTGGATGAGGCGCTGGCCGTAACCGCAATGCGAGCTGGCGCGCAGGACTACCTCATTAAAGACCGCATGACCCCGGAAGGTCTGGGCTCGGTGGTGGATCGCGCCATGCAGAAGATGAGCCTGATCCGCCAGATCAAACATGAGCGCGACCGGCTGAGCGCGTCCCTGGCGGAAAAGGAGGTACTACTCCGGGAGGTACATCATCGCGTCAAGAACAACCTCCAGGTGATCGCCAGCCTGCTGCGACTTCAAGCCAGCGCGTTCGGCGACGGCGCGCTTTCCGCGGCGCTGCGCGAAAGCCAGCACCGCGTCGAATCCATGGCGCTGATTCACGAACAGCTCTATGAAACCGACGATCTGCGCGATGTCGACCTGGCCAAGCACGCCTCGCTGCTGCTCAACAATCTGCTCGAATCCTATGGCATCGAAAGCGGGCGCATCGAAGGCCACGTTTCGCTCGAGCCGCTGCCGCTGGGAGTGGATCGCGCCATTCCTGCCGGCCTGATCCTGAATGAGCTGATCTCGAATGCGCTCAAGCACGCCTTCCCCGGCGGGCGACGCGGCTCGATCTGGGTCGAAGGCGGCCGGGGAAAGGGACGTATCGCGGTGTCGGTGCGCGACGACGGAGTGGGCCTGCCGCGGGGTGTTGAACTGCGGCGTCCCAAGTCCCTGGGCCTGGAGATCGTGAATATTCTGACGCGGCAGTTGAAGGGAGAACTGGTGGTGGAATCGGGCGCGGGAACGGCGTTCATTTTTTCGTTCCCGGAAACCTGACGGGACAACCAGGAGTCATGAAAACGAAATCGCATAAAGTGCTGGTGGTGGAAGATGAAGGCTTGATCGCGCACGATATCACCGCGCGGCTCGAGGCGCTGGGCCACCAGGTGATCGCGGCGGTGGGAACTGCCGAGGAGGCCATCGAGAAGGCGGCCGAAGCGGATATCGTGCTGATGGACATCCGGCTGGACGGCCGCGCGGACGGGGTCGATGCCGCCATGGCGATCCGGGAGCGCTATCACGTCCCGGTCGTTTTTCTGACCGCGCACGCCGACCGCGCCACGCTCGAGCGCGCCAAGTTCGCCGAGCCGTTCGGCTACATCGTGAAGCCGCTGGCTCATGCATCGCTGACCAGCTCCATCGAGATTGCCATGTACAAGCATCGGGTAGACCGCGAGGTGGAGGAGCGCGAGGCGCGCCTGCGTACCATCGTGGGCTCGGTGGCCGACGCGGTGGTGGTCACGGACGCGAAGGCTCGCATTCTGCTGATGAATCACGCCGCGGAGAGGATGACCGGGTGCGTGCAGCCGACCGCGCAGGGCGCGCCGATCGACAAAATCGTGAAGCTCGCGGACGAAGACGCCGGCGCTGAGGCATCCGACCCGGTCTCGCTGGCCATCCTGCGCGATTCGCCGGTGGTGTTGGATCGCACCTGGAAGCTGACCGGCGCTGGCGGGAAGGAGATGTGGATCGAAGGCTCCGCCGCGCCGGTGAAAAGCGAAAATCGCACGCTGGGCGCAGTGCTGACGTTTCGGGACGTGAGCGCGCGACGCTGGGAGGAGCGCCAGCTTCGCCAGGCCAATAAGCTGGACGCGCTGGCCCGGCTGGCGTTCGGCATTTCGAGTGACTACGCCAATCTACTGGCGACCATCCGCGCGCAGACTGACCAGCTTCTGCGCCAGCTCGGGGACTATTCGCCGGCGCGCCGCGCGCTCCAGGAGATCCACCAGGCCGCGGCCACGGCGGAGCAGATGAACGGACGGCTGAACGCCTTCGGCACGCGCCAGGTCGCGAGGCAGGAGACGCTGAGCATCAACGCGGTGGTGCGGCGCGCGTCGAAGCTGGTCGAATCGGTGGCCGGAAGCGCGATTGAAGTAAGCATCCGCACGGATGCCGGCGCGGGACGCATCCGCGCGGACCCGACCCAGATCGAGCAGGCGCTGATGAGCATGGTGCTGCACGCCTGCGCCACCACGGCGCGCGGAGGCCGGCTGCTGATCGAAACCGGCGCGGCCGAGGTCCCGGTGCACGGCCGCTTGCAGCCGCACACCCTGCTGGCGATCACCTATACGGGCGAAGAACCGGACCCGGAAAAATTATTCGAGCCTTCCTCGGCGGCCGAGGAGGCGCTGGCGCTGTCCATGGTCCAGGCGATCGCGGTGGAACACAACGGCTTCGTCAGCGCGCAACGCACCGCGGCGGGAGGATGCCGCTTCGAACTGCTGCTGCCGCGCGTGATCGGCGTCGCGCTGCTCCCCGGCGCCCCGGGCGGGCGCTCGCCCGCGATCCTGCTCGCCACCGGAACGGATCCGGTACGCGAGCAGCTTCACAATTTTTTCGAGGCCCACGGCTTCAATGTGCTTGACGCCGCGGAGCGCGCCGAAGCGCTGGCGCTGGCCGAGGTGCACCAGGGGGGGATCGACGTGCTGATCGCCGAAAAGGCGGAGGTCGATGCAATCGCGCCGCAACTGCGCGCCGCGCATCCGCAGTTGCGCGTTCTGGAGATCGTGGACGGCGCGGCGAGCGGTGCGAGCCAGATCGCGCGGCCGTTCACGCAAGAGAACCTGCTCGACCACATCCGGGAGCTGCTGAAACCGGAGAAACTGGCAATCGGCGGGGCGTCTTAAGCAGGCCACAAGAATGCGCGGCCTGAAGTGTCTGTGTGAAAAAGGGGACAGCCCGCTCTGTCCACTCCGCCGTGCGTCGCCGGTTCAACAGCTTGCGTCCGGGGACAGAGGCTGTCCCCTTTTTCACACAGACACTTCGGATCGCGCGTTGCCGACCGACTGCAAAAAAGTGGTCTAGTTGAGGCTTTCTACCATGAACTGCTCGAACTTGTTCTCGGGCGTCAGGTAAATGCTCAGGGCCATGGTGCGCCGGGCGAACGCCGCGCGGTAGACCCGAAACGTCATCCCGCCGCGCAGCGATTCCGCCGCCATGGTCACCGATTTCAACTTTCCCAACGGCGCGAGCGAATTCCGGATGTCCGCCAGCGCCGTCTCGGTGAAATAGAAATTCGCATTCGCGGTGAACAGGGACCGGTCGATTTTCGCTTTCTCGAGACCTTCCACCACTCCGCGCACGCGCGCGATATCCGCGTCGCTCCCCGCGACCTGCGCCGGAAGAAAAGTCATGCGCGCGATCTCGTTGGACAACGGCTGCACCAGATTCATTCCATCCTGGTTCGACAGCACTACCACCGCGCCGTCGCGCGTCGGAAAGATCGCGTTGGACGAAATGAAGCCTGAAACCTCGCCTCCGTGCGTGATTTCCGGAATATCATTCAGCTCGCGCAGCATCAGTCCCAATGCGTAGTGTGTGCGATCGCCATTTCGAAGAACCACCTCGCGCGTGAACTCCTGGTAGGAACTCGCCGAAAGAATTTTCTTTTCAAGGAACGCGATGTCCCAGCGCGCCAGGTCCGACGGCGTCATGCACAGCTCACCCGCGGCGAAATACCAGCCGCTGGCCTCGCGTTGCGATGGCCGCGGCGGACCCAGTGCAAAGCGCGTGTACGCAATGGCATCGCCGGGCTGGATGGGCAGGCAGTCGCCCGCCGATTTCATCTGCAAAGGATCGAAGATGTGTTCCCGGAGCATCGTCATCAGCGGCTCGCCCGCGGCTTTTTCCGCGATCGCTCCGGCAATGACGTAGTTGGTATTGCTGTACTGCCAGCGCGTTCCGGGATCGAAGTTCAGCGGCTTTTTCGCCCAGCGATCCATGGTCGCCTGGGGCGTGGTGGGCTTCAGCCATTCGGGGATGGTGTAGTCCTGCGGCGCGAAATCCTCGTAGCCGGCGGTGTGCGAAAGAAGCTCGCGAATGCTGATCTCGTTCGCGCGGGTCAGATCGGGAAAATATTTCGCTACGCGATCGTCGAGCGACAGTTTCCCCTGCTCCTGAAGCAGCAACAGGATGGCGGCGGTGAACTGCTTGGAGATCGACCCGACGGCGTAGCGCGTGGACGTGTCGGCGGCGCGTCCGTTGGCGATATCGGCCTTTCCAAATGCTTGCGCGAAGCTCAGTTTTCCGTCGGTGACGACGGCCACGGAAACACTCGGAGCGCCGGATTTCCGCAGCTCGTCTGAAATCTTGTCGGCCAGCGGAGATTGCGCGCCGAGTACTGCCGCGCAGAGAAAAAGCAAACAAACA
>Ga0335081_10002870_pt1 | contig 27127 bp, 26 predicted proteins | sample Lox_Sample_35_FD_206713 | JGI IMG/M metagenome (GOLD analysis project Ga0335081, IMG submission 206713) | Soil microbial communities from Loxahatchee National Wildlife Refuge, Florida, United States - Lox_Sample_3.5 | ecosystem: Environmental > Terrestrial > Soil > Wetlands | place: USA...
TGGAACAGCACGCCCCAGCGCTGCTCGAGCCGCTCGCGGCTCTTCACGTCGAGCGATGCCACATCCTGGCCGAAAATCTCGATTGTGCCGGCCGCCGGATGAAGGAGCCCGACCACGGTCTTGAGCAACACCGACTTGCCCGCACCCGAGGCGCCGACCACGCCCAACACCTCGCCGCGCATGAGATCGAGATCGATGCCGCGCTGCAGGATGCGCCCGCCGATCCGGGTCGCCACTCCGCGCAAGCGGAGCACCGGCTCAGATCTGGAGCCAGGAGAAGAGGATGGAGAAGGCGGCATCGATGACGATGACGGTGAAGATCGATTCGACGACCGACCGGGTCGCGTGCCGGCCGACGCTTTCGGCGCTGCGCTCGACCGAAAAGCCTTCGTAGCAGCCTATGAGGCTCACGGCGATGGCGAAGAACGGCGCCTTGATGATGCCGAGCCACACGCTCCAGAGACTTACCGCATCGCGCAGCTCCTGGGTGAAGACGGGAAGCGCGATCCCGAGCACGAGCCAGCACAAGAGCGCGCCGCCGAGAAGGCCCATGAGGTTGGCGAAAAAGGTAAGGAGCGGCAGCGTCAGCATCAGCCCGAAGAGCCGCGGCAGGACCAGCACCTCGACCGGGTCGAGCCCGATGGTCTTCAGCGCGTCGATCTCCTCGCGCACCTCCATCGCGCCGAGCTCGGCCGTGAACGCGCTGCCCGAGCGGCCGGCGACGATGATCGCCGTCAGCATCGCGCCGAGCTCGCGCAGGAATCCGACCGCGAGCAGGTCGACGGTGAGGATCTCGGCGCCGAAACGCCGCAGCTGATCGGCGCCCTGGTAAGCCGTGACGATGCCGATCAGGAACGACAGGAGCCCGACGATCGGCATGGCGGAAAAGCCCGAGCGCTCCATGTGCGCGACGAGCGAGGTGACGCGGATGCGGCGCGGCGTCACAAACGCGCGCCCGACCGTGACGACGACAAGGCCGAGGAAGCTGAGCACGCCCGCCGTGGTCACGAGCCGGTCGAGCGTGCCCTCGCCGATATAGGCGAGGAAATCCCGCAAACCGTGATGCACGGGGCGCCGGGGCGGGCGCGGCACCTCTTCCGGCCCGCGCTCGACCTGGCCGAGAAGCGGTGCCAGCGTTTCCGCGAGATTGTCGATCTGGACCTCGCTGCCGCGCGACTTCAGGGAGCGCTCGAGGCGCAGCAGGAGCCATGCGCCTGCCGTGTCAAGCGTCTCGAGCGCGCCGAGATCGATGCTGACGCGGCGCGCCGGCGGCAGGCGCAGGGTGCCGAGGCGCCGGTCGAGCGCCGCGGCGCCGGCCAAGGACCATTCGCCGCCCGCACGCAGCACGAGCGTGTCGGCATCGCCTTCCGGCTCGATCCACGCGGCCGTCATCGCGCGTCTCTATAATGGGCCAAGTGCAGCTGCGCCACCGCGGTTGAGCGGCGAATCGGAAGCAACTATAACCCGCTGGAGGCTGGCCGAACGAGGCAAGGAATGGACCTGAAGCAGCATATCCGGAGCGTGCCCGATTTCCCCAAGCCCGGCATCCTCTTCTATGACATCTCGACGCTGCTCGCCCATGCCGGCGCCTGGCACGAGACCGTGCACCAGCTCGCCGACGCGCTCCGCCCGCACAAGCCGGAGCTGCTGGTCGGCATCGAATCGCGCGGCTTCCTGGTCGCGGCCCCCTTGGCCTACAGCCTCAACTGCGGCTTCGTCATGGTGCGGAAGCGCGGCAAGCTGCCGGGCGCGACCGTGCCTTACACCTACGACCTCGAATACGGCACTGACACGATCGAGATCCAGAGCGACGCGATCCAAAGCGGCAAGCGCGTCGCCGTGCTCGACGATCTCCTGGCGACGGGCGGCACGATGTCGGCGGCGATCGAGCTCTGCCGCAAGGTGGGCGGCAATGTCGTCGCCTCGGCCTGCATCATCGAGCTCTCCTTCCTCAACGGGCGGAAGAGGCTCGACGTGCCGTTCGCCTCGATCCTTCCCTACGACTCCTGACGCCTGATCATAAGGCGCGCCGCCACCGTCACGACGATGGCGACGAGCGCCACGATGATGGTCGCGAGCGCGTTCACCTGCGGCGAGACGCCGAGCCGCACGCTCGAGAAGATCACCATCGGCAGAGTGCTCGAGGCCGGCCCCGAGGTGAAGCTCGCGAGCACGAGATCGTCGAGCGAGAGGGTGAAGGCGAGGAGCCAGCCGGCGACAAGCGCGGGCGCAATGAGCGGCAGCGTGATGCGCGCGAACACGGTGGCGGGCGTCGCCCCGAGATCGAGCGCCGCTTCCTCGAGCGAGCGGTCGAACGCCGCAAGCCGCGCCTCGACCACGACCGCGACGTAGGCGAGCCCCAAGGTCGTGTGCGCGGCGACGATGGTGAAGATGCCGCGCCCCTTGGGCCAGCCGGTCCATTGTTCGAGCGCCACGAACAGCAGAAGCAGCGACAGGCCGGTGATGACTTCCGGCATGACGAGCGGCGCGGTCGCGAGCGTCGCGAAGAAGGCGCGGCCGCGGAAGCGGCGGTGGCGTGCAAGCGCGTGGCCCGCGAGCGTGCCGAGGACGAGCGCGGCGCTTGCCGACAGCACCGCCACTTCGAGGCTCACAAGGGCGGCGGCGCGGATCTGGTCGTTGCGCATCAGCTCTACGTACCAGTGCGTCGAGAAGCCCGCCCACACGGTCACGAGGCGCGAAGCGTTGAAGGAATAGAAGATGACCGAGACGATCGGCGCGTAAAGGAAGACGAGGCCCAGCGCCAGCATGGTGGCGAGGAAGGGCGACAGCCGGTTCACCATGGCGGCAGCGCCACGACCCGGCCGCGCGCGATCAACGCGACGCTCATCCTGCCGGGGAAAAGCGCACGCAATTCCGGCGCGCCGCGATCGAGTCCGCCGGCAGAGGCGCCAAACGCCGGCAGGACGAGGCGGCGCCCGTCATAGAGGAAGCAAGGACCGGCAAAGCGCCGCCCGCGCAGGCTGACGCCCACCTTCGGATGGTAGTGGCCGCTCACTTCGCCAGGATCCGCCGCGCTCGCCGCGATGGGACGGAAGACCAGCGGGCCCGCGGCAAGCTCGCCCATGACGATACGCCCGCCGCGCCCGTCGGGAAGGCCGGGATCGTGGCTGCCTTCAAGCCAGATCCAGTCGCACGATTGGGTCAACGCCGCGATGCGCGCGCGGTCCGGGTCCGATGGCCGCTCCGGCCCCCGCGAGTCGGGAAAACCATCGCCGAGGCAGAGCACGCGGCGCAGGTCCGGTCGGATCGATTGGACGAGCCGCTCGAGCATCGCGATGGTGTTGCTAGGCGGCAGCGGCGCGCCATCGGCGGCGCCGCTCGAACCCTTGTCCAGATGCAAGTCGGCGACGATGAGCGTGCCTTCGTCCTGCCACCACACCGCGCCCGACGGCTCGGCCAGAAGCCGCGCCCCGTTCAGCTCGATCGGATGGCCCGAGGGCCGCGCGCAATCCATCGGGCCGCCACTATGCCCGCTCGCGGGCGCGCAAACCATGATCGGCGCAGACGGAATCGCGGCGCGATCCGTCAGTGCCCTAGGCGACGAGGTTTGCCGGCGGCGAGAAGCTACTTGCCTTGCGCCGGCCTGCCCGTCGGCTGCGTGAACCAGAGCGAGGGGACGGGCTTCGGCGGGGGCGGCGGGGGCGTGGTGTCGATCGCGAGCGTGTCGTCGATCTGCTTGACGCCGCGGGTCGTGGCCGCGGGAGCCGATGCTGGGGCGGCGGCCGAGCTTGTGAGCGGGTCGGCGGGCTTTTTGTCGGCGCCGCTTCCCGGCGCGATCGCATGCCAATCCTGCGCCCCGCCATCAAGGTCGGAGAGCGACTTGAGCGCCCCGTCCGCCCGGACGGGTCCGCTTGCCGCTGCAAGTGCCAGGACCAGGGCGGCGCCCATGGCCAGTCGCATCATCCGGGACTCCTCTTTCGCCCGCTAACTACGGACGTGGTCGATTCGATCCTGCGTCATAACGCGCAGGTTGTGTGTGACAAAGGATAGTTCAGCCCAAGTCCAGCTCTCATTCGCGCGACGACGTGCCGAACCATAACGCGCGATTGCCCGAGCCAAGGGTCGGCTGATCGACGCCGGGCACGCCTTCCGGCGTAATCGGGGGCGTCACCTCCATCGCGAGGCTGAGACCGACCGTGACCTCGGTCCTGGGGGGCAGCGGGCGCGGGCGCGCCGCAGGCTTCGTCAGGCCGATAAAAGTAAGGCCGTGCGGCGGCAGTTTGACGAAGTCCTCGTCGGGCGCGATCGCGGCCCAGGACTGCACGCCGCGGTCGAGATCGGCGATCGAGGTGAGCCCGTTCGTGCCGTCATAGGGCGCGGCCGGCGGCACCGCCGCGTGTTCGTCGGGTGCGGGTGGCAGTCCGCCCGGCAGCGCGATCGGGGCCGAGGCGGTGTTGATCTGCTGGCCCGCGATCGGCGGGATGTAGACGGGCTGCGGCGCCGAGACCGTGGGCGGGCACGGGCCGTCGCGGAAGCCGCACGCAAGGCCAGGCGCGGCCGAGGCGAGCAGCAGGACGAGACATCCGGGAATGGCGAGCGAGCGACCCATGGCTCCCTCCACTGTTGCAGTGCGAAGGGGACTCTAGCCCGGCCGTGCGGCCTTCCTCTGTGACGGGGGTCACGTCTAAGGCGACAATTTTGGGTGACCCGCTACCTGGGGTTCGGGGTCCCGCTCCGCACTCACTTGCCCGGATGGGCCGGCTCCATGCCGCTGGTCTTGTAGGCGGCAGCGGCCGCCGCGGCGCCGAGGTGCGCGACGAGCGCCTGCGCCGCGTCGGGATCGTGCGCCGTCGTGGAGACGAAGGCGATATAGCGCGTGCGCGCCGAGAATTCCGCCGGCAACGCGCCCACGATCTCGATGCCCGGCATGCCCACCATCTCGCTGACGAAGGTGACGCCGACATCGACCTCGCCGCGCGCCAGCATCGCCATCGCCTCCCGGCCGTTCGTCGCGACGTGGAGGTGCGGCTTGACCCGCTCGGCAAGGCCGAGCTTCTCGAGCGTCGCGGCGAAACTTTCGGCGGCCGCGGCGCCATGCGCGGCGTCGGGCTCCGAAATGCCGTTCGCTCGCAGGAACAGGAAGCGCAAATCCTCGCGCGTCGCGATCCGCGGCTTCGGCCGGCCGGGCTGCAGGGCCACGCCGACGGCGGCGCTCGCAAGCGGCGTCGCGCTTTTCGCGACGACATGGCCGGAGGCGATCACGGCGTCGAGCGGCGGCTCGAGGATCGCCACGTCATAGGCCGCCCCGCGCACGACCTGATCCCTCGTTCCGCCGCCCGAGGCGAAGGTCATCGTTACGGTGTTGCCGGTCTTCTGCTGGAAGGACGGCACGAGCGCGTCGAGCGCGGCGCGGATGCCGCCCGGTGCGATCAAGGTGATTTCGCCGGCGCGAACGCCGTGCGGGGCCGCGGCGAGGAGCGCGGCGACGGCCAGAGCAAGGTGCTTCATGTTCCCCTCCACCCGGTTTGGTCGCACGGCCGCCTGCCTTGACGCCGCGGCGCCGCGACCTTAGCTACTGTACGTTGTAGACGTACACGAGCGATTTCGCGACAGCCGCGATCGACGGAACGAAGCCAATTCAGCGATGCGAGCGAAATGACCGAACGAACCCAATTCGACGACTCCCTCTCCCCGCCGGGAGAGGCTCAGTAATTCGCCGAACGAACCCAATGTGACGGAGCGAACTGAAATCTACCGAACGAACCCAATTTATCAGGCGGCATGGATCTCGACTGGCTCAAGGTGACCCCGCGCGGGCTTTACTGCGTGCCCGGCGGCTTCTTCATCGATCCGACGAGCGCCTCCGAGCGCGCGGTGGTGACGCACGGCCATAGCGACCATGCCCGGCCCGGCCATGCGCACGTGCTGGCAACGGCCGAGACCATCGCCATCATGCGCCAGCGCATGGGCGAGAATGCCGGCGGCACGCTCGAGCCCTTGGCCTATGGCGAGGTGCGCGACATCGCCGGCGTCAGCCTGTGCCTTCTTCCCGCCGGCCACATCCTCGGCAGCGCGCAGGTGGTGCTCGATCACCGCGGCACGCGCGTCGTCGTCTCCGGCGACTACAAGCGCCGGCCCGATCCGACCTGCGCGCCGTTCGAGCCGATGCCGTGCGATGTGTTCGTGACCGAGGCGACCTTCGGGCTCCCCGTGTTCCGCCATCCCGACGACCGCGGCGAGATCGACCGGCTTCTCCATTCCGTCGCGCTTTTCCCCGAGCGCTGCCACGTCGTCGGCGTCTATGCGCTCGGCAAATGCCAGCGCGTCTTGGCGCTCCTGCGGCGCCGGGGCTACGAGGAGCCGGTCTATCTCCACGGTGCGCTCCTGCCGCTCGCGGCGCTTTACGAGCAGCTCGGCGTCTCGCTCGGTCCCGTGCTGCCGGTGATTGGCGTCAAGCGAGAGGAACTCGCGGGCAAGATCGTGCTCGCGCCGCCCGGCGCCGCCGCCGAGCCGTGGGGCCGGCGTCTCCCCGATCCGGTGCAGGCGATGGCGTCGGGCTGGATGCGCGTGAAGCAGCGTGCGCGGCAGCGCGGCGTCGAACTGCCGCTCGTCATCTCCGACCACGCCGATTGGGACGAGCTGCTGCTGACGATCCGCGAGCTGGCACCTCAGGAAGTATGGGTGACGCACGGCGCCGAGGATGCGCTCGTGCATCAGGCCGGGCTCATGGGGATCGCCGCGCGGCCCTTGCATCTCGTCGGGTTCGAGGCCGAGGAGGAATGATGGAAGGCTTCGCGCGCCTCCTCGATGCGCTCCTCTTCACGCCGTCGCGGCTCGGCAAGTTGCGCCTGATGCAGGATTATTTCGCAGCGACGCCCGATCCGGAGCGCGGCTGGGCGCTCGCAGCCTTGACGGGCGAGATCGCGTTTGCCGCGGTCAAGCCCGCCGCCATTCGCGACCTCGTGCTGACGCGCGTCGACGAAGCGCTCTTCGCCTGGTCTTATGATTTCGTGGGCGACCTTGCCGAGACCGTGTCGCTCATCTGGCCGGCGCGCGCCGGCGCCAACGATGTGCCGGGATTGTCCGAGATCGTGAGCGAGCTTTCCGCCGCGACGCGCGCTGACGCAGGCTTCATCCTCGAGCGCTGGCTCGACCGGCTCGACACGACCGGGCGCTGGGCGCTTTTGAAGCTCGTGACTGGAGGCTTGCGCATCGGCGTGTCGGCGCGGCTCGCCAAAACCGCGCTCGCCGAATGGTCGGGCCAGGAGCTCGATGCGATCGAAGCGCTCTGGCACGGGCTCGCGCCGCCTTATGAGGCGCTCTTCGCCTGGCTCGAAGGCAAGGCCGCGCGGCCCGAGACCGCGGGCCGGCCGACCTTCGCACCCTTGATGCTGGCCCAAGCGCTCGAAGATGCCGACTTGGCGCGGCTCGATCCCGCGGCCTATCGCGCCGAGTGGAAATGGGACGGCATCCGCGTCCAGCTTGTCGGACGCGGCGGCCGGCGGCTCTATTCGCGCACCGGCGACGATATCGGCCAGGCCTTTCCCGAGATCCTGTCCGCCGTCGCGGACGGCATGGTGCTCGACGGCGAGCTGATCGTGCTGCGCGAGGGCGAGGTCGCGCCCTTCAACGATCTGCAGCAGCGTTTGAACCGCAAGACCGCGAGCGAGAAGATGCTGCACGATTTTCCCGCGGCCGTGCGGCTCTACGACATCCTCGAGGACGCGGGCGAGGATGTGCGGCCGCTGCCGTTCGATGCGCGCCGCGCGCGTCTCGAAGCATGGTATGGCGCGGCGCCGCGCCCGCGGCTCGATCTCTCGCCGCTCATCCCGTTCGCGACATGGGACGAGCTTGCCGCTTTGCGCGACCGCGCGCGCGAGCGCGGCATCGAAGGCATCATGCTGAAGGAGAAGCTGTCGCCCTACATCGCCGGCCGCCCCAAGGGCCCGTGGTTCAAGTGGAAGCGCGACGCGCTCACCGTCGATGCCGTGCTCATGTATGCCCAACGCGGCCACGGCAAGCGCTCGTCCTTTTATTCCGACTACACGTTCGGCGTCTGGCGCGCCGACGAGCTGGTGCCGGTGGGCAAGGCCTATTTCGGCTTCACCGACGAAGAATTGCGACGCCTCGACCGCTGGGTCAGGGAGCACACGGTCGACCGCTTCGGACCGGTGCGCGCGGTCGAACCGGCGCTCGTGCTCGAGATCGCGTTCGACAGCGTCCACCGCTCGACGCGGCACAAATCGGGCCTCGCCATGCGCTTCCCGCGCGTCCACCGCATCCGCTGGGACAAGCCCGCCGCCGAGGCGGATATCGTCGACGCGCTCGAGCGGCTCGTGACGTGAAACGCCAGCTTCTCAGCCAATCGACGTGGCATGTGATATGCCGCTGCGGCAGCGAATATGTACAATGTATAATACGCGTCAGCGAGCAATCTTGAGGACAAACATATGCATGCAAGCCGACTTGTTCGCGTCGCTAAGGATATTTTCAAGGAATACGCGGATTTCCAGATTTTAGGAATGTTGCAGGAAGCATCAAACCTCTCGGCGCAAAGATCCGGTCTGAATGATCCTCAGTACATTGAACGTGCGAGGCTACTCCGAAGTCGCGCTCAGAGCGCGATCCAGAGTACAAAACTGAATCAATATCCGCGAGGCATTCGAGAGTTATTGGAGGAAAGCGCATACATGCAAGCACTCCCCGAAAGGCTCGCAAACGTCGTTTTGCATGGATTTCCCGATGACAAAACCCAAGCGATCTCCTCAAGCGAACTGCAAATATACGTCCAGTTGGCCAACCGCGCCGCGGCGGAGCTAAGTGCCCTCATCAGTGCGGCGTCGCAGTTTCACCTCGTAGATATCACGATACCTGAAGGAAACGTTGGCCTAGATGTTACCATTCCGCGGGAGGTGTTTGATAATCGTGCGGATGAGTATACACGCATCTTATCGGCGTTCGTCGAGGTAGCTGCGTATTTCAACGAATTGGCGACGGGCTCAGCGGAACCGCCTCGTCTTATTTTCACAGCCACAACGGACCCGGTTGTAGCGCTCGGTCTCTGGGGCGTTGCCGCATACGGAGTACTGAAACTCTATAAACTAATTTTAGAAGTGGCGGAGAAACAAATTTCGCTTTGTCAAACCTTGAGATCTCTCCGGGAGATGCCGAAGGGGACGATTGACCCAGCGGACCTCCAAGGGAAGATCGAATCAATTGTCGAAGATCAGCTTTCCCGCGCGGTCACAGAGGCTGTGGCCTCCGTGCAAGCGAAGGTGGAAGACTCCCGCGTAAACGAGATCGAAAATGCAATTCGCAAGCACGCGCCAACCTTGTGCATTTCGATCGCAAACGGAGCTACGATCAGCGTCACTATCGAGTCCCTTGACCGATTGGACCTTATCGTATCGGGCTTGCCCGGCGCCCCAGGTCCCCAGATAAAGAAGGAACTTGAGCTACAGCGGCGAGCCGAACTCCGAATCGAGGAAAGACGCAAGGCCCTTGATGCGGAAACGCGTGATCTACTTACCGTTAGACGTTCTGGTGAACTAGGCGAGAATGAAAATGTGTGACTATCACTCCGTCGTGCCGGCGAGATAGCGGCGCACGAGCCCCATCGGCAGCAGCAGGAGCACGAGCATTGCGATCGCGACCGCCGATGCCATCGGCCAGTCGCGGTTGGTGAAGAACTCGTCCCACAGCACCTTGCCGATCATCAGCGTGCTCGGGCCGCCGAGAAGATCGGGGATGACGAACTCGCCGCACATCGGGATGAAGACGAGCAGCACGCCGGCGATGATGCCCGGCAGCGACAGCGGCAAGGTCACGCGCAAGAACGCCGCCGACGGGCGGCAGCCCAGATCGAACGCCGCTTCGATGAGAGCGGGGTCGAGCTTCTCGAGCGCGGCATAGAGCGGCAGCACCATGAAGGGCAGGTAGGAGTAGACGAGCCCCACCTGCACCGCGAAGAGCGAGTTCAAAAGCGGCAATGGCGCCTTGATGAGACCGAGCTCGATGAGCGCCGAATTGACGAGCCCGTTGTTCTGCAGGAGCCCGATCCAGGCATAGACGCGAATGAGGAAGCTCGTCCAGAACGGCAGGATGACGAGGAGCAGCAGCACGCCGCGCCAGCGCTTAGGCGCGCGCACCACGGCATACGCCATCGGATATCCCAAGAGGAGCGCCAACGCCGTCGCGAACGCGGCATAGAGCACGCTGTCGAGATAGGCCGTCGCATAAAGCGGATCATTCGCGAGAAGCGCATAGTTGTCGAGCGTGGCGTTGAGTGCGCCATGCGCGAGAAGCGGCGCGTAGGGCGGAATTCCCATCGCCTGCTCGGCGAGGCTGATGCCGAGCACGATGAGGAAGGGCGCGAGGAAGTAGAGGCCGAGCCACAGCGCCGGCGCCGCCAGCACAAGCGCGCGGCGCCGTGCCTCGCTCATTCCTCGAGTGCCAACGCCGCCTCGGCGCCCCACGACAGGAAGACGCGCACGCCCGGTGCAAATGCGCCATCCTGGCGCGCGCGGTTCGGCACGGTGACGCGCACGATCTTGCCGCTGGCGAGCGCCACGCGGTAGGTCGAGGCTTCGCCGCGGTAGGAGATGGACTCGACCATTCCGGCGAGCATGTTGGCCGCGTCCGCGGGCGGCGTGCTCGCGAGCGCGATCTTCTCGGGCCTGACCGCGACCGCGACGGCGCGGCCCGGCGCCGCCTGGTGCGCGACGGCAAGCGTCGCTCCGGCCTCGGTGCAGTCGACGTGCACGCTCGCACCCTCCTGCGCCCGCACCACGCCGGCGAACAGGTTCACCGCGCCGAGGAAGTCCGCGACGAAGCGCGTGGCCGGGTTCTCGTAAACCTCGCGCGGCGCGCCGATCTGGGCGATGCGGCCTTCGTTCATCACGGCGACGCGCGTCGCCATGCTCATCGCCTCCTCCTGGTCGTGCGTCACCATGAGGAAGGTGATGCCGACGCGCTGCTGGATGCGCACGAGCTCGATCCGCGTCTCCTCGCGCAGCTTGCGGTCGAGCGCCGTCAGCGGCTCGTCGAGCAACAGAAGCTTCGGCTCCTTGACGAGCGCGCGCGCCAAGGCCACGCGCTGGCGCTCGCCGCCCGAAAGCTGCGCCGGCTTGCGCGCAGCAAGATGGCCGAGCTTCACGAGATCGAGCATGGCCGTAACACGCGTCTCGATCTCGGCACGACCGCGCTTCTCCTGCTTCAGGCCGAAGGCGACGTTCTCGGCCGCGGTCATGTGCGGAAAGAGCGCGTAGGACTGGAACATCATGTTGACCGGCCGGCGATAAGGCGGGACATCGGCCATGTCCTCGCCGGCGATGAGGATGCGCCCGCTATCGGGCCGCTCGAACCCGGCGAGAAGCCGCAAGAGGGTGGTCTTGCCGCAGCCCGAGGGCCCGAGGAGCGCGAAATAGGCGCCGCGCGCCACGTCGAAGGACACGTTGTCGACCGCCGGCCGCGCCGCTGTTGCAAAGCGCTTCGAAAGTTCCTCGATGCGCAGGTGCGGCGCGCCCGCTTCGCTACTCACCCGTCTTGACCCTGGTCCAGGCGCGGGTGCGCAAGCGCTCGTACTGCGCGCTGACCGGCTGGTCGAAATAGAGGCGCTTCCTCACCTCGGGCGGCGGATAGATTCCGGGGTCGTCGCGCAGGTCGGCATCGACGAAGGGTGTGGCGGCCGTGTTGGGATTGGCATAAGCGACGGCGTTGCTGATCGCGGCGATGGTCTTGCCTTCGAGCACATAGTCGATGAAGGCGAGCGCGTTTTCCGGATGCGGCGCGTCCTTCGGGATCGCCATCATGTCGATCCAGATCATCGCCCCCTCTTTCGGCACGGAATAGGCGATGTCGATGCCGTTCTTGGCCTCGCGCGCGCGGTTCCGCGCCTGGATCACGTCGCCGGAATAGCCCCACGCGACGCACAGATCGCCGTTGGCGAGATCGTTGATGTATTGCGAGGAATGGAACTTGCGGATGTAGGGGCGGATGGCGGTGACGGCGGCGGCGGCGCGTGCGAGCTCGTCGGGCGCGCGCGACAGGGGATCGCGGCCGAGATAAGCGAGCGCCGCCGGGAAAATCTCCTGCGCGCTGTCCAAGAGCGAGATGCCGCAGGGTGCGAGCTTCTTCGCGTTGGCCGGATCGAACAAGAGCGCCGCGCTGTCGGTGGGCGCGTCTGCGCCGAGTGCCGCGCGCACCATCGTCTTGTTGTAGCCGATGCCGGTCGTGCCCCAGAGATAAGGCACGCCGAAGCGGTTGCCGGGATCGGCCGTCGCGGCCGCCGCGAGAATCTGCGGATCGAGATTGCCGTAGTTCTTGAGCCGGCTCTTGTCGATCGGGAGATAGACCCCGGCCTGCCCCTGGCGCGCGAGATAGGGCGAGGCCGAAGGCACGACGAGATCGTAGCCCGAGCCGCCGGCGAGCAGCTTCGCCTCCAAGACCTCGTTGCTGTCGTAGACGTCGTAATGGACGGTGATGCCGGTCGCCTTCTCGAAGTTCGCGACCGTGTCGGGCGCGATGTAGTCGGACCAGTTGTAGATGTTGAGGATCTTCTCCTCGGCGGCGTGCGCCCCGAATGCGGCGACGGCAAGCGCGAAGACGGCGAGGAGGCGCGACAGCATCGCTGCACTAAAATCGAGTGCTGCGTCCGTTGTCAACGCCGCCCAGCCCCGAATCGCGGAATTCCTCAGTCGACCGTGTCGTGGAAGCGGCTGAAGTCGATCTCCCGCCCGCCGTCGCCGCGCGGGAGGATATCGGCGAAGCGGCGGCCGAACAGGATCTTGTCGGCGGCATAGCTGTGCCGCGCGTGGACCGTCTGCGACAGCGTCTCGTCGATGCCGATGATGGTGGCGATGAGCTCGGCCTCGTTCGCCGCGAGCTCGGCCGGTGCCGCGCCGTGAAACGGACTCTCGGCGCCGATGACGTGCATCACGGTCCAGCTCAGCCGGAACAAGGGCGTGCGGCGGCGCTCGACGGGCAGGTCGCGGAGCCGCCTGATCCAGTCGCCCTCGGCCGTCGTCTCGTTGCGCGCCAAGGTCAGGGTCACCTGCGCCTCGAGGATGCGGTTGGCGCGCTGGTTGGCGGCGCGGAACATGAGCGTCTGGCGCCCATCGTGGCTTGTCACCACGGCGACATCGCTGAAGAGGATGCGTGCGGTCGGGCGCGAGAAGCGGGCGAAGATGACCCCGGTCGCGAGCGCAAAGCCCACGAGGCCGAGCAGCACCTCGATGCTGACGAGCACGTTCGCGTAGAGCGTCGCCGGCCGCATCTCGCCATAGCCGATCGTCGCCATGGTCTGCACGCTGAAGAAGAAGGCATCGGCGAAGCCGCGATCCGCGCCGATGATGCTTCCGTCCTGGAGCCGGTAGAGCACCGCGAAAATCGCGTTGAACGCGGCATAATTGAAGGCGATGAGCGCGAAGAACAGGCGCCACGGCATGGTGAGGAGCCGGTGATAGGCGTCCTCGAAGGCAAAGCGTCGCCACGTCGCGCGCCGGGCGGCCGGCCCCGCCGGCGAAATCTCCCGCTGCTGCCGCCGCTCCCCTCGCTCGCTCCTGCGCGCCGCCATCCTGTCCCGTATCCGCGCCACCCGTCCCTTGGCGTCCGCCGCCACGGTGGTAGAGTTCAGTATAAGGGAGGAAACGACATGAAAATCATCTTTGCCATGGCCGCGCTCGCCACCCTCGCCTTTGCGGGCCCGGCAATGGCCGGCGGCACTTACGATCCCGGCGCATCGGACACCGAGATCAAGCTCGGCAACACCTGGGCCTTTTCCGGGCCGGTGTCGCCGACGAGCCCGGTGCAGCGCCAGATGGCGGGCTATTACAACATGATCAACGATCAGGGCGGCGTGAACGGGCGCAAGATCAATTTCATCGCGCTCGACGACGGCTACATTCCGCCGAAGACGGTCGAGGACACGCGCAAGCTCGTCGAGCAGGAGCAGGTGCTCCTGATGGACGGGCAGCTCGGCACGCCGACCAACGTCGCGGTCGAGCCCTATCTCAACAGCAAGAAGGTACCGCAGCTCTTCGTCTTCACCGGCTCGAGCAGCCTCATCAATCCCAAGAAATATCCGTGGACGATGGGCTTCCAGTCGAGCTACGCGCTCGAGAGCATCGTCTTCGCCAAGTACATCATGGCCGAGCGGCCGAACGCCAAGATCGGCATCCTTTATCAGGACGACGATTTCGGCTCGGATCGCGTCAGCGCTTTCATGGCGGCTCTGGGCGACAAGGCGAGCAAGATGGTGGTGGCGAAGGTGAGCTACGCGGTCTCCGACCCGACCGTGCAGTCGCAGATCATCTCGCTCAAGGCGGCGGGCGCCGACACGCTCTATCTCGCCGCGCAAAGCCGCGCCGCGGCGCAGGCGATCTCGGTGGCGCGCGACCAGGCCGGGTGGAACGCGCTCCTGTTCCTGCCCTATGTCGCCTCGGCCAAGAGCGTCGTCGGGCCGGTCGGCGACGAGAAGCTCAAGGGCGTCATCTCGTCGGACAGCACCAAGGATCCGACCGATCCGGCCTGGGCCGGCGACAAGGCGGCACAGGACTATCTCGCCTGGGTGAAGAAATACGTGCCGGCGCAGGACCAGGAATCGGATAAGACTTCGCCGCTCGCCTATGTCTCGGCGCAGACGATGGTTGAGGTGCTGAAGGAGGCAGGCAACACTCTCACCCGCGCGAACATCATGAAGATCGCGTCCCACCTCCACAATGTCTCGTTCCCGCTGCTGCTACCGGGCATCACGCTCAACACTTCGCCCGACGATTATTTTCCGATCCACACGCTGCAGCTGAAGCAGTATGACGGCCAGCGCTGGGTGCTGATCGGGAAGCCGATCACCGGCTCATGAAGCCAAGGAGCGCCGCGGCAACTTCGTCCGGCGCCTCCTCGGGCAGGAAATGGCCGCAGGCGAGCGGCCCGCCTTCGACTATGGCGGCCCAGCGCCGCCACGTGTCGAGCGGTCCCAAGGCCGCCGCCTGTGCCGCGACCCGGCGCTTTGCGCCCCACAGCACGAGCAGCGGGCACAGGATGCGGCGTCCGGCTTCGCGATCGGCGCGGTCGTAGTCGCAGTCGAGCGTGGCACCGGCGCGATAGTCCTCGCACGTGGCGTGGATCACGGCGGGATCGCGGAAGGCGCGGCGGTAATCCTCCATCGCCGCTTCGGCAAGCCGCGCACTTGGCGCGCACCAGCTCGCGATCGTCCAGTCGAGATAGAAGTCGGGGTCCTTGCCGATGAGGCGCTCGGGCAGGTCGAAAGGCTGCGCCAGGAAGAGCCAGTGATAGGCCGAGAGTGCGCTTGCCTGCGTCATCCGCTCGAACGTCTCGAGCGTCGGCACGATGTCGAGGAGCGCGAGCCGCTCGACCCGCGCCTCATGATCCAATGCCAGCCGATAAGCCACGCGCGCGCCGCGGTCGTGGCCGGCAACGGCGAAGCGATCGTGGCCCAAGGCCGCCATCAGCGCCACCTGATCGGCGGCCATGGCGCGCTTGGAAAACGCCGCGTGATCGGCGCTCTCGCGCCCGGTGAAACGGCTCTTGCCGTAGCCGCGCAGGTCGGGGCAGACGACCGTGAACGAGCGCGCAAGCGTTGGCGCCACGAGGTGCCAGCAGACATGGGTCTCGGGATAGCCGTGCAACAACAGGAGAGGCGGGCCCTCGCCGCCAATCGCGACGTGAATTTCCGCTTCGGGCGTCGCGACGCTCCGCTCGGCGAAACCGGGGATCGCGCTCATTGCGGATGAGCGGCGCGGTTGAACGCGATCTGGTCGGGCGTGAGCTGAAAGCCCACGACGACGCTAAAGGCGCTTGCCTGCGTCCGGTCGGTCAGCGGCAAATGCACCGTGATCTTCTCGGGCGCGCTCTCGCGGTAGAATTCAGCGGCGGGAAAGGGGAGCTGGACCTGGAACGATTCCTCACTGAGCACGCGTTGCTGCGGATCGACGAGCGCCACGAAATAAGGGAGCGTCACGCTCTTCGTCTCGAGCGCGGCACGCTGTGCATAGAAGGTCAGCTCGGCATTGATGACGACGCCCTCCTTCTCGCGCTCACAGGTGGAAGTGACCTTGTAGATCTTGCCGCCCACGGCCACGTCCTTGGCGTCATGGCCCCCCGGCCTGAAGATCGCGATGGTGTCGGCGTTGGGCGCGTTGACGACCGACGGGCAGTTGAGCCCCTCGCGCGTGCTGCCGAAATTGCAGCCGGCGAGCGAAGCCGCGGCGCCGACCACGGCAAGGAGCGCCGCCGGTCGTACTACACTCATCTTCCTCTTCCTCGGCAATCCCGCCCGTACTAACGTGACGCGCGCGCCCGACTTTATTCGACCCGCCTGCATCTGCACAAGCGCCGAAGCCAGGAATGGCCGTATATACTGACGTTCCCGACGATGAGCTCCGCACGTTCCTTGCCGATTACGCGCTGGGCGAAGTGATCTCGTGCAAAGGCATCGCCGAAGGCGTCGAGAACTCCAATTTCCTGCTTCGTACCGAGCGCGGCGGCTACATCCTGACCCTCTACGAGCGCCGCGTGGCGCCGGCCGATCTGCCGTTCTTCCTCGACTTGATGGACCATTTGGCAGGGCGCGGCATCGTCTGCCCGACGCCGATCCACGCCAAGGACGGCAAGGCGCTGCGTCACCTGTGCGGGCGGCCAGCGGCGATCGTGACGTTCCTCGACGGCATGTGGCCGCGGCGCGTGCAGCCGTTCCACTGCGCGGCCTTGGGCCGCGCCTTGGCCGGGCTGCACCAGGCCGGGCTCGATTTCCGCGGGCGCCGCGTCAACGCGCTCTCGGTCGCGGGCTGGCGGCTTCTCTACGAGTCGTGCCGCGCGCGCGCCGACGAGGTGCGCAGCGGTCTGGCCGACGAGCTCGGCCGCGAGCTCGACGACATAACGCAGCGCTGGCCGGTCGATCTGTCGCAGGGCGTGATCCACGCCGACCTCTTCCCCGACAACGTGTTCTTCCGCGGCGACCGGATCTCGGGCCTCATCGATTTCTACTTCGCCTGCACCGATGCGCTCGCCTACGACATCGCGATCTGCATGAATGCGTGGTGCTTCGAGGAGGATGGCAGCTTCAACGTGACGAAGGCGCGGCTGATGCTCGCGAACTACCGCGCCGTGCGCGCGCTCGAGGCGGCGGAATATGCGGCGCTGCCGCTGCTCGCGCGCGGCGCCGCGCTGCGCTTCCTGCTGACGCGGCTCTACGATCTCCTGAACCATCCGGCGGGCGCGCTGGTGCGGCCCAAGGACCCGCTCGAATATCTGGCGAAGCTGCGCTTCCACCGCGGCGTCGCGCGCGCCTCGGAATATGGCCTCGAACCGTGAGCGACACCGTCGAAATCTTCACTGACGGCGCTTGCAGCGGCAATCCGGGCCCGGGCGGCTGGGGCGCGATCCTGCGCTGGCGGGGGCAGGAGAAGGAATTCGCGGGCGGCGAACCGCATACCACCAACAACCGCATGGAGATGATGGCGGCGATTGCCGCGCTCGAAGCGCTGACGCGCCGCAGCCACGCGATCATTCATACCGACAGCAAGTATCTGCACGACGGCATCACGCGCTACCTGCGGCAATGGCAGGCGCGCGGCTGGAAGACCGCCGACAAGAAGCCGGTGAAAAACATCGATCTGTGGCAGCGCCTCGAGGCGGCGCTCGAACACCACACCGTCGAATGGCGCTGGGTGCGCGGCCACGCCGGGCACGTCGAGAACGAGCGCGCGGACAAGCTCGCGAGAAAGCAGATATTGGTGCTCAGGCGCGCCGACCCCGCCTAGTGCCGGATCGGTTCACGTGGAATCGCTCTGCGATTCGCGTGTAGCTCCGCGAGGTTCCTCTCCTTTCGTCATGGCCGGACTTGTTCCGGCCATCCACGCGGGCTTTTCCTAGGAACACGTGGATGCCCGGTCCGGAGGCCGGGCATGACGACGAGAGGCGGGAAGCCTTCTTTGCTACAGCGCCTTCATGACGGCTTCGGCGCTCGACACCTCGAAGGCGCGCGGCGCCTCGACGTTGAGCGTCTTCACCACGCCGTCCTGCACCACCATGGCATAGCGCTGCGAGCGCGAGCCAAGCCCGACGGCGCTGCCATCCATCTCGAGCCCCAGCTCCTTCGTGAAGGTGCCGTTGCCGTCGGCGAGCATCAGCACCTTGTCGTCGGCGCCCTGGGCCTTGCCCCACGCGCCCATGACGAAGGCGTCGTTGACGGCGAGGCAGGCGATCGTGTCGACGCCCTTCGCCTTGATCGCGCCCGCGTTCTGGACGAAGCCCGGCAGGTGCTTCACCGAGCAGGTCGGCGTGAACGCGCCCGGAACCGCGAATAGCACTACCTTCTTGCCCTTGAAGATCTCGTCGGTGCTGATCTCCTTCGGCCCCTCTGCCGACATGACGCGCAGCTTCGCCGCCGGAATCTTGTCGCCTACCTTGATTGCCATTTGCCTTCCCTCTCTTTGCTTTGGCTCTTCCGCAACCTTAATGGCTCGGGCGCGAAAAATCATCCCCGCCCGTCGGCGGGCACGGCGGCCCGCGCGAGCGCCGCGCGCACTTCATCCGTTGTCAGGATCTCCGGCAGCGCGAGGCCGGCCGGTGCGCCAGGGCCATAGACGGCGTTGAACGGGATGCCGTAGCGCCCGAACCGCTTCAGATAATCGGCGATTGCCGGGTCAGGCCGCGTCCAATCGGCGCGCATGGCAACGACGCCGGGTGCTGCGAGCTGCTTCCTGATCGCGGCATTGTCGAGCACGAGGCGCTCGTTGAGCTTGCAGGTGAGGCACCATTGCGCGGTCACGTCGACGAAGACGACGCGCCCGTCATGGACGAGCGGCCCGAGCTTCGACGGCGCGAACGGGCTCCACAGGCCGGTCGCTGCCGTCGCCTCGGGCGGTCGGGCGGCAAAGGGCGCGACGAGCGTCAGCGCCACGAACGCCGCGACGGCGCCCGCGCGGACCGCGCCGCGGAGCGCGATGAACGCGAGGACCATCGCCATGAGCAGCGCACCGGTGGCGGCGGCCGGGCGTGCGCCGGTCTCGGCCGCCAGCACGAAGACGAGCCACAGCGCCGTCCCGCCCAGCGCGAAGCCGAGGAGCCGCCGCACCGCCACCATCCAGTTGCCCGGCCGCGGCAAGAGGCGCGCAAGCCCCGGTACCGTCGCGACGACGAGATAGGGCGCTGCGAACCCGACGCCCAACGCCATGAAGATGGCGATGATCTCAACGGGTCCGGCGGCGAGCGCGAAGCCCAGCGCCGTGCCGAGGAACGGCGCCGAGCAGGGCGTCGCGAGGAGCGTGGCGAAGGCGCCGGTCGCGATGTTGCCGATCGGCATCCTCTCGGCGGCGCGGGCAAACATGCGCGGCAGCGCGATTTCGTAGAGCCCCCAGAGATTGGCGGCGAAGAGGGTGAGGAGCGCCGCCATCGCGGCGAGGAAGAACGGCGACTGGAACTGCATGCCCCAGCCGACCGCGAGCCCGGCCGTCTGCGCGCCGATCATGGCAAGCGCGAGCGCCGCGAACGATAGGAGAATGCCCGTCGCGGTGCCGAGGAACCCCGCGCGCACGGCGCGAAGCGGGCGGTTGCCGTGCTCGATCGCGCCGATGAGCTTCAGCGACAGCACCGGCAGCACGCACGGCATGACGTTGAGCACGAGTCCGCCGGCGAGCGCCACGAGCAGCATCGGCAGCAGCACCGCGAGATCGACGAGCGGCGCGCCGCGTTGCGGCGCCACCCGCCCACTCATCGCGCGCTCGCCATCGACGACGGTCACGGTGAGCGATTTGCCGACGAGCGCGTCGCTTGCCGCGCGCGGACCGAACACCGGAAGCCGCAGAAGCGTCTCGTTCGGCCCCGCGGCACGCGCCGTCGGCACGCCGAACGAGGCATCGCCGCCATTCTCGATAAAGGCGTCGGCGCCGGCGCCGAGCGGCCGGTCGGTCGCGATCGCAAGCTCGAGCGTCGCCGGATTGCCGGGCCGCAGCACCGCGCCGCCGAGCGCGAGCCCGGCGCTCCGCCCGTCGCCCGGCACGCGCGCGGCATAGCGCGCGATGAGCGCGCCGAAGCCCTGGCCCGGCTGTGCCGCGGGTCCTGCGGGGAGGTCGAGCGCGAGGGTCGTCTCGTACGGGACGCAGATCTCGCTGCAGGTGAGATAACTGAGCGCGGCGTGGAATGCGGCGGGCGCGCCCGCGTGCGCGAGGGTCGCGTGGACCGGCAGCACGACCTCGCCCTCGTAGCCCATGGTCTGGAGCCCGAGCACGGAAAAGCGCATCGGCGCGGGCCACGCGATCTCGGCGCCGCTGAGATTCTGCGAGCCCGCCCAGTCGACGTGCGGCGGATAGCCCGCGTCGCCCGGCGCGCGCCAATAGATCTTCCAGCCCGGCTTCAGGTCGAACTGCAGGCCGAGCTCGACCTCGCGCTGGTCGCCGACGAAGGGCTCGGCCGCGACGAGCCGGACCCGGCCCTGGTCCGTCGCAAACCAGTCCGACGCGGCGGTCGCCGCGCGCGCAGGGGCTGCGAGCGCGAGCGCCGCGAGGGCCATTGGAAGGAGCAAGCGGGTCAACATCGACGGGCGCTTGTAAGGCGCCCGGCCCGGCCCCATGTCAAGGCCAAAGGGAGGGTTTGGGTGACCTCGCTGGCCGGTCAGCTGCTTGTCGCAATGCCGCAGATGCAGGATCCGCGCTTCCAGCGCTCGGTCATCCTCATGTGCGCCCACAACGAGGAGGGCGCGCTCGGCATTGTCGTTAACAAGCTCATCGAGGAGCTGAGCCTGCCCGAGCTCTTGCGCCAGCTCGGGGTCGAGGCGCCGCGGCTTGGGCTGAAGCGCAACGTGCATTTCGGCGGCCCGGTCGAATGCGGCCGTGGCTTCGTGCTCCATTCCGCCGACTACCAGGAGCCCACGACCCTGGTCGTCGGCGACCATTTCGCCTTGACCGCGACGCTCGACATCCTGCGCACCATTGGCCGCGGCGAGGGGCCGACGCGGAGCTTCCTCGCGTTGGGATATTCCGGCTGGGGGCCGGGTCAGCTCGACGCCGAGATCCAGGCGAACGGCTGGCTCACCGTGGCGCCCGACGAGGCGATCGTGTTCGACCCGCTGCTCGGCGACAAATGGCAGCGCGCCCTGGCCAAGCTCGGGGTCCATCCGCTCACGCTCTCCGGCGACGCCGGCCACGCCTAGGCAAGACCCCTCTCCCCGGTGGGGCGAGGGTGATTTGCGCTCGCCGGATCAGAGCCTCGTCATGGGCCGCCCTTGCCAGCGCCCTTCGGCGGGCTCATCCTCGCGGCAAAAGCCGGAGGATGCCCCATGTTCCTGCGCAACGCGTGGTACATCGCTGCCTGGGCCGACGAGCTCAAGACCGCGCCGCTCGCGCGCCGCATCTGCAACGAGCCGCTTGTGCTCTTCCGCGGCCGCGATGGCGCGGTCGCCGCGCTCGATGACCGCTGTTGCCATCGCGCGGCGCCCCTATCGCGCGGCACGCTCGTCGAGGAAGGGATCCAGTGCGGCTATCACGGGCTCATCATCGACGGCGCCGGCCAGTGCGTGCGCGTGCCAGGCCAGAAGCTCGTGCCCGACACGGCGCGCGTCAGGTCATATCCCGCGGTCGAGAAGAACAGCATGGTGTGGGTGTGGATGGGCGCGGCCGAGAAGGCCGATCCGGCACGCATCGTCGATTATCCCTATCACGACGATCCCGGCAAATGGCCCAACAAGCACGACGTCTATCCGATCAAGGGCAATTACATGCTCATGGTCGACAACCTCATGGACCTGACGCATCTAGGCTATCTCCATGCGCGCACGGTGGGTGGCACGCCCGCGGTCCATGTCGAAGCCGAGATGAAGACGACGCGCACCGAGCGCGGCCTCCACTTCTTCCGCTGGATGAAGAACTCGCCGCCGCCGCCCTCCTACGTGCGCGCCGCCGGATTTGCGGGCCGCGTCGATCGCTTCCAGGAATTCGAATACGTGGCGCCCGGCACGATCCTGCAATGGACCGGCGCCGACGATGTCGGCTCGGCCAAGGCCGGCACGCCCGACTGCCCGTTCCAGTTCCGCCTGTTCCATGGCCTGACGCCCGAGACCGAGACGAGCTGCTTCTATTTCTGGTCGATCGCCAACGGCTATCGCCAGAACGATCCGTCCGCGACCGAGCAGCTCTATGGCGAGATCGCGCCGACCTTCATCGAAGACAAGGAAATGGTGGAGTGGCAGCAGGAGCGGCTCAGCGAGTTCGGCGAGGCGGGCCTCACCGACATCGCGTCCGACGCCAACCGTGTCCACATGCGCCGTCTGATGGAGCGCCTCATCGCGGCCGAAGAGACGCGCGCCGCCGCGGAGTAGGGCGTCACACGAACTCGAGCGTGACCGTGCCGAGCCGCTCGATCTCGGATTGGATGCGGTCGCCCGCCTTGGCCCAATAGGGAAGCGGCAGGCTTCCCGTCATCACCACCTCGCCCGGCTCGAGCCGCTGGCCCATCTCGGCAAGCCGCCCCGCGAGCCACGCGAGCGAGCGGAACGGGTGGCCCATTACGTCGCGCCCGAAGCCCTCGCCCACGATCTTGCCGTTGACGCGCGTGGTGCCGCGCACCGCGCCAAGATCGATCGTCTCCCAGCCCGCGACCGGACCGCCCAGCACGAAGCCGGCGTGGAAGGCGAAATCGGCGATGATCGCCGGCACGCCCACGCCGGAATAGTCGCCGCCATAGCGGTCGTCGACGAGCTCGATCGCGGGATGGACTTGGCCCACCGCACGCGCCGCCTCCTCGGCCGAGACCGGGCCTGCGAGCGCCGTCTTCAGCACCAGCGCGATTTCGGTCTCGATGCCGATGCGGCAGTAAGCCGCATGATGCACCTCGACGCCCGGCGCGCGGCGAAAGAGCGCCGGCATGCGGCCCGCGATCGGTGCCGATATCCCCAGATAGTCCTGCATCGCTTTGGTCGTGACGCCGATCTTCCAGCCGGCGGGCGCGCCCCAAAGCGGCTGCAGCAGCGTCATCGTCCGCGCCTGGACCTCGTATCCCGCCGCTTCCGTCGCGGGCTTGAGGGCCGCAGGCCAGTCGGCGAGCGCCATGCCGGCGCGGCGCCGCGCCGCAAGCCATTCCGCCGCGCGCTCTTCCATGAATGAAGCTTAGGCCAGGCGTGGTGGCGGGTGAACCCGTCGCTCAGTCCTTGTCGCGCTGGTCGGGCATGCTCGTTTCGTCGGCGCCGGACGAGCTCGGCTCCCCCTCGAGTGCTTTCGCCTTCTCGTGCATCCATGCCGCCATGGACAGCAACTCGTTCATGACGACCGGGTCTTTCGCCTCACGCGCGAGCTGAAGCATGCGTTGAACCTGGTCACGGAGAAAGGCTGCGGTCTCGAAACGCGAAGCAGGCACCTTCTCCACACGCCATATCATTGCGTCCGGAACGGGGACGCGGAAAACAGGTTCCTGATCACGCGTAGCACTCGGCATGCGTCGCTGCCAACCCGCCTTTTCGGTTGAGCCCAAAAGGGGTTAGGGGCCGAAAATCGCGGTTTTCCGCGACTCTCCGGAATGTGCATGCAGCCGCATGCACGTTTTTTTAACTCAACCCTCGCTAGAAAAAGCTAATGGCGGGCGTGAAGTTTCCGCGTGCGCGGCTCGAGGAGATCGTTGCCCAGCACGAGCGCTATCTTGCCGGGCAGCCGCAGGGCGGCGCCCGGGCGAATCTGGCGCGATGCGATCTGACCGGTGCCGATCTCGGTCATCGCAATCTCTCGCATGCCGATTTCACGAGCGCGGTGCTGAAGCACGCGATCCTCGCGCGCGCTCTGCTGCGCGAGGCTGTCTTCGTCTCGGCCGATCTCTCGGCGGCCAATCTCGTCCATGCCGACTTGACCAGTGCCATTCTGCGCGGTGCCTCTTTCCGTGGCGCCGTACTCGACCGCGCCATCCTTGCGCATGCCGATCTGCGCGAGGAGGCGGTCATGCTTTACGATGCCGGCAGCGTCAGCGCCGAGACGCGGCACACCGATTTTTCCGCGGCGCACGCGCAAGGCGTCAATCTCGCGAATTCGCGCCTCGGCGGCACCATCATGATCCGCGCCGACTTCACCAACGCCGAGCTGCGCGAGGCTGATCTGCGTCACGCCGATCTGCGCGGCGCCAATTTCGCGGGCGCCGTGCTCGAGAACGCCGATCTCGGGGGCGCCGATCTCGGCGGTGCCATCCTGCGCGGTGCGATGCTGAAAGGCGCGAAATTCGAACATGCGGTCTTGAAGGACGCCGACATCACCCATGCGCAGGTCGACGAAGACGCGCTGCGCTCGCCCGAGTTCGTGGGTGCGAAGCAGAACGCCTGTTCGCCGATCTCCGACGAGGATGTGGCGCGCGCGCTGGCCCAGCATGCGATCTGGCTCGAGAGTCGCGGTGCCTCGGGTGTGCGCGCCGAGTTTCAGCGCCGCGATCTTACGAAGCGCCAATGGCGCGGCGCGAACCTCGCCATGGCGGTCCTCGCCGAGGCCAACCTGCGCGGCGCGGTGCTGCGCGAGGCGAGCCTTGCCGCTGCCGATGCGACCGGCGCCGATTTCACCGGCGCCGATTTCCGCGGCGCCGATCTCCGCGGCATCAATCTTTCTCGCGCCGTTTTGGGCGATGCCAATCTCTACAACGTCAAGCTCGGCGCCCTGCGCAAGGTCGGCCCGGCCGAGCGCGATCTTTTCGCCAACTGCGCGCATGCGACCTTCGCCGGCGCCGATCTGCGCGGCGCCGACCTCTCGGGCGCGCGCCTCAGCGGCGCCGATTTCACCGACGCCAATCTCGCGGGCGCCGATCTTCGCCAGGCGAAGCTCGACGGCGCGCGCCTCCGTGGTGCCAAGCTCGATGGCGCCCGGTTCGACGATCCGGCGAAGGTGGTCGGCTTCTAGCTAGCGCTGCGGCGTCACGACTTAGCAAATATTATCTACCCGGACGCCGTGAAGCGCCAGTATCCGTTCAAACTTGTTCCAATCACTGTCGGTAGCGTTCTGAATAGCGGGTGAATGGCCGCTAGCGAGTGCTACCGCGACAAATTTGCGGTCTGCCCTGTCGAAGTTTGCGAGTCGAGCGTCGCGTGGAAAAGCTTCAAATTCGCCATCCCCAACCCGAATCGGTATGGCGATGCGGCGACAGGCGCTTGGGTTGGCTTGGTTCTGAAATAAATGTCGAAAAAAGCGATCACCAACACCTGGCTGGCCCGCGTAAGAAAGGTGTCGTGCATATTCTTCCATGATGAGACCCCTCTCATCGATGAAAACTCGACATTGCGCGACGATCGCCTCCAGCCGGACAATACACTTCAGCTGGCATTCGAGCGGGAAGATACTGTCTCTCCCGTTTGCAACAGCGGGCACGTTGGTGTCCACCACAACGTTCTTCACTAACCTGCGGCGAGCTGGCGCTTGATTTGAGCTTTTTGCATCGCGGCGGCTTCGCCGAACGCGTCTCCGAAGAAGTTCTTGGGCCAATTTCTTATATTCCCGAATATGTCCACGTCGAGACGTTCCAGCGACGATGCGTCTTCAGCTTTATCACAAAAATAAAGTGATAACTCTTCCTGCTGCGCCTTTTGCTCCGCGATGAGCCTTTGTAGGCGCAGCAATAAATGCTCGCTATGGCTCTCGAAGAAGATTTGAAGTTTACGAGCCTGGGCCACTTCTACAAACAAATCCGCCAAAGCACTCTGCACCGAAGGATGAAGGTGGATCTCCGGTTGTTCGAGGAGTAGGGTCGATCCCTCCGGTACGTAATGAAGTAGGACGAGGACAGGCAGGATTTGAGATACACCAAATCCGACGTCAGTAATCAGAACGGGGCTTGATGCTAATTTATGCTTCACCGACACTCTGTACAGATTCGAATCTTTAGCTATCTCCTCAACCTTGAATGACGCAATTAGGCCGAATCGCTGCAGCCAGTCCGCTACAGCGGCTTCAACACTCAGACGCTTTCGTTTGTAGCCCCGCGCAACAAGCTCTCCGGCAGCCCGTGACGCAAGCAGGGCATCGATGGCATTTTCGCCGCGTTGTCCTACGTCGACGGGTCTACTTCCTGACCAAAGATAATCTCGAGATGGAAACTCGCGTAGCGGGCCGAGGTAGAAGATCGAGTCTAACCGCTTCTCCAGCGCGAGTTCCAAGTCGGAGAGGAAGCCCGCATTCTGAAAATAAGCCCTCGTCTGGTCAGGAAAGCCATAAAACTTCACCGGACCGGGAAGAGGCCAAGCTCGACCCATGTTTCGCTTAAACACGAAATCGGCCGCCGCTTCGGCGGAAAGATTAAATTGAGCCTTGGGCGCATCTGCCTTCGTTAGCGAGAATGCATAGTCGCCGAGCGAGTACGCAATCTTTGACACATATAGAGCGCCCCGGTCATCCATTCCGATGTGCGCATCAAACCCCATCCGCGAGCTCTTCGTCAGAGTCTCTTTGCGTTCAATGTCGGCAATTGACAGTTCGCGAGGCAGAGTCCAACTTAGCCCAAAAGATAATTGGAGCGTCGTGTCGTGGTCGAAGACGATGTCTTTGTATGTGCCAAGGTTCGCGTACGAGTCGGGATTTCCAAAATTCAGGACTTGAGCTCGGTCGGCCGATTCTTTTGATTGTTTAAGTAGTAGCAATGACTGAATTAAGCTGCTCTTTCCCGAGCTGTTCGTGCCGAATAGCCCGGTGACCGTAGCGAGCTTCATGCTTTGCACCGACTTCCACGACTTAAAATTGTCAAGGCGCAGGTCGCGAAGCATTGGATTCAATCGCTTTTACAGATGTTAGGCGTTGGGATTAGGATCGGGCCACCAGACTAATCTATGATACACAACGATGGGGCATTGAAACTACCTTTGCGGCGTCCACTCCTCGCGCAGGATCGCGAACAGCACGTGGTCCTGCCAGCGCCCGTCGATGCAGAGAAATCCCCGCGCGTAGCCTTCCTCGCGGAAGCCGCTCTTCAAGAGGAGCCCGCGGCTCGCCGCGTTATGCGGCAGGCACGCCGCCTCGACGCGATGGAGCCGCGCGCGCTGAAACGCGAAGTTCAGAACGAGCTGCAAGCCTTCGCTCATATAGCCCTGACGCGCGAAGCGTTCGCCGATCCAATAGCCGAGGCTCGCGCTCTCGGCGACGCCGCGGCGCACGTTGGTGAGGCCGATGCCGCCCAAGAGCGCGTCATCCTCAAGCCGGAACAG
>Ga0335081_10002874_pt1 | contig 27107 bp, 22 predicted proteins | sample Lox_Sample_35_FD_206713 | JGI IMG/M metagenome (GOLD analysis project Ga0335081, IMG submission 206713) | Soil microbial communities from Loxahatchee National Wildlife Refuge, Florida, United States - Lox_Sample_3.5 | ecosystem: Environmental > Terrestrial > Soil > Wetlands | place: USA...
CGTCCGACCTCGCGGCCGCCAAGACGATGCGCGCCGACATCGCCGAGGAATTCGCCAGATATGGAGTGAAGTAACGGACGCACGATCGCGATACACTCGGCCGCGCAGCGTCGCCCGCCCGCGGTCGCACTGTCCAGGCCAATCAGCAAACCGGAGCACGCATCATGGGTCGCAAGTTCGCAAACATCCTCGAAACAGTCGGCAATACGCCGGTCGTCAGGATCAACAAGCTTGCGCCCGCGGGCGTGAACCTGTTCGTCAAGATCGAGGCGTTCAATCCGCTCGGCTCGGTCAAGGACCGTCTCGCGCTCGGCGTGATCGAGGACGCGGAGCGCCGCGGCGCGCTCAAGCCCGGCCAGACCGTGATCGAGGCGACCAGCGGCAATACCGGCATCGGACTTGCGATGGTGTGCGCCCAGAAGGGCTACCCGCTGGTCGTCACCATGGCGGAGACGTTCAGCGTCGAGCGGCGCAAGCTCATGCGCTTCCTCGGCGCCAAGGTGGTGCTCACGCCGGCGGCCGAGCGCGGCATGGGCATGGTCAACAAGGCGATCGAGCTCGCGCAGACGCACGGCTGGTTCCTCACCCGCCAGTTCGAGAACGAGGCCAATCCCGACATGCATTCGCGCACCACGGCGCGCGAGATCCTCGCCGACTTCGAGGGGGAGCCGCTCGACTACTGGGTGACCGGGTTCGGCACCGGCGGCACCCTCAAGGGCGTCGCGCGCGTGCTCGCCAAGGAGCGGCCCGAGACCAAGATCGTGGTGTGCGAGCCGGCCGACGCGCCGATGCTCACGAGCGGAACCGCCCAGCCGCGCAAGCCCGACGGCGCGCCGGCCTCCGCCCATACGGCGTGGAAGCCGCATCCGATGCAGGGCTGGAGCCCGGACTTCATCCCGAAGCTGACCGGCGACGCGGTCGACATGAAGGTGATCAATCGGATCGTCACGATTCCGGGCCCGGACGCGCTGCGCTGCAGCCGCGAGCTCGCCCAGAAGGAGGGCATCTTCGTCGGCATCACGGCGGGCGGGACGTTCGCCGGCGCGCTCGAGGTCTGCAAGGCGGCCGGCAAGGGCGCGACCGTGCTCGCCATGCTGCCCGACACCGGCGAGCGCTATCTCAGCACGCCGCTGTTCGCCGACATCCCGGTCGACATGACCGAGGAGGAGCTCAGCATCTCCCGCTCGACGCCGGGCTCGCAGTTCAAGCCGCCGGGCTAGAGCATGAACCGCTCCTTCGGAATCGGAACATGCTCTAGAGTCGTCGTTTGGCGCATGTTCTTATTGGCGAACCGGCGTCCACTTCGCCGGAACATGCGCTAGAGCCGGCCCTCGTCGAGACACGCAGTGCGGCGCTACTTGCAGGCCCTGTCGGGCAGGACCGAGTTCACGGTCGTCATCCTCGGCGCGTTCGGCGTGCTGATCGCCGCGAGCCTGGTCGCCGCCGTGCGGCCGGCCGCGCGCGGCGAGATGTCGGACGCCTATCTGGCCTCGGTGCTGAGCTACGAGCTCGCCGTGATGGCGCTGCTGCTGCCGTTCCTGCGCGTGCGCGGCTGGAGCCTGAAGCGGCTCGGCATCCAGGTGAGCGCGGTCGATACGCTGATCGGATTCGCGCTCGCGTTGGCCGACCTCCTCACCTTCTACCTGGCGTACCAGCTCGTCGCGAGCGTCTGGCCGCAGGCCGCGCAGGCGATGGCGCTGCCCGGCTTCCTGTCGAAGGCGCTGAGCCTGTCCGCCGTCATCGCGGTGTCGGTGGTCAATCCGATCTTCGAGGAGCTGTTCGTCTGCGGCTACGTCATCTCGGCGCTGCGCGAGCGCGATCTGTGGCTCGGCATCAATGTCAGCGTGGCGATCCGCCTCGCCTACCACCTCTACCAGGGCGCGCTCGCGACGATCAGCATCGTCCCGTCCGGCCTGATCCTCGGCATCTGGTACGCCCGCACGGGCCGGCTCTGGCCGGTCATCGTCGCACACGCGCTGTGGGATTTCTTGCCGCTGGTGCACTACGTGCGGTGAAGCCGCCCCCCCGCTTGCAGGCAGGGATGCGCGCGAAGCGCGCCCAGAGGGGGCAAGTCCGCAAACTCCGCGCTCGCGGAGAGACCCCTCACCCCGACCCTAAACCCCGACCCTCTCCCTCATCAAAACGGGGGAGAGGGAGCGCAAACACCGGTGCTAAGGCGCCGGCCGGACGCGGCAGCCAAACAGGCGGCCGCGCCAGCCTTGAATGATGCACAAGGCCGCCAGCGCCAACCCGCCGAGGGCCCATAGGTTGCTCCACAGGGCCTCACCCGCCGCGCAGCGATTGCCGATGAAGCACGCATCCGAAACCACGCCCGACTCGACCAGGACGTCGGACGCAACGCCGAACAGAACGAGCAGGCCGACCAGATAGGCCGCGATCACCGCGAGGCGACGGGTGCGCGACGGCATCGCGGCGTTGTCGAAGTCCAGCCGCTCGCCCGCATAATGATGTGGCGCGGCCTTGGCGAGGTCGCGGATCTGTACCGTGGACCGGGTGAGAAGGTCGTGGATCGCCTGATGCCGCCGGGTCGTCGCCAGGGTGATGAACGAGAGCCACCCGAGGACGGTCTTGATGATCATGCGGGCGAGCGCCCGCAGAAATCCGAGATTGCCCCCCGTGCGGTCGTCCACCACGCGCAGATTGGCGAACGAATGGCCGACCGTGCCGCCGGCAAGCCAGACGAGCACGGGCTCGTAGGCCAGCACCGCGATCACGAGCGCAACGCCGACCAGGCGGGAAAAGCCGTCGGACTGCACGACCGACGCGCTGATCAACGTGGCGACGAAGGCGGCGAAAAAGATCAGCAGGTCGACGAAGTACGCGCGCATGCGCCGCGCCAAGCGTGCATAGGCCGGCGGATCGATATGCTCGGTTGCGGTGGCTTCTGCGCTCATCGTTCCTCGACGAAAACTCAGAACTTCACGCCGATGCGGCCGCCCGCGTAGAAGCTCGTCTCCGACTCGAACTTGATGCTGGCGGGAGCCGCCGTCGGGGTCGGCCCCCTTCCGTTGAAGATGCCGCTGGTGATGACGGGCGCCGCAATGCCCGGAACGGCGTTGTCGAAGTTGGCGCCGCCGAAAATGCGCAGCGCCCAGTTCGCGGCCGGCGTCCAGGTCACGCTGCCCTCGGCATTGGCGAGGAATGCGGCCGTGCTGGCGTTCAGGTCGATCGCCGATGCAGTCGGAAACAGGATGGCGCCATTGGCGATAAGGGCGCTCAAATCGTTCCCACGAAGCGACACGTCGCGCGACGCCCCGCCGAGCGTGCCGCCGAGGCCGAACGACACCGACTGGGTCACGGGTATCGTCGCCATGAGTCCCGCCCGCGCACCCACATCGGTCCACCCGAGCGCGGTCTGCGCGCTGTAGACATTGAGGCTGGTTCCCGTGGGGTCGTCGGCCCCCTGCTCGCTCACCGTCTGATTGCTGTGCGAATGTCCGCCGAAGACCGCGAGCGAGGGTGTGAGGATGACGGCGCCCGCCTTGTAATCGGTGGCAAAACGCCCGCTGATCTGCCAGCTCTGGTAATCCGTGCTCAGCGTTCCGCTTCCCGCGCAGATGACGGCGCTGCAGCCCACGTTGGTATTGAGCGTGCCGTCGAGCAGCGCGAGCCCGATGCCGCCGGCACCGCTCGCGGAGAAGCCGGTCCGGGTGTCGGTCGCGTGCACAAAGGATCCGCCGATCTCGAAGCGGTCATCCGTTCCGAGATTCGTCGGCAGCGACCAGCCGAACCCGCCGGAAATGCCCCATCCGTTCGCCTCCGGATCGACCGAGAAGGCGGGGCTTGCTCCGCCGCCGGTCGGCTGCAGGAGATAGCCGAGATTGTAGTGCGGCAAATGGATGTCCTGCCACGATCCGTCGAGCCAGGCATAGAAGCCGCCCGACTGGACGATCGCGGCGCTCGGCGACGCCTTGACCGGCATGGGCATGTCGGCCGCGACGGCCGGCGCCGCAGCGAGCGCCGTGAGTGTGCTGCCAAGCAGAAGAAGATTTCTCATCGTCGCCCCATGGTGTTTCACCGCGCGTTGCTCCGCGAACGACCCGCATGCAACGGTGCTCGTTCTACGCGAACAATTTGCACGATCGAAGACGATCGGCGTGCGCGGACGAATTTCCGCGCCGCGCGTAGCAATGCCGCAACACGGACCAGGCGGCCCTCGCGGAAAATTCGCGTGTATTTGTCGAGAGATTTGCGCGCCCGGCGAGCGCGTGGCATGTCAGCATGCGCTGCCATGTCAGCGCGCGCTCGCATGTCAGCGCGCGGCGCGCGCCGCAGACAGGCGGCGGCTATGCCAGCGCCCAGGAGATCTCGTCGTGGCCGGGCTTGTAGTCGCGGTTGGTCTGGGCCGGATTGCGGTTGACCAGCGGGCGGCCGAACATCGGGTGGGTCTGCGCCCGCGTCTCGTGCTCGACCGTGAACAACACCTCGCGCGTATCGAGATCGACGATGTCCTGGAAGCGATATTCGTAGGCGTCGAACTCGCGCGTGATCAGGCCGAGCTCGGCAAGCTTTCTGTGCGGACCGGAAAAATTCGCGATGTAGATCTGCGCGTGATGACGGTCGTAGGGGATCTCCGGCGCGTCGGTCTCGCGGAAATAGAAATACTGATGGTCGCCGACCTCGACCTTGGCCTGCGGGCCCTTGCCGTTCTCGATCACGTCGGCCGGCGTGCCGATGATCTCGCGGTAGAAGCGCGCGATGCGGCCCGCCGTGCCGGGACGCACGTCGAAGACGATGTACGGCATGCCGAGCGCGATGCGGCCGAACCGCGCCGGGTCGGGCTCGTGCACCGTGATGCGATTGCCCCACGGGCAGACCGTCTCGACGCCGTCGTTGGTCTCGCGGAACGCGAACTTGGTGCCGTCGAGATGCTTCTTCGCCTCGGTCAACCGGTCGAGCAATGCGGCGCGGTCGGGAATGACCAGGCCGGTGGTTCCGCGCAGGATGTTGGGCTCGCCGGTCGGCAGGTGGAACTGGCTCATGCCGACATTGACCCACATGATTCGCACCCCGGTGTTGAGAAACGGATCGCGGGTGAGCCCGAGGCCGCTGATATAATAATGTGTGCCGAGCCGCTGGTCGGTGATGTTCACGTTGATGTGGCCGAGATTGACGATGTTGCCGGTGTCGGCCGTGCTGCGGTCGAATTTCTTCTCGGTGTCCGCCATGGGTCGTGTGCTCCCTTTCTTTCGCCTCTCCCCCGAAGGGGAGAGGGGGCGCAGGCGCTGTGCCTTGTGGCAAGCATTCCATAGCACCCCGTATGCGGCAATATCGGCGTCGCGGCCGGTTGGCCCGCCTGGCGCGATTGCGCTATGGTGCGACGGACCGATGCGGGGTGACGTTGGCCGCAGGGATTGAGTGGGGCGCGGGCATGAAGACCATCCTGATCCCGACCGAGGACCATGACGCCATGCCGGCGGTGCTCGAAGCCGCGCGGCTCGTGGCGCGCACCTTCGACAGCTACATGGAGGGCTTTGCGGTGCATCCGACCGCCGGCACCTATGTGGCGGTCGAGCCGGTGTCGAGTCTCGCGATCTCCGGCGCCTTCGAGCACGACGCCGAGCTCGCGGCCCAGGCAAAGGGTCTGTTCGAGAGCTTCATGCGCAGCCATCAGGTGCCCGCCGCCGACGCCGATGCGGCCGGGTATTCCTACGCTTGGCCGCACGCCGAGGCCGAGGACGACCTGTTCATCGGCAGCTACGGCCGCGTTTTTGACCTGATCGCGCTCGGCCGGCCGGGCCGCGCGGCGCAGAACCCGCGCATGCCGCCGCTCGAGGCGGCGCTGTTCGACTCGGGCCGACCGCTGCTGATTGTCCCGCCGAAGGTCCCGAAAACGCTCGGGCGCAACGTGCTGGTGGCGTGGAACCGCAGCACCGAGCAGGCGACCGTCAACTCCTACGCGCTGCCGCTGCTGCGGCTCGCCGAGCAAGTGACGGTGCTCGAGGTCGAAGGCGGCACCACGCCCGGGCCCTCCTGCGAGGAGGCGACGCGGCACCTGCGGCGGAACGGCGTCAAGGCGACGGGGTTGAGCGTGAAGCGGGGTGCGCGCACCAGCGCGGAGGCAACGGGTGAGGTCATCCTCGAGCATGCGGCGAAGAACGGATGCGATCTGCTGGTGAAGGGCGCCTATACGCAAAGCCGATTGCGACAAATGATGTTCGGGGGCGCCACCCGCCACATCCTGGCGAACGCGAATCTGCCGGTCCTGATGGCGCGCTGACCAAAGCCGCATCGGGACCCGGATCCTTGCAGACGCCGCCAGACCAGACCGACCAGACCACGAGTTCCCCGGGCGGCGCGCGCGAGAAGCATCCCGCGTTCCTTACGGTCTTTCCCTCGATCATGCTGCCGATGTTCCTCGCGGTGGTCGACCAGACCATCGTGGCGACCGCGCTGCCGGCGATCGCGGCGGCGACCGGCGAGGTCGAGCGCGCCTCGTGGATCGTGGTCTCCTACCTGATCGCCTCGACGGTGGCGGCGCCGATCTACGGCCGCCTCGGCGACGCGTTCGGCCGGCGCAATCTCATGTATGTCGCGCTCGGCGTGTTCATCGTCGCCTCCGTGCTGTGCGCGCTCGCGCCGACGATCGAGCTGCTCGCGCTCGCCCGCATCCTGCAGGGCCTCGGCGGCGGCGGGCTGATGACGCTCTCGCAGGCGCTGATCGGCGAGGCGATCCCGCCGCGCGAGCGCGCCCGTTATCAAGGCTATCTCGCCGCGATCGCGGTGTGCGCCAACTCGTTCGGGCCGGTCGCCGGCGGCTACCTCACGGAGCAGTTCGGCTGGCGCTCGATCTTCTTGATCAACGTGCCGATCGGCCTGATCGCGGTCGCGCTCACGTTCCGGCTGCCGACCAAGACGGTCGACCGCATCGTGTGGAAGCCCGATCCGTTGGGGCTGATCCTGTTCACCGCGTTCGTCACCGCGGTGCTGCTCGCGCTGGAGCAGACCCAGCACGTCGACATGGGCGTGGTGCCGCTCGCGGCCGGCCTCTTCGCCATCGGCATCGTCGCGCTCGTCCTGCTGGTGCGCCAGGAGCTGCGCGCCCCCTCCCCGCTCATCCCGGTCGGGCTGCTGCGCCAGCCGGCGATCTGGCACAGCGACGCGATGGCGGCGTTCCACGGCGCCTCGCTGGTCTCGCTGATCACCTTCCTGCCGGTCTATCTCCAGGTCGTGCGCGGCATGTCGCCGTCGGAGACCGGTGTGCTGCTGGTGCCGCTCACCATCGGCATCGGCACCGGCTCGCTGATCACCGGGCGGCTCGTGAGCAAGACCGGGCGCACCATGGTGTTTCCGATCTACGGCCTGGTGCTCGTCACGCTGACGCACATCGTGCTCGCCTTCTGGGCGGGCGCGCTCGGCGTCGTTGCGCTCGCCGCGCTGATGCTGTGGAACGGGCTCTTCTTCGGCACCGTGATGGGCGTCGTGCAGGTCACCGTGCAGGTCGCCTCGGGCCCGCGCCGGCTCGGCGAGGCCGCGGCTTCGGTGCAGTTCTCGCGCTCGATCGGCGCCGCCTTCGGCACCGCCTTCGTCGCGACCGTGCTGTTCGCGGTGCTGTCGCTGAAGAACCCCGACGCCGCGCGCGCCTTCGCCGCCATGGTGCAGCACGGCCACGGCCTCGGCCCCGCGCTGCCGCCCGACCAGCGCGCCGCCATCCAGGGCGATATCGCCGAGGCCTTCCGCGCCGCCTTCCTGACGATCGCGGCGTTCACCACCGCGGGGTTTTTCCTGGCGCTGACCAATCCGCTGCGGAAGATTTGAGGCACGTTCATCAGCGCAAGATCTCGAATGCGCGATCGCGATTGCGCCCATAGCGATAAACCGCAAAATGATCATCGAAGCTCGCCGCCCGTGTGAGGCCGAGCCGCTCCATCACCGCAAAGCTCGTGCGGTCGACGATCGAGAAATCCTGGTCGGAAAATGTTTCGCCGATCGCCCAGGCGCGTTCGAGATCCGCGGCCGTGACCATTTCCATCTGCGCAATGCCGCGGCGAATCTCCGACCAGAAGCTCTCCGCAGCTCTCCGGTGCAGTCGGCTGTGCAGCAGACGCCAAGTCTCGAGCAGGACGTAATCCGTCAGCACCGGCGTCGTGTTGCCGGCGAGGATCTGCTTGGATCGGAGGTTATGCCGATCCCGGACATTTGCCGCGCCGAACCAGACCGAGGTATCGACGAAGAGGCTCAACCTCGACCCTTCCTGGCCCGAACCCCGCGCCGCGGCTTCGCGCGCGTCTCGCGCGCGTGCTCTTCCCATGCCGCCTCGTCGAGCATCTTGTGCTTGTCGCGCGCGACGTCGGTCGGCTCGCGTGACGCTCCCAGATCGAATATCGCGGCGATGTCCGCTCTTGGTCTCGGCGCGCCAAGGTCGCTCGCCAGCAGCCGGCGCACATATTCGGCGAACGATATGCCGAGCTCGGCAGCCCTGGCATGCGCGCGCCGTTGCAGCTCCGGGTCGATCGTGATTTGCGTTCGTGCGTTCATGATGGCGACATCATGCCATCACGGTGCCGGGCAGGCAAGCCGGGGAGCGGAGCGAGGTCGGTCGCGGATGTCGGCGCTTGCGCGCCTCATCCGGGCTACACCTGTCTTGCGTCACCGGCCTACCCGGCCTGCGCCTTCGGGGGCGGCGCGAAGGCTGTCGGCGTGACGACGGCGGCGCCGGGGTCGGCCGGCAGCAGCACGCGCACCTTGCGCGGATTGGACTTCGGGTTGCGCCAGAACGCGCGGTTGCTGAAGCGCTGAAAAACGTCGGGCGGCAGGACGGTCGGGCGGTCGACGAAGCAAGCGTAGCCTGGATTGAGGCGCACAGCGCCGAAATCCGGGACGGCCATCCCCGGATTTCGCTGGCGCTCAATCCGGGCTACGCTTGCTGGTAATGACCCCGATGCTGCTGCAGCAGTTCCGGCTGTTCTACGACAAGGACAAGCCGATCGGCGTGGTGTTCTGGGCGAGCGTGAGCGAGGAGGTCGAGGCGCGGCTCGCCGCGGGCAACGGCCGCATGCGACCGCAGGATTGGAAGAGCGGGGACCGGCTGTGGGTGGTCGAGGTGATTGCGCCGTTCGGGAAGGGGGAGGAGATGGTGAGGGATCTCAAGGCGAAGGTGTTTGCGGAGAGGGAGATGAAGGTGTTAGCCCTTGGGCCGAAGGGAGGCGAAATAAGAAAGTTGTGACCCACGTTGCTCCGTGCGCAGCCTAATGAACAACAAAAATTTGAGGAAGCGGATCTTGCCACGGTTTACAAGTATGATCTTTCAATCGAGAGGGATCCTCCGAAATGATCGAAAATCTCGAATCTGAAGGTCGGGGGAAACGTCTGCGAGCTGCTATAGAGGGAAGACTTGCAATACTTGAGCGGACGAACTCCCTCAAAATATTTCCTTTTCCAAATGACGTCACGGACCTCGCCCGCGAACATATACCCGAAGGAACATCGTTTGATGATGCAGAAGCGATACTTCGTGCCGCCGGCTTCAAAGTTTCTCCCCGCCCACCCAACGATGTCTCCGGGACGCGCATAGATCGATATGATGTATTTGGCAGCGCACTACTTCGACAAAAAATGCTTCAGAAAGTCGAATGTCTAATCTCAATGCGTCCAAATGCTCCTGGAGACTATAGCGAAATAAAACAGATATTTTCTGCAATTAAAGTGCTTTGCCTCTGAGTCCGGGAGAGAGTGACATGTGCAGTCGGCAGACGACATGATCAAGGCGGACCGGAAGATCGCCGACGAGACGCTGCGCGCGCCGATCGACGGCATGGTGCAGCAGCTCGCGCTGCACACGATCGGCGGGGTGGTGACGCCGGCGCAGCAGCTGATGGTCGTGGTGCCGGCGGAGAGCCACCTCGAGATCGAGGCGATGGTGCAGAACAAGGACATCGGCTTCGTGCACGAGGGCGACGCGGCCGAGATCAAGATCGATACCTTCAACTTCACCCGCTACGGCCTGCTGCACGGCAAGGTGCTGAGCATCTCGGCCGACGCGATCGCGCGCGACAAGCCGCCGACCCAGAACGACGGCGCCGCCAGCGACAAGGACGCGCGCAACAACTCGACCTCGTCGCGGAGTAGCGAGCCAGCCGGCCAGGAGCTGCTCTACGCGGCGCGCATCGCGCTCGACACGACGCGCATGGAGGTCGAAGGCCGCATGGCCGACCTTGCGCCCGGCATGGCGGTGACGGTCGAGATCAAGACCGGGCAGCGGCGGATCATCGAGTATCTGCTGTCGCCGCTGCTGCGATACAAGCAGGAGAGCTTAAGGGAGCGATGAGCATGAGTGGGCGGAGCGGGCTGCGAGCTAAGTTGACGTTGGGAAACCGGTTGCCGCGCGCGAAACAAAGGATTTCGCGTTCAACGGCTCGGATATCCAGACGCCGTTCACTCGTGTTCCGGGCGCAGTGCAGCGCCCTCGGGTCCGCGCTTTGCGCGGCCCAAGGGTAAACTCCGCGGTGCACTGCAGACCCGGGACCCAGGTTTCTTGCGGCCGATCAATTGGATCACCGCGCATGAATGCGGCCGGCACAAAGCGGGTATGCGCAGCACGCGGCGAGAAAGGTGGGAATAAATCTCCCGTTGCTTTGACAAATTATTGTCTCTTCGGTTGATTAAAGGACGACAATCGATGGGCTCGATTCCGGGCCGGGGGCCGGGGCAATGATCGAAGCACCGCAAACCCGTTCGCATGCCGCGGTTCCGCAACCGCGTGCGCGACCGGCGCAGCTTGCGCTCCGGCAAGGAAGCGACGACGCTGGCGCCGGTCACGAGCGCAGAGGCGAACCCAAAGGCGAATCGATGAGCAAGCAACCGAGTTCCACAGGCCCCGCCGACGGCGACAAGAGCCCGGCGGCGCCGCGCGGCACCATCTTCGACCAGCCGGCGCCCGCCGGCGCGGCCAAGAAGACCTCCGAGGTGCTGGGCGAGATCACCTGGCTGATGAGCCAGTCGCCGCTGCACAAGCAGCTCTTCATCTCCGACCTCGAATGGCTGGTGATGACCCCGATGCTGCTGCAGCAGTTCCGGCTGTTCTACGACAAGGACAAGCCGATCGGCGTGGTGTTCTGGGCGAGCGTGAGTGAGGAGGTCGAGGCGCGTCTCGCCGCCGGCAACGGCCGGATGCGGCCCGCAGGATTGGAAGAGCGGGGACCGGCTGTGGGTAGTCGAGGTGATCGCGCCGTTCGGGAAGGGGGAGGAGATGGTGAAAGATTTGAAAGCAAGCTTATTTTCTGAAAGAGCGATCAAGGTCTTGGCGCTTAGGCCGAATAGAGGCGAAATAAGAAAGTTGTGAACGAATTCCGGTGCACAGCACGATATCCTACACAAAAAGCCGACATCCTTGATCTTTCCAAATTGATGGATTTTGTAAATATAATGCATTAACCGATAAGGGAACTCCTGCTATGATCGAAAGTGTCGCGGTTGAAGAACGGGCGAAACGTATGAGGGCGGCGATAGAGCAAAGGCTTGCAACCCTTGAGAAGACGAACTCGATCAAAATATTTCCTTTTGTGAACCACACCGAAGATCTTGTCCGCGAATACATACCAGAAGGAACATCATTTGAAGATGCAGAGGCGATACTTCGGGCCGCAGGCTTCGCGGTTTCTCCCCGGCCATCGCATGATGTCCCAGGCACGCGTATGGATCGATATGATGTATTTGGTAGCGTGCTACTTCGACAACAAATGATCGAAAAGGTCGAATGTTTGATATCGATGAGCCCAAAAGCCCCTGGTGACTATAGCGTCGTAGATCAGATATCGTCCGTAATTACAGCAATTTGCTTGTGAATTCCGGGGAGGGTAACATTGCAAACGAAACTATAAGCATTATTTTTAATGAGCTCGGCACGTTTGCGGGGAAATCATATTATCACCAGACTATAGTATACGCCAACTCGACCGGTGAATTAACTTTCATTACAGGTGGGCCCAGTGTGCGGGGCGCGCGAACTGCCTCCAATTTGATCCAGGCTGAGAGCGAGGTTGCGGCCGGCGCTGAGGTGACATCAGCATTTTGGCAGCTTAAAATATATATTGGAAGGGGAGACGATTTCGATGGCCCAGGGACCCGTGCGATGTGGTATGTCTTTCTTGGGCCGGCATCGAACCCCTATCCGTCGACGGTAGTTGCCGAGGATGCCGATCTCGGCGCTCAATTCGGCGCCATGAAGCAAGCTGCTCAAGAGATCAACGACGCAGGTCTTGCATATACGCCAAATTCGCAGAATTCTGGCTCGACTGCTTCAACCATATTGAAGGCTGCAAATGTAGATCCGCCAAGCGGGACCGGATTTCTTGAGGATGGATATTGGTCGCCCGGTACTAATAATCTGCTCAGAATCCCGAGCGTTCAGAATGAAACCTCCCTTATTGAGGCCCAGGGCCTTCGGGGCCCAATAGCTGCTGGGCTCGTTGGGGCGGCTATTCAGCAAGCGGCTTTCGTCGTAGATGGTTATACCTTCGGGTCGTACTCGCAGGGCGCCGCAATCGGGAATGCGATTAACCTCGGTGCACCGCTGGTAATTTCAGGCGGGCTTTGGGGGTTGGGCTTGACCACGATGTTTGGAGGGGCATTCGGCCCCGCAGCCCTCATCATGATACCAATGCAACTGCAAATAGCTTCGCAGCACGGACTCGGAGGGGCGTTAGAGGGATATCTCGAGACCGCGGATGCGCAGGGCGCCCAAGAAATCGAAAAACTCATCGCCGAGGAGGACGACGCACAGGCATGGCAGGATCAGGCGCAGGCATGGCAAACTCCGCGCCAGTGGCCCGGCTCGCTTGCTACATCCACAAACCGTGTGCCGCAATAGAGCACTCGAGCATGACCGCCGCATTGAAAGCGCTATGGGTTAAGATCGTAGGGACCACAGAGCCGCTCTTCCAGCGAAGGATGCCAAGCATCAAGCCAAAGACAAAGGCTATTGATAGGAACGTCAGATCGTATGGGACATGTATTCCCAGCCACAGTATCGTTGATATGACGATGGCGCCTGGGATCCACACTTTTGAATTCTCTAAACTCCGGAACAAGAATCCACGAAATACGATCTCTTCTGCTGATGGACTGACAATAACTACACAAGTGAGAAGTATTGCAAGGACACGAGAGTCCTGCGCCAAACGGTACGCGTCAATGAATTTGCAAGATAAGATAGTATGATATCCGAAAAGAACGAGGAGAGTCTGGGAGACAACAATGTATAATATGGCGAAAATAAGCCCAATCAAAAGATGCCGCCGACGAGGCCAAATCAAGCCTATATATTGCGCGACGGTATCCGATACGATCCTTGTTGCAAGATAGATCACAAATACAACGGGAATGATGGCGACAGTATCTAGAATTGGCGAAGTAAAAAAACTCACGTCGCGATGCAGGCGGAGTGACGTCTGGTACCAGACCTGAAATGCCATGGCGATGGGAATATTTGGAATTATCATTCCGCCGAGTACCCAAAGCAAACTTGCGCAAAACCCCCATGTGGTTGGCTCCTTTCGTTTTGTTTGGATACCGGATGGGATATGGACCGGGTCGCGCGCGTCGATCTCTTGTCTGTCTGACATGGCCCAGCCCATGAAATTCCTGAAGATGCTATCTGCGGGCCGAGATGGCGTCAAATTGAGGGGGAGCTGGAATCAATAAGCCAAGCCCGTCGTCCTTAGGCGCGAGCGAAGCGAGCCACTCAGGTCGGCCGCAGCCGACCTGAGCATCAATAGTGGCGATCTCGGGTAAACCCGAGATCGCATGGATGATCGGCCGAGGTGATGCAACAAGCGCGCGAGCGGCGCCGCATCGGCCGTCGCCCTTCGAGGCTCGGCGCTACGCGCCGAGCGCCTCAGGGTGACGGTCATAGATGAGCGTGAGCCTAAGTCAGGCTCTGGCGGCCCCCGTCGTGTTCATCGATCGGCCGGCGACCGCGGCGTGACCGGGGCTTCAAGCCGGGCCGAAGCCGAGGCCGCGTCGGCGATCGGGCCTGCTCGACGCGGAGGAAGACCATCTGCGGCCGGCAACGTTCACGTCGAGGCGTATATGCAATAAGCTGGGCGCGACCACCGAAGGAGAGCCCGCATGGACGAGCCGGCACTGCGCGGCCTGATCGACCAGGTCAAATGCGGGCGCCTGTCGCGCCGGGCCTTCATCAGCCGGATGATTGCGCTCGGGGTTCTTCCTGGCGCTGACCAATCCGCTGCGGAAGATTTGAGGTTCGCGTAATGGCACGGCGCCTGCGCTCCCTCTCCCCGCGCTTCGGCCGCACGCGGGGAGAGGGAGCGTGACGTCGGTGCTACCTCACAGCGGGTCATTCGCTAACCGGCCTGCGCCTTCGGCGACTGCGCAAAGGCTGTCGGCGTGACGACCGTGGCGCCGGGCTCGGCTGGCAGCAGCACGCGCACCTTGCGCGGATTGGACTTCGGGTTGCGCCAGAAGGCGCGGTTGCTGAAGCGCTGAAACACGTCGGGCGGCAGGACGGTCGGGCGGTCGACGAAGCGGACCGCGCCCTTGACCAGATGAAGCCCGGGCACGCCGAGGCGCGCGTCGAACTCGCCGCCATCCTCGTAGGCGACGTGCTCGAAATCATGCTCGAACCAGGCAAGGCCCAGCCAGTCGTAGATCTGCTGCATCGTTCGCCGCGGCTCGCGCGCCAGCGCCTCGTAGTCGACGACGATGAGCCTGTGCGAATGCTCGCCGTAAAACGCCTCCTGCACCGCGTCCCACGGCAGGCCGACTGTCCCGGTCGGCGCCGAGAGGCTGCTGGTGCGCGTGTAGACGGTCGGCGCGGTGTCGGGAGAATACATCCGCGAGGTCAGCAGCGGGTTCTTGCGGTGCAGGCGCTCGAACGAATCCATGATCCACGGCAGGTCGCGCACGCAGACGATGACCTTCGCGTGCGGAAACAGCCGCGCGAGCGCGTCCATCCGCGCGCACCACAGCCGGTTGGTGTCGAACACCAGCTTGGTCGGGTGAATCTTCTGATAGTAGCCGGCGAAGACGGCGCGCGAGACGTTCTCGCGCTGCTCGTCGTCGACGAGATCGGCCCATTCGCCGCGCGCGCCCATGGTCGCGATCAACGCGCTCCATAGCGACGCCACCGGGCTCGACATGCCGGCATGAAATTTCGGGTTCTGCCGCAGGATCGCCGACAGCAGCGTCGAGCCGGAACGCGGCAGACCCGAGATGAAGTGAATGCCATTGTCCATCGTTGCATATTCCAACTGGCCGAAATGCGCTTTCGCAACCATTGCGCGAGATTTCGGTCCTCAAGCGTAACACGATGTCAAGGCGCGACAACCGCAAGTTCGGGGTCGGCGCGGCGAAATCCACATCTCGAATAGCGGTTGTGCAAAACTCGACGATTCCGGCCGTAATCGCGCGACGCTGTATTGAAAATGACAACTTCCGCTATCACGGTCCGCAACCGTGGGTTCGCGCAAGCGTGCCACCGCTGATTGACGTCGCGTTAAGTGAGCGCTCGAACCACGGGCGCTCGGGGGCGTATGCAATGCCAAGTCCGGAAGTTGCGCCGGAGGTTGCGTCGAACGAGGCGTCGAGCGTGGATGCGTTCGTTCTCCTCCTGCGCTTCCACGAGATCGCGGTCGACGCGGCGCAAATCCGCCATCAGCTCGGAACCGCCGCATTCAGCGTGCCGGAAATCCTGCGCTGCGCCAAGGGGCTGAGGCTGAAGGCGCGCGCGATCGTGACGGACTGGGCGCGCCTCGCCGCGACGCCGCTGCCGGCGCTCGCCGAGTGCCGCGACGGCGGCTTCATCATTCTCGGCAAGGTCGTCGACGACAAGGCGATCATCCAGGATCCGAAGATCGGCCGGCCCCAGCTCGTCGGGCGCGAAGAATTCGCGGCGCGCTGGAGCGGCCGCCTCGTGCTGATCGCGCGCCGCGCGAGCCTCGGCAACCTCGCGCGCGAGTTCAACATCGCCTGGTTCCTGCAGGCGATCCACAAGTACCGGCGCATCTTGAGCGAGGTGCTGATAGCCTCGTTCTTTCTGCAGCTGTTCGCGCTGGTCTCGCCCCTCTTCTTCCAGGTGGTGATCGACAAGGTGCTGGTGCATCGCGGGCTCACCACCCTCGACGTGCTGGTGTTCGGCTTGATCACGGTGTCGATCTTCGAGGCGCTGATCGGGGCGCTGCGCACCTACGTGTTCTCGCACACCACGAACCGCATCGACGTCGAGCTCGGCGCGCGGCTCTTTCGCCACCTGATGGCGCTGCCGATCGCCTATTTCGAGGCGCGGCGCGCCGGCGACTCGGTCGCGCGCGTGCGCGAGCTGGAAAACATCCGCAACTTCCTCACCTCCTCGGCGCTCACTTTGGTGATCGACCTCTTCTTCACCTTCGTTTTTCTTGCCGTGATGTTCTACTACTCGCCGCTGCTCACCTGGATCGTAATCGGCTCGTTCCCGTTCTACATCGCGCTCTCGGCCGGCGTGACGCCGGTGTTTCGCCGCCGGCTCGACGAGAAATTCAACCGCGGCGCCGAGAACCAGGCCTTCCTGGTCGAGAGCATCACGGGCGTCGAGACGCTGAAAGCCATGGCGGTCGAGCCGCAGATGCAGCGGCGCTGGGAGGAGCAGCTCGCCGGCTACGTGCGCGCGAGCTTTTCGGTGCTGGCGCTCGGCAACTGGGCGAGCCAGTCGGTGCAGCTCATCAGCAAGGTCGTCACCGCGCTCACGCTTTATTTCGGCGCCTACGCCGTGATCGACGGCAAGCTCACGGTCGGCGAGCTGGTCGCCTTCAACATGCTGGCCGGTCGCGTCGCCCAGCCGATCCTGCGGCTCGCGCAGATCTGGCAGGATTTTCACCAGGCGCGCCTGTCGATCCGCCGGCTCGGCGACATCCTCAACACGGCGCCGGAGCCGACCTTCCGGCCCGGCCGGGCGGCGCCGCCGCCGGTCAAGGGCGCGATCGCGTTCGACCACGTCAGTTTCCGCTACCGGCTCGACGGGCAGGAGGTGCTGCACGACGTCAACCTGCAGATCCCGGCCGGGCAGATGCTCGGCATCGTCGGCCCGTCCGGCTCCGGCAAGTCGACGCTCACCAAGCTGGTGCAGCGGCTCTACGTCCCGGAGAGCGGCCGCGTGCTGGTCGACGGCGTCGACACCGCGATGATCGACGTCGCCTGGCTGCGCCGGCAGGTCGGCGTGGTGCTGCAGGAGAATGTCTTGTTCAACCGCTCGGTGCGCGACAACATCGCGCTCGCCGACCCCTCGCTGCCGACCGAGCGCGTGATGGCGGCGGCGCAGCTCTCCGGCGCCCACGACTTCATCCTCGAGCTGCCGAACGGCTACGACACCATGGTGGGCGAGCGCGGCGCGAGCCTCTCGGGCGGCCAGCGCCAGCGCATCGCCATCGCCCGCGCGCTGATCGGCGATCCGCGCATCCTCATCCTCGACGAGGCGACGAGCGCGCTCGACTACGAGAGCGAGCGCGTGATCCAGGACAACATGCGCCGCATCGCCCAGGGGCGCACCGTGCTGATCATCGCCCACCGGCTCTCCGCGGTCGCGATCGCCGACCGCATCATCACGATCGAGCGCGGCCGCATCGTCGAGGACGGCCGCCACGACGAGCTTCTGCGCACGGGCGGCCGCTACGCCACCCTCCACCGCATGCAGGCAGGACACCATGCCGGTCTCCACGAAGTCGGCTGAGCCGGGCGCCTCGCACGGCGCTTGCGCTCCCTTGCACGGCGCCAGCGCTCCCTCTCCCCGCTCAGCGGTTCTGCTCCCCTCCCCCCGCGCGCGAAGCGCGTGGCGGGGAGGGGTCGGGGGTGGGGGGCGCCGCTTGCTCGGCGCAAGCGTTGTGCGCGCTTACCGCAAATTCGGAGCAAGCGTAGGCCCCCCACCCCTCGCGCCGCGGCTTCGCCGCGTCGCTCGACCCTCCCCGCCAACGGGCGGGAGGGTAACAACGCCGCCGCAGTGCCTGCGTAACCAAGCGGACGGAGCCACGCATGCCCGCTGACGCCGCAAACGCCAATGTCATCGCGCTGCCGCGCCGCGGACGCCCCGCGCGCCGCGACGAGCTCGAGTTCCTTCCCGCCGCGCTGGAGATCATCGAGACGCCGGCCTCGCCGCTCGGCCGCGCCATCGGCGCCGCCATCCTCGCCTTCGTCGTGATCGCGATCGCCTGGGCCTGCATCGGCCACGTCGACATCATCGCGACGGCCCAGGGCAAGGTGATCCCGGTCGGCCGCATCAAGGTGATCCAGCCGCTCGCGGCCGGCACCGTCACGGCGATCAACGTGCGCGACGGCGACCGGGTGACGGCCGGCCAGATCCTGGTCGAGCTCGACCACACCGTGAGCGCGGCCGAGCGCGCCCACGTGATGGAGGACCTGACCACGGCCCGCCTCGACGTCGCGCGGCTGACCGCGCTGCGCGCCGGCCTCGACGCCGGCGGCATCGCGCCGGTCGGCTTTGCGCCGCCGGCCGATGCGCCGGCGCACGCGGTCACGCGCACGCGCGCCGAAATGCAGGCGCAGGCGGATCAGCAGGCCGCCAAGATCGCCGCCCTCGACCACCAGATCGCGCAGAAGGTCGCAGAAGCCAACGAGACCGCGGCGACGATCGCCAAGCTGCAGGACGGATTGCCGTGGCTGGAAAAGACCGCGGACGTGCGCGAGAAGGCGATGAACCTCGCCTACGGCAACGTGATCGCGCATCTCGACGCTCAGCTCAAGCTCTCGGAGCAGCGCCACGAGCTGATCGTGCAGCAGCGCAAGGCGGTGGAGATCGACGCCGCGCGGGAGGCGCTGGAGGCCCAGCGCGCACAGGCGCGCGCCGAATACACCCAGGACCTCGTCAGCGACCTCGCCGATGCCGAGCAGAAGGCGGCGCAATCGGCCGACGACCTGACCAAGGCGGAGAAGAAGATCGAGGACGAGACGCTGCGCGCCCCGATCGACGGCATGGTGCAGCAGCTCGCGCTGCACACGATCGGCGGCGTGGTGACGCCGGCGCAGCAGCTGATGGTCGTGGTGCCGGCGGAGAGCCATCTCGAGATCGAGGCGATGGTGCAGAACAAGGACATCGGCTTCGTGCACGAGGGCGACGCCGCCGAGATCAAGGTCGATACCTTCAATTTCACCCGCTACGGCCTGCTGCACGGCAAGGTGCTGAGCATCTCGGCCGACGCGATCGCGCGCGACAAGCCGCCGACCCAGAACGACAGCGCCGCCAGCGACAAGGATGCGCGCAACAACGCGACCTCGTCGCGCACCAGCGAGCCGTCCGGCCAGGAGCTGCTCTATTCGGCGCGGGTCGCGCTCGACACCACGCGCATGCAGGTCGAGGGCCGCATGGTCGATCTCGCGCCCGGCATGGCGGTGACGGTCGAGATCAAGACCGGGCAGCGGCGGATCATCGAGTATGTGCTGTCGCCGCTGCTGCGGTACAGGCACGAGAGCTTGCGGGAGCGATGACGATGCATGCACGCACTTCCGTAGGGTGGGCAAAGCAAGGCGTGCCCACCGTTGTGATGCACGGAGCAGAGGGTGAGGGGCGGCGGTTCACTGCTTCAGGCGATCGCGCCAATATTCGGGTCGGCGATGCAAGTGAGCGACTGCCAGCACCAGCACATCGCCGTTTTCAATGGCGTAGATCAGCCCGTACGGAAACCGACTTAAACGACAGCGGCGGAGGCCTTCGCCCAGCGGATGCCACGCCTGCGGCAACTGCGCGATCCGATCTGCAGCAGATAGCACCTCGATCAGAAATGCATCGCCCAACCCCGGCGCTTGCGCGTTGTACCATTGGACGGCCTGATCAAGCTCGATCTCGGCGACCTCGAGAAAGCGGATCGTCACAGCCGATATTTGGCAATAATCGCGGCCAAGTCCTTGGCCGCAAGCTCACCTCGCCGATAGGCCGCCAAGCGGCCGTTTGCTTCCAGCGCCCACAGTCTGTCCATTTCGGGATCGGCGCGGTCGAGACTCTCAAGGAGGTCTTCGACCAGCGCGATCCGATCCTGCGGCGGCAGAGCGCGTGCCTGTTCAATGATCGTCTTGGCTTCGTCGCTCATTGTCGTTCCTCGCCTTTGCGGACTCAAGATAGCGATGCATCGGCGACGGTCAAGGCGAGCGCCCGAAACACGCTGCGGTGCGCAGGCCCCGCATCCGATGTCGAGATGCGAAAACGCGGGGCGCCGCAGCCGCCGAACTGGATCGCCGCCGACGAATGCCACCAACACACATCGGCCATGCACGGCATGCGGCGAGAAAGGTGGGAATAACCCTCCTGTTGCTTTGACATCACAGGGTCATCTTAGGTTGAATAATGGGGATCATCGATAGGCTCGCTTTCGGGCCGGGGGCTGGGGCAATGATCGAAGCATCGCAAACCCATTCGCATGCCGCGGTTCCGCAACCGCTCGCGCGACCGTCACGGCTTGCGCCGGCGCCCGCAAGCGCCGACGCTGGCGCCGGTCACGAGCGCAAAGGCGAACCCAAAGGCGAATCGATGAGCAAGCAACCGAGCCCCACCGACGGCGACAAGAACCAGGCGTCGCCGCGCGGCACCATCTTCGATCAGCCGGCGCCGGCCGGCGCGGCCAAGAAGACCTCCGAGGTGCTGGGCGAGATCGCCTGGCTGATGAGCCAGTCGGCGCTGCACAAGCAGCTCTTCATCTCCGACCTCGAATGGCTGGTGATGACCCCGATGCTGCTGCAGCAGTTCCGCCTGTTCTACGACAAGGACAAGCCGATCGGCGTGGTGTTCTGGGCGACCGTCAGCGAGGAGGTCGAGGCGCGGCTCGCCGCGGGCAACGGCCGGATGCGGCCGCAGGATTGGAAGAGCGGGGATCGGCTGTGGGTGGTCGAGGTGATTGCGCCGTTCGGGAAGGGGGAGGAGATGGTGAGGGACCTAAGGGCGAAGGTGTTCGTCGGAAGGGAGATAAAGGCGCTGGCGGTCGGGCCGAAGGGGCGCGAGGTGAAAACCTTATGAGGGCGGATATCGTATCGAAAGTGGGCCTACAGCTCGATCGAGTGCAGCGCCAAATAGGAGTGTCCCGGCTGGTGCGGAGCGCCGACCCTTCCGCGCGCCGAGTTGCTTGGCAAGATCGTTCCGATGATGGGGTAATTGGCGGCGCTAGCAAGTGCGACCGAAATCCAAACGTTCGAGCCGAGGGCGCCGCTGACGCTGCTAATGGCCGGGCTCACGCCCAATCGCGAGTCATTCATGGCCACTGCTGTCAACGATCAGCGTCGCAAGGGAACTCTCCGCGGCTTCCCAAGAGCACCGCGCGAGGCAGGCAGTCAAAGTCGCTTGCCGGGATTGCAGCTTTGCATCTCGGTAGATCTCTACCAGACGCCTGGGGCGCGATCGAGACTTACTGCAAGTACGGAAGGGACACCCTGTGGCGGCTGTCGTGAGTCGCCGATTGAACCATACCCGAGACGTAGTCTGGGAGCGCAAGCGTTGTGCTTGACCAAGGAAGCCGTTGTCTCGGCGTGAGAGAACCGCATGGACCGCCATCATCGCCAAATCGCCTTTGTGCTGCTCGATCGCTCCGTCCCTCTCGCAATGCAGGAAATCGCACGGGCGATCCGCGCCCGATATCCCGATTTGCCTGTCGAGGTCGTCGCCGCCTCGCAAAATGGTGCGAGCAGCGGTCAATCCCCTCTCATTCGCTGCGGGGAAGAGTTCGTCGCTGTCATGAATATACCGGCGCCGGTCTCGCGCGATCCAACCGAGGAGATCTGGGTTCAAGCCGCGAGGACGTGGCCGCAGGCGCCGGCGGTCGCCGCCCTTCATAACGCGCATATCATCGTCGCGGTCTTCGGGAAGATCGACAATCCGCTCCGGGAGGCCCGCGTCGTCACGGCCGTCGTTGGCGGGCTGCTCGACACGGTGCCCAAGTGCTTGGGGGTGATGTGGGCTGGGCGAGTGGTGCGGCCCGCCGCACTGTGGAAGGACCAGTCGCGTGCCGCGTTCGCCCCATTTCCCGATTATCCGATCATGCTTTGGATCGACATCGCGTCGGTCCGAACCGCCGCCGGCATTGACGCGGTCACGATCGGGCTTTCGTCATTCGTCGATCGGGAAATCGAATACGAGGTCGGCCGAGCCGATGCGGCCGAGATACTCGCGAAGGTTGCGGGCCTCGTGGGCTATCTGATCGAGCACGGCAACGTGGTGAAGGACGGCGACACGTTCGGCGACAGCGAGGTAGAGCGCATCAGGGTCAAGTATTCTCTTTCGCAACGCCTTGGCGGGGCGCCGATCTTGCGCGTCGCAGCGGATGCGCGCGACAGGAGCCGCGACCAATGAAGGTGGCGGGGGCGCGTGATCGTTTGCCCACCAAAACGCCGGCCTCCCCGACGAGTCGGCTGTCCACGCGCGTGGTAGCCTTGCGCCGCGGCGGCTCCGCGGTCGGGACGGAACAGCCGCAACACGATCTCCCGGCGCAGCGGACGGGACGTTTCGACATGACGAGGGAGTCTTCTCACAGGGCGGCGAGCCAGCGCAAGCCGAGGGCGCGCAAGTTCTACATCATCACCTACAGCTTGGCGCACAACCTTGCGGATTTCGAGGTCGACAACGAGGAAGTCCTGCGGATGGGCGCGCTGGCGCTCTATCCGCCGAAGGGACGGCGCGGCTTTCCGGACTATCCGGAGACGCCACGGGTCGTCATCGGCAGGCGGAAAAATGGACCTCCGCCGAGCGATCTCGAGTTGTTCCATTCGTATTGGCTCATCTCCGATCGGCTCAAGCGGGTATTCGAGGCGGTCGACGCTCCAGCATTTGCCTTCCAAGCTTGCGACGTCCGGCTGAGAGACGGTTTGCCCGGGCCAGTCTACTGGCTGTGCGATGTGGTCCGCGTGCTCGATCCTTTCGGTGAGAAAACTTTGGCGGAGATTCGGCGCTATCGCGAGACGACCGGCAACGAGTATCGCGGTTTTATCGGCGATACGACGCTTGTTTTCAACGAAGAGATGATCGGGAACGCGCGTATATTCAGGACTCCGTATTCGCAGCGTGACGTTTTTTGCGACCAGGTCATGAAGGATGCCTGCGCGTCGGCGGGTTTCAAAGGGTTGAGGTTTCGGAAGTGCTTTAATTAGCGAGAATAAAGGTGGCGTCGCGGGATGGCCGAGGATCATCTTGGGTGGGAGGACAGAATGGGACTTGTGCAGACGCACCACATTATCTCGCTCAAGTTCGCCAGTGACCCCGTCATCAAAACACTGACAAACGCCGGTCTTTTCGATATTGAGGGGTCGCAAAATCTTCTGAGTCTTCCGGCAAATCAAGAATTGGCGGCGGAGTTGGGTGTCAGCCCCCACACCGGCGGCCACTTGAGCAGCTATTATGATGGAATCGAGCAATTCCTCGGGTCGCAGAACAGCCAGAACCTAACGCCGCAGCAACTGTCCGGTAACGTCAATCAATTCATCAATGCGGTCAGGACGGGACTTGCCACCGGGCAGCTTTATACCAATACTCCATTGGGTCAGACGCCTGAACAAACCAACACGCAGAATCGGCAGTTCTATCAGAACCTTCTCGGCACCTCGGAATTCACCGCGGTAAATGCTGTCGACTTTCCGACGACCTTGCCGGGGTTCAGTTCATCGAATTTGCCGGCGTTTATTGAGGGATTCGGCTCCAGTTATTTGCCGCCATACCAGGAAGTATTTGACATGGCTATGCTCCCTCCGCTCACGGAGGGGTTTAACTGGCCCAATGTTCCGCCATATCAAGAAGGGTTTTCGACTACTCCTGAGCTCGGAATGGTGCATGAGCTTGGGATGGGGCATCCAGACGGGGTCTTGCTTCCTATCGCGTTAGGAGTTCTTTATGCACCTGCTGTTGTTGCTGCTGCGCCAGAGGTGGCGGCTGCAATAGCGGTGCGATCTGCGGTTCCGGCAGCGGCTGCGGCGATCGGTTCCTTGTTCGCGACACCAGCGTATAACGCGCCGGCAATAAACGACGGCGGAAATGGCCTGACGCCACAAGACGTTATTAATCTTCGCTTCCCGACATTAAATGCGGGGCCGGAGAGCAGTAGTACGCCGGATTATGCGCAGCTCTCGCTCAATCCTGGTGCGCTCGGCATAGATTCAAGTCCGACCATTAGTGGGCTTCAGAATATCCCGGATTCGATGTTTTCCGTTCAACAGCCCAGCGTGCCGACCTGGTACTCCGACTATTCACAGTTCTATTCCGACACAGGAGGAGCGAGTTTCAGCGGGGACAACCCCGTCGTCCTCGACCTGACCGGCAACGGCATCAACATCACCCAGCAGACCTCGTCGAACACCTTCTTCGACATGACCGGCAGCGGCCGGCAGAGCCTGACCGCCTGGGCGGGGGCTGGCAACGGCGTGCTGTTCTTCGATCCGACCGGAAACGGGCAGCTCACGCAGGCGAACCAGATCGTCTTCACCGACTGGGACCCGAGCGCCACCTCGGACATGCAGGCGCTGCTCGACGTGTTCGACACCAACCATGACGGCGCGCTCGACGCCGGCGACGCGAACTTTGCCAATTTCTTCGTCATGGAGACCAATGCGGACGGCACGCAGACTGCGCATTCGCTGGCGAGCCTCGGCATCACGTCGATCAATCTCAATGCCAACGCGACGCACATCGCCCTGCCGGACGGCTCGTCGATCGACGGCGAGACGACCTACACGACCGCGAGTGGCGCGACCCGGGAAGCCGCAACCGTCACGTTCGCGACCGATTCCAACGGGTATGCGGTCACGACGACGACCACCACCAATGTCGACGGCTCGGTGACGATCGACAACGCCGAGGAGACCGCCGACGGCAGCATCGCATCGCAGCGCATCCTCAATACGCTGATCGCCACCAATGCGGGCACCGGCGTCACGACGACGACCCGGACGCTGGCCGATCTGAACAACGGCGGGGTCGTGACCGCGCTGCAGACCGACGACACCGTCGCGGCAAGCGGCACGACGACCGAGACGCTGACCAACTACATGGGCGGGCAGATCGCAGCGACCGGCGCGCTGACCGCTGCCGGCACCGCGGGCGCCGAAAAGCTCAATTCGACGACCACCACCACGACCACCAATGCGGGCGCAACCGTCGTCACCATCCTGCGCGACCAGACCGGCGGCGGGACGACGACGCAGCAGGAGGTCGACACCACCAACGCGAACGGTTCGGCGTCCTACGTGGTGTCCGACCTCAATCCGGACGGGTCGGCCAGCAGCGTCGAGACGACGACGGTCAGCAGCGACGGGCTCACGCGCAACGTGACGACGCTGGTCGACGGCAACAGCGCCTTGTCGACCACGTCGAACGACGCGACCGTGGTGCAGGGGAGCACGCGCACCGAGACAGTGACGGATTCGGCCGGCACGACGGTGACCAGCCTGGTGCAGACCGTCACGCAGACGACCGCAACCTCGGTCACGCGCACGACCACGCGCGACCTCACGGACGGGTCGACCCTCGACCTGACGACAGTCGCGCAGACCGTAACCAATGCCGACGGCTCCACCACCACCACCCAGACCGACACCAGCGCCAACAACACGCTGCTCGACCGGACCGTCACGACCAATGCGGCGCAGAGCGGCGGCGGGCTTCTGACGACCGTGACGTCCTCCGAGCTCGACGGCAACGGGTCGCTCGTCGAGGTGGACAGCAAGGCGACGACGATCTCGAACGCGGGCGCGACCGCGACCACGACGGTCGTCGACGACAGCGCCAACGGAACGCTGCGCGCGAAGACGATCACCACCAGCACCGTCGGCAGCCCGGCGCGCGCGGTCACGACCTACGGCAATGGCGACGGCGCCGTCACCCAGTCCGAGGTCGTCCAGGTGAACGGCGCGACCACGACCGATACGCTCGAGAACCTCAACGCCGACGGATCGCTGGTCAACGCGACGGTGACAACGACGACCATTGGCGGCTTGTCGAAGACCACCCAGGTCGATTCGACCGGCGCCGGAACCGCGGCCGCGCCCGTCTTCGATCACCTCACGACCGACGTGACCACCGCGTCGAGCGGCGCCTCGACCGAGACGGTGACCGACTACGGCGCGTCGCTGGGCAATCCGATCGACCGCACCCAGACCGTGGTCAGCGCGAACGGGCTCGACACCACCGTATCGGAGGCCTTCACCAGCGCGAGCCTCGACAATCCGGGGACCTGGGACCAGATCAGCACCGACCAGACGACCGTCAACGCCGACGGCAGCCTGAGCGAGACGGCCACCGTCACGGACGGCGCCGGCGCGCAAAACGTCCTTCAGACGACGCAGAAGAAGACTTCTGCCGACCGGCTGACCGTCACCACCACGACGACGCTCGGGGCGACTGGCCTCGTCAAGACGGTCGAGACGGTCACGACGGAAAACGACGGCGCCGTTCAGGACCAGACCATCAATTTCGACCAGCAGGGCGACGTGATCGACGCGACCGTCACGACGACGAGCGCCGATGGCCTCACCAAGACGGTGCAGAAGGACGTCGCGGGGCAATCGGCCGCCGCCTACGCGGCGAGCGGGCTCGCCTTCGACAGCACGACCACCGACACGACCATCATCAACCCTGACGGCAGCCGGACCGAGACCGTCAATGTCAATTCGGGCGACGGCGGAACCGGCAGCACATTGCTCTCGACGTCGACCACGCTGACGAGCGCCAACGGCCTCACGGTCACCACGACGGCGGACCCCTACGCGACGCCGCATTTCGCGACGCAGACGGTCGATACGACCACGCTGAATGCTGACGGCAGCAAGACCGAGGAGGTCAAGGACTACAGCTTCGATGACGCGCCGAACAGCTCGTCGACCAGCATTTCCAACGGCACGATCGTCGAGGCGGACGGGTCGACTTGGCTGACACAGGTCGGCAACGAGTACTATCTGTACGACAGCAGCGGGAGCGGCCCGGTTTTGCAGTTCGGCGGTGCGCCCGTCGTGGCGGGACAGTTCGCCTCCGCCCCGATCGGCGCCGAGCAGACCGCTAGCGGCTACGAGGTTGCTTTCAAGCGGCCGGGCAGCGATAGCTACAGCATCTGGATCACCGACGCGGCCGGCAACTGGATCTCGACGATCCCTGCTGGAGTTTCGGGATCCAGCTTTGCGCTGGA